>Ga0182011_10003179_pt1 | contig 13558 bp, 10 predicted proteins | sample 711E1DmetaG_FD_120481 | JGI IMG/M metagenome (GOLD analysis project Ga0182011, IMG submission 120481) | Permafrost microbial communities from Stordalen Mire, Sweden - 711E1D metaG | ecosystem: Environmental > Terrestrial > Soil > Wetlands > Permafrost | place: Sweden: Stordalen | collected... | reverse complement strand
CTCCACTACTGTTCGTTGCAACTGTCGATATTAATTGCGTGTACGTAGAGTTATATAATCTGGCCTTTCCATTACTACCGGGCAACGGTGTCGATGTCCCATCTATATTCTTTATCGTAACCGTAATGTTTCCCGTAGACAATACTTTATTAATTACATCTCCATTTGAAGATCTATTTTGTGCATATACGGATGATGTGGGCAACATTAAGAGAAATAATAAAAAAAGGACAAATAGTAAATTAATGTTTTTCATACTTTACCTCCTCCTTGTGAAATTATATAGAAATTGCAACCAACTATTGTAATACAAGACCTATCATATTGTGGATTAATTAATTTATGATTTTAAAAACAGATCCAATCAAAGTTCAATTTGTAATTCCACTAATTCAAAAGAGTGCATTTATTTATTGATTTATAGACATTCTTTACCCTTTTCGCAGTAAACATAATAAATGTAAACCTGCAAATTGACACACTTTACCCTAAAGCGCGTTATTAATAATCTGTTGTGAAGGAAAACCAAGGAGAGGAAGCGACCAGAAGAAATCAAGCGACAGCAAGATTACATTGGTTCACACTCCTTTCTTCCAAAAGATTTAAAATTCATAGGAGATTATTTCTGATAAAGTAAGCATTTATATGAAGATGCCCTCGATTCTAGTAGAATATCTACCGTATTTTTATATGGAGACTCCCTACCATAAAATAATTATTTAGATTTAAAACATTTATTTGAAAGCAGATTCTGTACCGAAGATAATTATTTTTTTATCGTTATATTGTTTTAATGTTTTATTGGTTTATTCTTCCTATTACTCCGAAGTTATTCCTGATTTTGAAGAATAATTTTACTACTTATTCTAAATTTTAGGAATTACTTTTCAAAATATTGCAGAAACGCAAAACCACTTGAAATACAAAAGGGACAAATCCTAAAGAATGGACTCAATCCGCAACCTTGTAGAAATTGCATTCTTTTTCAACTACGATATACAAATTAGACTTTACAATTGGTGAATTCAAAAGATCGTTTTCTTTCGGTTTTATAACCGACAATTAAAGACAAGATTTGACCCGATTGACTTGATCACTAAGAATCTAATCAATGCTCGTTTTTACACTTAAACGCTCAGATTCCTACACTTCAAACCGAATAGCCACTTTTCTGACCAACTTTTGTGTCAATGTGGTTTTTATGGTCTAAACTTTGGATAGAGCTTAAAATTTTCGTAAAAATAGGTCTAGTAATCAGACAGGAAAGTGGGTTCACCAAAATCATTACACATAACCTGAAAACAAGAAGACTAAAAAATCCAAAAATATTTTTATGTAATGATGTTCATACCAGGATTCGAGAAGGGGCCCGTTCATTTCCTTAGGCTTGACGAGATGATGGCACCCAAAATGGCTTAAAATGAAATAACCAATTTTGGATCCCATATTTGCCATCCTGCCTAAGAGAAATGATGAGAAGGTAAAATTACGTATTCAAATAGTAATCAATAGCCCGATATATATTGGGGATTAAACGGGAAAGCTCAGCGTCGGTCAAATACACTTATCCCATTCTTAGGTTAGTTCAATAAATGAAATAACTATTCAGATTGATTGGATAGATCTTATTATACCCCATGAATATTGCCGAAATAAAGCATTTCAACTACACTTTCATTCGCGGCATGTATCGATATCGGAACATTCGAGAAGAAAGCGAGGTATGTTCTAACTGCAACACAATCTTAGGGTTCTTCTCGTTGCGACTTTAATTCTAGAGGATTAATCAAGAATTAATAACAGATTTCCAAGATAACAGATCGATTATATCAATAGAATTCTAATAAATCTGAAGAGGAGGTAAACGTAAATAATTGACAAGAAAAAGTAAACGCCATAATGATGCATCGTCTATTGGTATATATGACTAGCATAGTACCAAGTATTATGAAATATTACAGATTAATACATCAGGATCCTTCATTTCATTAATTATTTAATCGACAACCGAATTTTTAACACATTGCAGACGCAGTTTTGTTAACAGATTGATATTCACTCTATACATCATAATTATCACATTTTAAAATATTGTGCTATAATAGAGTAATATTACAGATAGATTACAGATTCAGCCCTGCAGCGCTTAAATTAATCAAATGTGTAATTATTAAAAGTTCGAAAAGAATAATTTGGCAAATCGAATTCACAAAAATTAAAATTTAATCCCAGTGACCTATTTATCTGCATTCTTTAGTTTAAGAGCGAAATAAAACCAAACGGAATATTCCCAGGTCAATTTACCAGCCAACGAATAGCTTCATTTAGATAGCACACCTCAAGATTCTTAACATCCAAATTGGTGGACCAAAGAAAAATAATAACCCAGCGCTTGACTGTAGTTGTAAAATATTCTATTTTTATAGCAAGAGTTTAGCAAAAACTCACACACACCGAAAAGGACAAAGACCTACCAAGATAGCTAGCAGTCAAATAATTAAAGTTTAATAAAAATGCTCAACTCTTAATCCAGGAATTGAGCATTTTTGTTAAATGGTTAAACAATTGAAAACCTGCAACAATACCGATAAGAAATTATTAATAATTCGAGGAAGGAATATGCTGCTCGGCTCAATCTTTTTTGAAGAAGAAATTAATAATTCATGATACACAACTCTCATAGCGAACCACACTTATTTACAATCAAGGAGGAATGAGCCATGACCTGACGAAAAATTAACCCAAATAATTAATCAACTCATTAACTATTTAAACATAACCGATCAGGGAATACGAACTCGAACTTCTATCAGAGTTTTTCCATGACGCAAAGAAGAGTACTTGCGGTTACTTTCACAGTGATAGCTGTGGCAAAGAAAGGTAACAGCTATGCAGACTCACAGTATTCCAAACGATCTATGGAACCATCCTCCCCTCGTACTCCTGTATTACTATCTTATCGACTGTAAAATCCGGCAACGAACAAAGCTTCTTGTTAATGGAAACGTCGTGACTCTGAAGCGCGATGAGGTCATCATTGGGCCGGGTGAAATATCAACAAAACTTCAAATTTCTCAGCCGGAAGTTGAAAATGACCTTCGAACCTTGACAGAACTCGAACATATCCAGTTCGAACGGAAAGAAGCTTTCTTGCATATCCATTTGAGCAGTCAAATGCTACCTATGATGAATAGTGGATCCGAACTCTCGCCAGGTGATGGAAAAATTATTCCAATTACTTTCCCGGAGTTCAAAGAAAAATATCTGGAATATGTTAATACAAATAAGCGAATGAAAACTTATGAAAATGCACAACGAGTAATGAATCATTTTAACAACTACTACGGTGAAGGCTCTCTGCATGAATTAAAACCAAAACACCTCGAAGAGTTCTTTAACTACCGTAAACAAAATAGCTCGAGAAAATTGAGCAATGAAACTCTCCGGATGGATTTCAGAACAATTCATGCAGCACTGCAAAAGGCAATAGTATGGGAGCATATTCGAAAAAATCCCTTTGATAATGTCGAATTACCTCCTGGTTCAAAGGAAAAAACACCATCCATGACAGAGGAAGAGTTTTCCCTTTGTATGACATTCGTTTCTCATCCAATGCTTAAGAAGCTCTTTGAGTTCTATGTAAAAACAGGGTTCCGCAGAGGTGAAGCACTCTTCCTTTTATGGAAAAATGTTGATTTTGAGACAAAGATAATCCATTTAGTCGATAGTCCATATTATTCTATTAAAAATGGAAAAGAAAGAAACTATCCCATATCTGACGACATGGAAAACATACTCAGATCAATAACACCAGTGAGTGAATTTGTCTTTACCGATGATAAAGGCGAGTTATTTAAAGAAGATTATATCACAAAATATTGGAAGAAAATCGTTCGAGCAGCAGTGCTTAATGATAAGATCAAACTCCATAGCCTTCGTGCATCATTCACATCCTGGCTGGCTGAAAAAGGTGTAGCGCCTCTTGTGATTCAAGAACTTTTGGGGCATACGCATTTCTCCACGACTGAAAAGTATTTAACAATAAGTGTGGATGAGCAAAGAAAAGCATTGAACAAGTGTAAACCAAAGAAAAATAATTAAATGAATATCGTGGGCGTAAAACCCCGGTGTTCTGATTCATCCGAAGCAGTCACCGGTTAAATTTAATTTGGAGATCGAAATGGTTTTTGCTATATTTATACAGTCGATTAAGCACCTAACAGTTCACCTAACAGTTTCTCAGGAAGTAATTGGTGTGGTAGGAGTGAAAATCGGCGAGAATAAGCAAAAATCATCTGGGGTCGTAGCTCAGCTTGGTTAGAGCGCCTGCCTGTCACGCAGGAGGTCGCGAGTTCGATCCTCGTCGGCCCCGCAAAAACGGGGGTTTTAAAAACCCTCGTTTTTCTTTTATACCGTAAACCTTTAGCAGTTTTACAGCCCATTTTTACTAATACCTATTCGATTCCAAAAGTATTATTCATTATCGGGTTTGAAATAAACCCTCCCTACGTAAACATTTAACGGCACACACAAGACCTGTTTCAATGAAAACAGGAGTAAAAATGGAAAAATATCCGTAAATCATTCCGTTGGTTTTCCATTCGTTAAGCGGTAGATCCTCTTCAATCTGCACGCATGATTCTTTACATCAATGCCGATTCTGCCGTCAGCTGATAGAATCTTTTTATTGTAGATGCTTTTTAAATTCGATCATAGTGCATGAAGGCTGCCTGATCGATGGATACACCTGCCAAAATATATCAAGAAGTATTCGATTATTACTGACAGCCACTATAAAAGGAATACCCCTTGTTTTCCTTTGTGTAAACAAAAATTGTTCAGATATTGTTCCGGCTTCAGGCTTTACTTTAAAAATTGTGATTTCTAGAAATAGGGTTTCATGATGCCTTATGTTCATACGCTGTATCAGCAATCAAGAGATTAAGAAGAGGGATTTGCAGCCCTTATTATTGGACCATTGAGTCAATAGATTGATTTTAATCCAACGGCACTATAATCGTCAGGAGTTGAATTACTGCATGAAAAAAGAATGAGCGAAATTGTATCGCTACAATGTACATACGTTCTGAATCTACTTATACGCCGTCATTGTCCCAAAAGACCGTTTTTATCACTGTCGAATTACAGAATGTTTGTTACGCCGTCTTTTAAAATTAAATTCACTTTTTAAAAATCATTTCTTCAGGTTTGATGCCGGGCCTTCGTAGACAAGACTTAGACCCCAATCCTCATCGCCGGGAAAATTGGGCAGCGATATAATTCCGATTTTATTCGCTAAAACTTTTCCTTCGCCCGCATCCAGCCATGTACCGTTTTTTGGATTAAACCATTGGGCGCGGTAGAGACTATTGAGCCGTGCACCACGAATCTGAGATTGCGGACAACCTTTTTCGAAGTAAGCGAGGAAGATTTGCTTGTCGTCGGTTCTTGCACAGTACGCCCAGCCTTCGTAGCCAAGCGTTACCTGCGTTTTGTTTGGGGACACTAAGTCTGCCAAAGGAACAAGTTCCTGATAACGCCTGCCGATGGAGAAAGCAAATGTCCGAAGGTACTGCATCTGTGCTCCTGAAGGCCACTGAAATGCGTCCCACATATGCACAGGAGCGGTCGGTTCAATGTCTGCACCCCAGATTCCCTCTGCGCCATACACGTGTCCAGCTAATCCTCCGGAAAGAAAACTGCCATAGATACCCGAACGAACAAATGCATCATCTCGTTCTGATCCTCCGGCAGCACCTCTGGTATAGTTCGCGGAACCGGGACCACGTGCATCCCGGTAGCCTGCATAATAAGGTTCACCGTTCAGTGCCGGTTTCGGTTTCTTCAAGTTGAATATCTCTGTGAGATACCAATAGTTATCATGTTCACGCATGTTTCCGATTTGGTGCAGCGTGACCCAAGAATCCTCTCCCCAGTTTTCGAGCGTTGATGGATTCGCATTGGCAGAAAGCAGCGTGCCAAAGGGCGGTGGACCAAACTTTTTTTCCATTGCATGAATAGCAGCCGTGTAATCATCGGGACTGACGGTCTCGTCGATGATATCCAGATGGATAGGACTCAGCACGGTGTTGTTTGCCTGGTAGCGCGAAAAAATGTATTGAATAAATCGCACATACGAATCCGGCCAGCCGTAATATTTATACCAGCACAGACCGGCATCGCGCCGTGAAACTTCGATGAACGGAATAATACCGTTTGCATTGAGGTAATCAATTTTCCTATCCAAATATTTAAAATACTCCGGGTTTATCCGATCCATATCCGGAAACATACTCTCGTAGCCCGGCACCTTGCCGGGAAATAAAAAAGGACGTCCTCCCTCGTTGTCCATATTTTTGGCGCTTCCCGTACCAAACTCGAGCCAGGCGGAACGAACGGTAGTCTTTGCGGAATCATTCATCATAATATGCCATGATTTTCCGTCGGTCATCCAATTCGGAAACGCTGCAATGACATTCAACCAATTGTAACCCTGTGCTTTACGATAGCGCACATAATCTTTGAATCCGGCAGTCGGTCCAATTGGGCGTTCTTTGTTGTCATGATACCACATAAATCGGTTTGCCCCGAGCGAATACCAGGTGTCGCCGATGGCAAGGAACGGTGTGCCGTCGGCATAATCCAGCGCATGGTTGTTAGCACTTGGACGTAAGAAGCCGCGACGCAGAGGATTCTCGTTTTTCTCATCTTCATTCCAAGCAATCGCCGTGAACGAATCACTCTTGCCAGCAAGTCCCGGGTCATCCGAATTCGATCCGCTTTTCCATGTCCATGTTCCCGCTTCAGTAGCAACTATACGCACATGAAACGTCCGATCACCGTCCCAAAATCCATAGATCCGTTTATTGAAACCGGGCCCAACAAGATCCACCCACATAACGACATCCGTATAGGCATTCTCGTAATGATGTTCAGCGATAAAGGTGAGTTCCTTTTTCTCCCACACATGCAATGTATTCGAAGCTGCGGAGATGGAAATAATCGGCAGCAGAAAACCTAACAATAATCGTATCATATATTTCATATGAAGAGATCCTCAATGGTTCTATCATTTTGATGGGAGTGTCTTTAATGTTTTTGCGTTATTCTGCTCGTTATTCTTTGATCAAGAGCTTTACAGCTCTGGAACTTTTCATGCGGTTATCGGAAAATACAATATATATGAATTTACATATTTTCGGTTTGAATTGTTTAATATGTCAGAATCGGAATTTAAGAATAGTGCGGCGATAACTATTCTCATATTCGCCGAGCTTCATCGCGGTTTCGAGGAAAGAGAGACAAGACGGACTTCGCGAATATTGAAAGGGTTTTCAGCTTTTTTAAAGTACTGAGGCTTTGCAAGAAGATTTACTTTATTTTGCCTAGTTCAATAAATCCACTGCTTTCCATGAGTTTAATTTTTGATAATTCAGCATCGATTAATTTAGCATTGAATTTCCACACTGTTCCTGTAGAGGTTCTTACTTGAGCTACAAAACTTACAACCGTAAGAAGTCCGCTTATTTCATTTTCCAAAGCCCGCCAGCCTCCTATGTTTTTTAATTCAATGGTAACTCCTGTTTGAATATCCGCAACGTAAGTACATATTATAGTTTTAATGTGATCACCAAAAATATCATAGAGTAAGAACCGAATATCAAGGGCAGCCACTTTTTCTTTGGAAGAAATAGAGCCCTCCGGAATAAAATTATATTCTCTATCTCCATAGATGGTTTTTATCCCCGAACGACCCAATTGGATTGGACACCCTGAATCATTGAACACAACCCAGGATCTCATTAACGTTGATTGCGCATTTACTTTAATTCCATAACCAAGTTCGGTAACGACACTGCCTCCATCGTAATCGGTTACTTTAATTTTCTGGGAATATACAATCACCGTTGAAAGTATAACCATGATAAAAAGAAGGTTTACCCGTTTCATATTTTTCCATTTCCTGACTGTGCAACATAACGGATGGCGCATACGTGTGCTCCAAATATTTTTATTGTGGGCTATGGCTTTCTCCAAACTTCCTCATTGTTCTCAACAGGCAGTGTTACGGAACACGACTCCAGATTTGTCCGTTTTGACCTTAGACCACGATAACGTCGAACAGGATTTCTACTTTTATTATTCTTTCTGCTCCATTTTGAACCTACTCTTTCAAATGAAAACCATGAAATATGAAAAGGGGTTCCTTGATAAATATAGCATCTTTCTATGAGAAGTTGTATTGGAATTTACAAGATGTATGCACGTTCATTATATTGAATATCTCTCGAAGATGTTGCATCACACTTCCTCTAATACATACTCAGGCCTCCGGCTGTGGTTTAATCGCATAGACAAGGCAAATATGGTTCAACCTATCAGGCCGCAGCTGGATCATGAACACTTACCAGTGGTCAATAAATACTGTGAGTATCATCGGCAATACTATCAAGATTTCTGAACTTCATACGATTTTTGAATCTTCACTTGGCTGAAACGAAAATACTGGGCATCAAATAATCGAATATCCGGCATTGATGTTTGAGTTTTATTCTGCACGTTTCCACTCTTCCTCTATAAATTCGTCGATTTTATTGCCTTTATCGTACCCTGTAAAGTGACCGGAAGTATACCATCTGTCACCGTAAAGCTTGAAAGTAAAATCGATTGACGTTCCAATATATTTAGGTTCATAAAAGAATTCACTTGTTTCAGTATACGTTGTTCCTATGACTGTATACGAACCCGCTCCAAATGCGTCATGATATGCAGCCAGAGAATCCTGCACCGTTCCCTTCGCAAGGAGTTTTTCGACCAGATCTTTATTCTGTCGAACCCAAACGAAGTGGGTACGTGATAGCAATTTTATTTGCCTTCCATAAAGCTGATTATCTTTACCGTTAATTTTTTGAGTTACGAGCTCCCAAAAGCCCTGCAAGTTTACGGGCTGCTGCGCCTGTAACAAAGAAATCGAAAAGTATATATATATTGCGACGATAGTTATCCGCGAGACTCTCATTCATGACCTCCGAAGTTCGTATTTACAATACTCTTGAAGTTTATGGTATCCATATTTAAAATTATAAGTGAGATGAGATGTAATAAACAAAGACAACATCCCTTTTTGCATTTTACGAGGCGGGATGCCCCAGGACAAATCTATCTGCCTATATTTATTTTTACAACGGATTGACAAAATAAATATTATTTTCTGATGTTACGCATCGTATATTTATTAAAGTTGTCCATGTCCCCTCCTCAAACGAGGAGGGGATGAAGGGGTGGTGTACTATGTTCTCTTACATTCCATTTTTATAGGCATATACGCTAATTTTGAGTGACATCAGTTATTTATAAAGAACCATGGTTCTTAATTCTGTCTACGATGGAATCAACAAGTCCTTGATCAGTAGTTCTGTTAAACTTTCTGGCAAATAATGAATGCTTACTGGCTTCTTTGAGTTCTTCATAATCGGACATTTTAAAAGTATATGGAGAATTTTTATCCCTTCTTTTCCAGTCTATGTATCGTAGGTTTTGAGTTGTGCCGTCATTACCGTGATTAATTTTTGATTTGAATGGTGACTTCATGATCAGTGTCTGCATAAAAACTTCATCACATGCCAAACCATACAGAAACGTTTTTTCTATCCACGTTTGGTGCGCCAAAATATATTCCGCAAAACTGTGCGTGATAGTAAACCAAGTAGATCCTGAATGGAATGTCTCATTTGACTTTTTTGACCTGTCTATCCCAAAGAGAATCTGAAACTTTATCATCAAGTGACTAAGTATCCTTATAAACAAATACTTCCTATAAAGCTTGCTTTCTACAAAAAAATGATAATAAGCCGCTTTCCAGTGAGCTCTTAAAGAATCTTCCGGTGAAAAACTAATATATTCTAGATCCATATTTTCTAGGAATGCATGTATTTTATCTTGATTGACCAGTGGTAAATCTGAACCTGAAAGAAAGTGATAGTAGTGATAACGTTTTGCACTTGCCGCTTTAAAGAGATTCAACTCGGCTCGTATAAATGAAATTGCCGCCCAATAAATAGGTACGGGAGGTAAAATGAACAAAGACGACTTATTTAAAGTTAAATTATCAACACGTAAACTGCCCTTGGAATCAACCTGAAGATAAATATCGTTTCGTTCATCGTTAAGCAGGGATAGAAGCTGCTCTAATTGATATCTATTATCGTAAGCAGTGATCAAATATGCATGCTTCTTCAATTGATTCTCCTCGAGTGTCATCGGTGGCAAAGATATTCTATAATTTTTAGATAATATTAATATTTTTTTGCGAATAGACGCGGATGACTTTCAGGGCATCCAGAACATCATTTCGGATGCCGCGCTTGTTCGGAATCGGGGAATTTGTGCCGACCCAGATACCGCCGTAAATACACCGGCCAAGATGCTCCGTAAATATATTTGCTGATTATTGTTTTTCCGGAATCTGCATTTACGAATAAAGTGTTCTCAGGTTGTTGTGCATGAGTGCAGATTGCAATGAGGAGGATTACTATGGATAGAGTAATATATTTTTCCATGATTTCTATCTTTTCCATAAAATTCTTGTAAAAGGCAGACAAGACATTTTCTTCGAATTTATTTCCACACAAGATATAAAATTCTTTTAATTGATTCCTCTCATGATTGTTGTTTTTGAATTGATAACTATGCAGTGAGTTTCTTGCTTCCCTTTTCATCGTTTTGTATATTATGTTGTACTGTAGGAAATATTTGCACCCATAGCTCAATTGGATAGAGCGGCAGCCTACGGAGCTGTAGGTTGGGGGTTCGACTCCCTCTGGGTGCACTTTATACTACCATATTCTCAATGGTGCCCACTCGACGATATTCTATTTACATTCTTGAAAGTTTAAAGATCACCAACATTACGTAGGTCTTTCTGCGAATGTTGAAAGTCTTGTAAAGAAGCATAATGCCGGAAAAGTCCGATCGACAAAAAGCCGACGCCCATTTCATCTAATCTTCCAAGAATTTATTGGTTCACTTCAAGAAGCTCGAAAGCGCGAAAAATACTTTAAATCGGCTGCCGGGAGAAAATATCAAGAAAAATTATTATCGAAAAGAACAAATGATTGCTAAGGGTTCCCTGCCCAGCTGCTGACGCAGTCACGCAGGCGGTGTCTCCCTGCACGCCGAAATGAAATGTAGGCGTGCCTCTGGGTGCACCAACCCTCCTTATTCCATAACAATCCTCATCTGGCATACGTCACAATCGAATTCAAGCCGGTACCGGTTCTTTGCATCATTTAAAAATAATGGTTCTGCATCGGAAATGTTTTTCCCGCTGCAAAGACCATATTGAAAACGCAGGCAATACTTCATTGTCATGACAGTCTTTCCTTGAGTCTCTTTTTGCAGCTCAAATGCGTTCTCAATATTTTCCACACCATGCCTTCGATAGAATGCTTTCGCTTTCTTGTTTGCAATATTCGCAGAATAATCTAATTGTTTTTCCGGATATGGTTCATAATTGGGTTGAAGAGAAGATATTTGTTTATGGTACAACTTCAATCTCTCTTCTTCCAAAAGTTGTATTGCTTCGCGCCTCATTTCATTGCATAGACGTACGGGAAGAAAATAGGGCTGACTCCATACTACATTCATTTCCTCGCAAACAAAGTTTGAATCACCTAATTTTGTCAGCTGTCTGCGAACAATTTCCTCCGCTTGATTTTTATTTTTTGCGGGATTCTTTTCGCAAACTCGAGCTAATCGTATCGTTACTCCATCTTCATCTTCCATGGAAACGGTAAATCCATTCAATGATTCGAAAAATTGCACCTTTATCGAAATGAGTCGTTTTGTCGTACCTGCTTGAAGTTCTTTCGCAAACGCATAATCATAATTGCGATAGATCGATGTGCCGATTTCAAGTCCGTCTATTTCCGATGGAAATATTTTGTTCCCTTCCGCTTTATTGATATTTGTGCCCCGCAATATATTTTGTGTATCGAAGAAACAGATCCCGTCTCCATTGTGTAGAATCGCATCAGTCTCAAGTATAAAACATTTTCGCTCTACTTGATTCACTTTTCCCAAATAGGCACCGGTTGATTTCGGAGTGTCTGGAGAAAGACTATCTATATTCCGCCGGCGGATGAAGTGTTCGGTAAATCCGCGATTGAACGTTTTTAATGGATCCGGCCGAAATGCCGATCTTGTTTTTCCTGACGACAACCGATGAAGCGTCGTGTCCTTTTCTAGTATTTCATCAATTCGCTGCCTATAAAATGCAGTCACATTCCGAACATAATTGATGTCCTTCAAGCGCCCTTCAATCTTGAATGATGACACGCCGGAATCAATTAAATCGCGAAGATATTCAGAGAGATTTAAATCTTTGAGTGATAACAGATATTTATTCTGTTCGATGAGGCATCCCGAATTGTCTGTGAGCGTGTAAGGCAAACGGCAAGGCTGGGCACATTCGCCGCGGTTTGCGCTCCTCCCCTGCACTGCCTGACTGAGATAGCATTGTCCGCTGAAGCTAACGCACAATGCACCGTGAACAAAGAATTCTAAATCTATCTTTGTGGCGAATCTAATTTCCCGTAATTGTTTTAGTGATAATTCCCGCGCCAGAATTACACGCTGGAATCCGACTTTCTCAAGAAATTTGATTTTTTCTATTGAATAATTATGCGTTTGCGTACTGGCAAAGAGTGGAATCGGCGGCAAAGCAAGCTCTAAAAGTCCCATATCCTGAATAATGAGTGCATCTACACCTGCCCCGTACATTGATCGAATAAGAGTAAGCGCTTCATCTAATTCATCATCGAATAAAATCGTATTCAACGCAACATACACTTTTGCCCAATAGCGGCGTGCATACTTTACAAGTTTATCGATGTCCTCTATCGAATTACCTGCTGCGGCACGTGCCCCAAACTTCGGCGCACCAACGTACACAGCATCGGCGCCATGATTGATTGCTGCTATGCCGGCCTCTAAATTCTTAGCGGGAGCAAGAAGTTCAATGGACCGTTTATGTTCATTATCGTTCATCCTTTAAAGTCCTCTCCATTAAGGTAGAGAAACTTCTTCACCCGCCCAAATTAATAGCGTCGAGAAACTGCCATCAGTATTCAATTGGTCAAAAATAACCACTGTGTTTCAATTTTTTTAGGCCATTGTATTTTGCAAGCCATAGTCTCTCTCTCTTTCACTTGATGTCATTGCAGACATAATCCTTTTTTACATTTTGTAAATTTTATTTTAACATTTCTACAATCAGCGTTTTCCTACTGCTACTTCTGATTCCTTTACAGAGGCTATTTTATTCGTTTTTAATCGTTTTTCAGCGTTTTGACCTCCATCCATTTTATGGAACTCTCCATGTGGCATTTGGCTCAGAGTGTAAGAAAAATGGCAATAAATCAAAGGAGTGAAATTCGATGAAAAAATCATTAACGAATATTATATGTTTCTTGTTTGGATTTTCACTATGCCTAGCACAGACTCCTTATCCAACAAGTAACACATCTGTCTATGGCAGTGCAGTACAGGCATATGATCT
>Ga0182011_10003177_pt1 | contig 13562 bp, 14 predicted proteins | sample 711E1DmetaG_FD_120481 | JGI IMG/M metagenome (GOLD analysis project Ga0182011, IMG submission 120481) | Permafrost microbial communities from Stordalen Mire, Sweden - 711E1D metaG | ecosystem: Environmental > Terrestrial > Soil > Wetlands > Permafrost | place: Sweden: Stordalen | collected... | reverse complement strand
TTATTCTGGATAAGGATATCATGACCTGCCCGGTGAAGGAACTGCCAGCAATCCGAGTCATTTCCACTTATCTGGGAGGGGAGAAGGTTTATGAAATGACAAATGACAAGTGACTAGTCCTAAAAAAGGGTTGACTGGTTTATAAATGTTGAAGTAAAGGTAAAAAATCACAAGAACCTTCATAGTTCTTGTGATTTTTTTTAGCCCATGTTTTTAATTTTATTTTGGATTGACTGTGCATTTGTATTGGAGTAAACATATTACAACTCAAATGAGGCCTATACGTATTGTACACTGAAATCGCCTGATCCGTTTGTTTTTGAACGTGTTGTATATCAATTAAAGTGTTATCTAAACCAAATTCATCTTTCAAAATTCCATTTACTCTTTCTGCAACCGCATTGTCATATGGATTTCCATCCTGGGTCATGCTTATTTCAATGTTATTTTTCAATAATAATCTTACATAACCAGCACTGCAGTATTGCAATCCTCTGTCAGAATGATGAATAAGGGATCCATTGTATTTTCTCTTTGACAGCGCCATTTTTAATGCTTTAATTGTAGATGCAGCTCCTAAGTTGTTACTTATACAATAACCCATTATCTGTTTGGAATAAGCATCTGTAATTAAATGCAAGTACACATAACCCCCTTCGATGGCGATGTAAGTAATATCCGCTACCCATAATTGCTCTGGTTTGATCAGGCTGATTCCTTTTATTAGGTTAGGATATTTGTGCATCCAGTGTTTTGAATCGGTTGTTTTGGTATAGCGTTTCTTTTTAACTATTAACAAATGTTCTTCCCGTAACAGGGTAAAGAGTTTATCTCTGCCTAAGGGGATATGTTCTTGCTTAAATTCTTTTTGAAGTAAATAATAAAGCTTTCTGGTTCCAATACGAGGCATTTGTTGCCTTATTGACAACACTTTTTGCTTTGCTATACTATGATAACAAAGTTTTCTTTGTTGATTGCTTTTTGATTTATAGTAGGCTTGTTTACTATAGCCAAGTTGCCGGCATACAGCTGTAAGGCTTATTCCTCGCTCTGTTGCCAATTCTCGGACAACCTGGCCTCGATTTTTTTTAAAATATCAGTATCCAGTTCCCTATTGGTCACTTCTATAAGTTTATCATAAACCTTGAGTTTAAGTTCTGCAGCTTTAAGTTTTAATTCCAACTCTTTTATACGCTGCTTTTGGGGATCTTTCATTGGCCTGCCGGTAGCCGACTGTTTAGGATATGCAAACTTACCATATTTCCGGCACCACTTAAGCACCGTACTGTTTCCTCCTAAACCATATTTGACCTGCAGCTGGTCCTTGTTTAGGAGCCCTTGCTCAAATTCCCGGACAACTTGGTTTTTGAATGCCTCACTGAATGTTTTTTGAGGCTTTGACGTTTTGATTGTAATCTTTAACTGTGCCATGTTCTGTTGACTTTGAAGTCAACTTTTTTCAGGACGAGACAAAGAAATAAAAAAAGCCCTGGACGTATACCGGGGCTTTTCATTATTATCCTGAATGCTTTTTATTTCAATGCATTTTTCAGCAGAAAGCTGCCAAGATGTTCTCCAGCCCGGTCGTAAGCGCTTTGTATCCTTGTGCCGGTATCATAGTCGTATCCCATCATGTTGATACTGTCTTCCCTTTTCATCTGTAAATGTGCCAATACAGTGCCGGGGTTGGCAGTTTCTACCAGGTCAACTTCCACCCTGATCCAGGCATTCTGCCGGGTAATGCCGACATTGAATCCCGGTTCGGTGAAAGTGGTCCTGATGATCAGCGTATACTTTGCATCTGTCGCATTTTCTTTGCAACTGACGCCAACCTTGGATGTTCTGTCATTCAGGTTTTTTTCGAGCATGGGTTGAAATTTAGAGGATCTGTCATTCCTCCAGGCTTCTGCCCATCGGTCGCCGTCTCCTTGTTTCTTTTTATTCATGGATGCTACGCGGTCGGCAACATAATCGTTCTCGTCTTTGTATTTGCCTACCGACATTTTAGAATAGTCATATTGCAGGTTGATAACTTTCTGCCCTCTCAGATCGTTGACATTTCCTGAAAGGAGTTTGACCTGGGCGAAGCCCATCATACCCGGAAACATAAATGCTCCCAATACTAAAAGGATACTAATCTTCTTCATAATTAGATGTTTAAATGATGAACCAAATATATTTACCAGAACAAAATTATGGTATTAACCGGAGTAAATCCAAAAAAATCACCAATTATTTTTTGATTTATCCCTGTTATCAATGAATTTGACCGCTTTGCGGTTGGTCTCGGGAAATTGCATCCGCTGGATATTTTCGTCCGATTCAAATCTGATCAAAGGGGCAACGCGGAGTTTGGCCCGGAAATGATCTTTGATGTCCTTTTCCTTATCCAGGATCGGAAACCGGCTCCCGGCGTGAATGAGGATCTCGTCGGTACCGATCTCATTGGTAAATACCTCAACCACATAGTTCGAAATGAAATCGATATTGTCCAGGATATCATAAAGGGCAGGAGGATAAAGAGTAGTTCCCTTGTACTTGATCATCTGATTTTTTCTTCCCAAAACAGGTCCCAGGCGCAGGGTAGTCCTGCCGCATTTACAGGGCGCCGTGTAGTGATAACATACATCGCCCGTTTTAAAGCGCAGCAATGGCATTCCTTCTACTCCGAGGGTTGTGATGGTAACTTCCCCGCATTCGCCTTCAGGAACCGGGTTATCGTGATCATCCAGAAACTCCACGATGATAAGTTCGGGATGATGATGCCCGCCTTGTCCTTCGGAACATTCAGTAAAAGAAGTTCCCATTTCCGTGGAAGCATATGTGGAATACAAATGAACAGGCCATTTTTCAAGGATCCTTCGACCCAGGGTATTTAGCGAAAAATCATTATTGCGCAAAGGTTCCCCGATGCATACAGCTTTGCGTATGCTGCTTCCGGGGTAATCTATTCCGTTCGCTTCTGCATATTCAATGATCTTGAGAATAAAAGAGGGTACTGCGATAATGGTTGTGGGGTTGATCCGGCGGATGGTATCCCATTGGAATTCAGGGATCCCATTGCCTACCCTCACGATTCCCGCACCCATCAGGCGAATTCCCATGAAATAAGCAAGACCTGCCATGAACCGCCGGTCAATGGTTGTCATCAACTGGTAAATATCTGAAGCGGAGCCATCTGCACAGGTAAAAGAAATTGCCTCATTATAGGCAAGCCGGTCAAGATCTTTATCTGTCATGGCAAATGTCACCGGATCGCCCAGGGTGCCTGAGGTGGTGATATAATCAATTATTTTATTCCTGGGTACGCATATAAAATCTTCATTTCGCTGCTGGAGATCTTCTTTCGTCGTCGGAGGTATCCTGACAAGATCGGCAATGCTGTTAATGTGGAGGATCTCAACTTTGGATCTTAAAAAATGTTCTGAATAAAATGCAGACCGTTCTTGCAGGTAAAGTAATTGCTGCCGGAGTTTTTGAACCTGGAAATTTTTAATCTCCTCGTAAGGGCTTCTCTCAATATCCGGGCAAAAAGGGGAAGGGGTCATTCAGTGCATCAACAAGGTTAGCTAAAACTTGAATCCGACCAGGATCCGGAATGTGTTATTATCCACATATACCATCGGATTATCGGAACTAAAATTGTTAAAACCGGTCTTACCGAAATTGTACTGGAAGGAAAATAATATGATTGAATAGCGGATATTCATACTGATCTCATTCTGGGTAAGGTTTTTTCCGTAATCACTTTTGAATTCCGTCCCTTTTTTGTGTTGATTATAAGCGGCATAGGCATTCATCTTATAGGAGAGGTCAATAACAAGCCTGTCTATAGGACAGATAGATAGGACGGGTCCGAATTTCTGTCCTATATAATAATACCAGTAGTTTGACTTTGAATGATCAGATGGGAGACTGTCAGACTTTATCGGATTGAAGGAGAAGGAAACGAAGGTGGCATCAATTCCGGCTCGTAGATGATTATTGGCAAATGCAGGTCCGATGTAGACAAGAAAGCCCATGTCCATAGCGAATCCCAGCTTTGCAGCGTAGTAGATGAACTTTGTGGGAGTCACTGAAGTATGATCCTCATTGGGAACATCCACCATAAAGGATTGTTCCAAACTAAAAGTATTCATAGGGAATGACGGGCCCAGTTTAATATAGAATCCGGATTTAATGCGATTCGGCTGGCGAGCATGTTTAGAATTGACAGTGGCCTGTGAAACGGTATCCTGGCCGAAGGATTGTAGTGAAAATAGGAATGGGATAAAAAATAAAAGAAAGGAAATTTTTTTCATAGGGTTGGATTTTGGAGGACTGTCTTTGCAAGGTTCATCAAAAATAAGTAAAAAAACGGAACTAATGATCCTCATAATAAAAATGTATATGGTGTTTTAATCCCAAATCAATTTGATGTTTTTCTTCTTCTGTAAGGAAGAATTCGTTTTTTCTGTAATTTTTTTTAAGGTCATCTGTATAGGCTTTGATTTTCAGCGTGAGGTCTTCCCTGAAAGGTAAGCCAAGTTTTGAATAGATCATTTGCATCTGACCTGCCGGGTCTGCCTCGAGATGCTCGAATTTTATCTCAACCACATTTTCTGCCGGGATCGTCTGAAGATCCTGCCGTATGGTCGTCAGGACTTTATCGAAGATTACGATGGCTTCCGGGATTCCCGGGACGGATCCTTTATTGTTGAGCCGGTTTTGGGAAAGAACGATCTTCCACATGTTGATCGCCGAAGGAATCACATCGTAGGGATGCCGGTAAATATGAATAAACCTGGCTTTGGGAAATAATGTTGCCAGTTCCCGGATCCGGAGGGAATTGAAAGGATTCTTCGAAACGAGTGTCTTTCCGTAATGGAAATGGAGCTTTCTGTAATAAGAGAGGAGAGCCTCGTTCCATCTCTTTTGCCCGGGTTCATCCGGAGGCAGAAAGGAGGTGGCGCCGGTGAGAAAAAATCCGGAATTCTTCGGGAACACCAGTCCTTCCAACGGAGAATAATCCGTTAAACGGAAGATGGCATACTCATCTTCCTGGGGTTCATCCATTCCCATCCTGACATTGTCCATGGGTCTGTGTTTCGGCAGGATCATGCGGAATACCGGACGGTAATAGTATCCTGAACTGAGGAAGCATTCAGGCTCCGCAACCTGGAACAGGGTAGGAGTTGCGAGGTTCGGATCCAGGTTCAAAAGCTGGTGGAGTAATGTCGTCCCGGTACGCCAATGCCCGATGATGAACACAGGATCTTCGGGAATGGGGGTTTCCAGGATCTTTTTCCCGTAACGTTTTTTTTCGATGATGGAAAAGATGCCTGTCCAAAAGGCACTTTGCATGATGAATAAAAGCCGGATAAGATATTTCGGCCGCCAGGATATCGAATTTCTCCGGAGAAGCCGGAACAGTCGACTGAATCCAATGCCGGCGGCCAGGTATGAATTTTTCAAGGGTACAGGTTTAGACGTTATTCTTTTCCTGTTCAGCGAGGATAAATTCAGCAATGCTGTTAACAGACCGGATCACATAACGGGCCATGGTCTGATCCTGGATCCTGATGCCGTAAGTCCGCTGAAGGGCCATAATGATCTCGATCCCATCGACCGAATCCAGGGAAAGGGCATTATCACCTCCAAAAAGAGGTTTTTCATCATCCACGTCTTCGGGCTTGACATCCGTAATGTTCAGGGTTTCCATGATCATTTTTTTGATCCCGAGTTTCAATTCTGTTGCTGGTTCTTTTGTCATTTGGCAGTTCTGTTAATGAATGATGTCGTGAAGGCGGCGAAAAAAACTTTCTTCCTTCCCGGCGCGGATAAGGAGCATGTCACCCAGTTCCTTCAGCCGGTCCGGGCCGAGGTCTCTGTTTTTCCCGATTCGTGCGGCAAATAATGAAATCTCTCTCCAGCCGTCACCGATCTCCATCATCTCTTTGGAAAATGAATTCAATTCCGGTATTTCCAGGATGGCTGAGGCCTGCTGGAGGAATGTCGCAAACATATATCTGAATCCTGCACCTCCTGTGCCCTGATCTTCCAGCAGGATATTTATTTTCATGATCTCATGCGAAAGATGTTCGGTATCCCTTGCAAATGCCGGCCATGTCACGATCTTTTTCGCAAACATCCGGATGCCTTTGATGCCCAGAAAAGGCATAGGGATCCTGAGCATAAAAAAACAGGATTTCCGGATTCCTTTGCGGACAGCTTTAGGGTAATTCACCTTGTCAGGAATAAATTCCGGGTAAAAGAGAAATCCTTTCGGCGACATATTCCCTCCGGCAAAACGTGCCTTCCGCAGCGATTCAGCTTCCAGTTCGACCAGCTTTGGGAAATAACTGTCGGATATGATGTATTTCGATCCTTCTTTTCCCACGACCACGATAAAATGAACATTGATATGTACCCGCTCCCAGGCAGGAAGGTAATCCATATAGAAAAAGTCTACCTGCACGGCAACGGGGATATTCTTATCCAGCAATTCATCCAGTTTCTGCATCCCTTTTTCTGCGTCCCGGAATTTTTCGGTATGAAATTTAATTCCCAGTCTTTTTGCAAGGTTGGTCCGCATGGATCCCGGTTTGTTCCTGACGATGAATGTCGGAAACGCAAACGATTTCATCTTATGGAAATAGCCAAAGAAAATTCCGCTTGAAATACCGAATACCAGGGGTTCTGTAATATCCAGACCCGCATTATTCAATAAGGAAGTCACCGCCCCTGATTCACAATGCGCCGCCATTTTATGTTTATAGGAGAGGGTACTCATTGGCCGGCAGGTTTTGGAGCTTCGGGATCAGCTGGAACAGCAATCGTTAACTGGAGCATATCTGCAACGGACACATTAAAAACCTCTGCATACCGTTGAATGGTTTCCGTATCGAGTGAAAAAAAATGAAGCTTCTCAAGGTGTTTTTTAACTTTTCCTTTTCTCATCCCTACACGCGCAGAAAGTTCGGAAAGGGTAAGGTCTTCCAATATCATATAATAATAAACGGGACTCACTTCACCCGACTCAACCTTCTTTTTGAGGGTGTCTTCCAGGTGGTGGCGTTTAAGTTCATAATCGTCAAGGAAATTCTTGGTGATATAGGAACCCGTCTGAATGGGCTCATATTTACCATCTTCCTTTTCAACATAAAGGATTACCTGTTGCTCAGGGCAATCGATAACACCATCTTTTTCTTTCATCCCAAATATTTATTATCAAGGCCGGATCAATGTCTACAAACAAGTAAAATGCCGGCCTCGAAATTCCCAGCTTCATTCCCACTGAAGATCCTCGTCGTTCCTGGAAGAATACAAAACCAGAAAAATGATATTACTTCTGTCTTGCAAAATTAGCAATGGAAATGATCATAGCAAAAATAAAAAATGCCAGCAGGAGGAAAATGTTCGGGAGAATCCGGACCAGTGTGCCGTTTCTGACGAATATTTCGAGGTAATTATCGATTCCCCAGCGGATGGGTGAAGCAGAACTGATGACCCGGATCAGGGTCGGCATCAGGTAAACAGGGAGGAATGTACCGCTGATCACGCCCAGGATTACTACCATGACAGAACCAAATAATGCACCTTGCCCGGGTGAACTGGCTAAAGTTCCGACCATCAGTCCGAATCCGATGGCAGCCAGGGCTGCGGCAATTGTTGCCATCAACAAAGTCAGGATATGTGATCCGATCTGAAGGGACGGGATTCCAAGTAGAGAGGGAAGGAGCCAGATCCCCACAGACAGCATAAGGATAAATTGGATCATACTCACCAGAAGGAACAGCAGGACCTTTGAAGAGAGCAACAGAAAAATACGCACCGGGAGGGTTCGGAGCCGGCTGAAAGAACCTTCATTTTTCTCAGTGATCATACTTCCCGACAGCGGGATAACAATGAAGAACATGGCAAAAAGGATGAATCCGGGAACATTGTTCTGAATCAGAGAAGGCTTTACCGACACATTGGTATGTGTCGGATAGATCTCGGTAACCGGCGGCATCCTGTTGATATTGTCATCGATAAGCCGGTTCATAGTTGTTGCCATCGAAGGAGCCATGGTTACGAGGAGATCCTCTATGGCAATCCTGGCTTGTGTTCCTTTGATGATATAAGTAAGAGAGCCCACAAGGGTAGTCCGGTACGCTGACTGGAGGCTTGGATCGACCACCAAACGGATAGCTTTATCTCCCGGCTCAATGATTATTCCTACCGGATAATCCCCATTTGCAATGAGTTGTTTTGCGATGCGTTCGTCGATCTGCCGTTGGTTCTGCATGGTCAATAGCCTATAAAGTCCGGAACTGTCAAGATTTTGCTTAAGATGCAGAGAGAACGAACTGTGGGCCAGGTCGATATAAAGAATATCTGACTTGGATTCCTTTGAAGATTTGAGGGCATTATTTTGTGCGACAGTAACCAACAAAATCAGCAGGACCGGCATAATAAAAAGTATGGCAAGCCCCGGAATATCCCTGATGAGGATCAACAATTCTTTTCGAAAGGCTGATGACAGCTTGTGCATTTTACAAAGATAGAAAATTCAAACCAGTGAGGGGGCAGTATGAAGGGTGTTCAGGCGTAGTGAGAAGCCAGGCTTCAGTGACTAGTCTTTCACGGCTTCGATGATACTGAATGGCGCGATCGTTTTAATGATCCGGTTTATTTTCAACCCGGCCTTTTCCAGCAACTCTCCGAATTCATTTTTTGTACGCTCTCTGCCGTCCTCCATGAAAACCATCATCTGGAGATCGAGGAGTTTACCAAATGAAGCAAAATTACCTTCATCCAACAGCATTTCAAGAATAAGGATTCTTCCGTTCTCCTCCATTGCATTCCGGATATTGGCAAGGATCCTGATGCAGTCAGGATCCCCCCAGTTGTGCAGAATGTTTTTCAGCAGGTACGTTTCAAAACCTGCAGGGGCGGTTTCAAAAAAATTGCCCCTGATTATTTTCACCCTTTCCCGCACTCCATATTTGGCAAGGATTACCTCTGCATTATTCAATCCTTCGGGCAGATCGAATAAGATTCCGGATGCATTTTTATTCTCATAGAGAATACTTGCAAGAAGAAGACCTTCTCCACCACCGATATCAGCGATGTTTTTACATTGTTTGAAATTGTATGCACTCAGGAAAGGTTCTATTCCGATCTCGGTCAGATTGGTCATTGAACGGTCGAACAAAGTTGATTCGACCTCGTTCTCTGCAAGGTATTCATAGATCTTTTTGTCAAAGACTTTGGAGAATGCAGATTTACCTGATTTTATGGAATAGGAAAGTTCATTAAAAACCGACCAGTTGATCGTCCCAAGATGTTGCATGACCATATAGCGCAAAGAGCCTTTACCTTCAACCAATACTTTCGATAATGACGTATTGATATATCGTCCGTCCTTTCTTCTTTTGAATACTTTCTGACTGGCTAGGGCACGCATCATCCGGAACAGGGCCTGCTGATCCGTCGCGGTAAGTTCAGCAAGTTCCTGCAGGGTTTTTGGTCCTCTGTTCAGGATCCCTGCAATGTCCAGTTCTGCGGCTACCCTTAGTGCAGGAAGAAACCAGAATGCTAAAAACCGTTCGTAGAGTACAAAGCTTGAAGGAAATAATTGTTGATTCAACCAGGTCAGTCCTGATCTGAACCCATTCAGTGACCGGATAAACCAAACCGGGGGAAGTTTGCGGATGATGATCGCATCTGTCATATCAGTGAAATTTAGGCGGCAAAAGTACAAATTAACATGGATTAAAACTGAATTCTCCATGTTGCCATCGGGAAAAACCCCATGCTGAAGAAATTCCGTACTTCCCCTGTTTTCGGGTCGATGCGCTGGAGATATACATTCGTGTAATTTGTCCTGTATTGAAGATCCAGCATGAATTCAAGGTTATAGCCCGGCAGGTTTCGTTTGATCCCGAACCGGACGCTGATCCTTTTGTAATCCGGGAAACGCGAAGCATAGGCATGCTGCCAGTCAGGAACCGGTTCGCCACCCGCCATGGTCTCTTCAACGTCAAATGGGATATAGGGATTCCCACCCGCCCAGGTAGCACGAAGGCCAAATGACATGACTCCCCATTTCCGTTTTCCAAAGATGAATTCATAACCGCCCACGGCATTGAGGACATAATTCACATTGAATGCGGAATTCCTTTCTTCCTTGTCAGCGCCATAATAAACCGAGTTGAAAACGGAGGATGTGAAGAGGAAATAGTAATTCTTATGAAGGAACCGTTCAAAGGTGAATTCCAGGCCATAATTATCGCTTGTGCCACTGTTGACAAGACTGTCGGCATATTGCCGGTCGAGGAAGAATTCGTGGCCCTGGTTGGAAAGTGCATATTGGGGAATGGAATTCTTTACCGGGATGTCATACAGATGCTGGTAGTAAACTTCCGTTTTAAAATGAAGGTGCCGGGAGGGAAGAAAATTATATTCGAGTCCGGCCTGCCAGCATTTGGTAAAATCAAGTTTGCGGTTTGTTTGCTGAACCGTTCCGTCGGGAAGATCAGTCTGAATGAAATAGATCACACGTGGCTGCATCTGGCTGTATAACCCGGCACCGAAATTGAGGGTGTGGTCCTCGCTGATAAGCCACTCGAATCCGATCCGGGGTTCAACCACCGTTGAATTGTTCAATGTCAGGGTGGCGCCGGACAAGCCGACCGTAGAACTGAAGCGGTCGGAGTACCGGTGTTGCCACTGCCCGTATGCTCTCAGGAAAAACATCGACTCCTTACTGCCTGTATTTACCCTGAATTTTCCCTTGTACATCAGGCTGTCGGCGAATTGCATGGCAAAATAATCAATGTTTACTCCGGTTTCTATTGAATTCCGGGCTGAAAACTTTTTTGCAAGCTGGAAGGCATACGAAAGTTTGTTTTCGGAGGAGCGTTCTCCTGCCCAGATGGCGGGCGTCGTTGCAACGTCTGAGAAAGAATCAATTTGGGTATAGACCCGGGAAGCTACGAAATAGATCAGGTTCTTAATGCGTAAGGAAGAATCCGGGAAGATCTGGTGGGTCAGCCCCAGCACGGCAAGATTGGAACCGTTGGCCAGGTTTTCACCGTAATCAGGAAACATCCATTTTGACTGACTTTTCCTGCTGTCGAAGAGCTGAATATAACTTAATCCTCCAATCCCTTCAAAGGTAAAAACGCCTGCTTTTTTTGAAGGGACCGCAACTTTGAAATTAAGGTCCTGGTAATGCGGGACGACATCAAGTTTTATTCCCACTGCATCGAGGACATCGAGCAAGGAATACCGGTACGAGAGGAGGTAAGAAGCCCCGGATTTTTTCGAAAACGGACCCTCCGTACCAAATTCAAGTCCGTTCCATCCGATGCCAAACCAGTACTCATGCTTTTCATTATTTCCGGTCCGCATCCGCATATCGAATACGCCTGACAAAGCATTGCCATATTCAGCAGGGTAGGCGCCCGTGAAAAAATCAGAGTTCGTGAGCAGGTTATTGTTCAGTACTGTAACCGGGCCTCCCGTGGTTCCTACGGCAGCAAAATGGTTGGGATTGGGAATTTCCATCCCGTCAATGCGCCATTGCAGTCCGATTGGTGAATTTCCCCTGACAATGATATCGTTCCGGTTGTCAATGCCCGAGGTCACCCCGGCAAAATTGGCAACCATCCGGGCGGGATCATTATAGCTCCCGGCAAAACGGAAGGTTTCATCGGTGCTGAATGAACGCACGCTGACCGTCGCCATGCGGTTAATCGCCTGGTACTTCCGGTAATCGCTTTTAATCTCTACCTCCTGAGAATTCACGACAGTTTCCTGGAGCCCGACCGCTATTACCGTTTCTTTTCCGCTGCTTACCGTGAGAACATCCGTTATAAACGGGGCATAACCGACATAGGTGATTTTCAGTTGCCATTTCCCGATGGGGATCCCGGTCAGCTTAAATTTGCCGTTGAAGTCAGCTGTCGTGCCCATCAACGGATCGGAATTTAATAGGATGATGGTAGCTCCGGGCAATGGAGATTGAGTTAATTTATCGGTGATGGTACCGCGGAGGACGGACCGGAGAATGGGTTGAGCAGAAAGAAAGCCTGGAGAATATAAAAGAAACAGAAATAGAAAAAGAACAGTGAAGGGGTGGATCCGGTTTTTGGGGGCAGGAATGATCATTCTTCCATTAAAACATCGATTTCTTCCCGGCTCAGGCGTTTCCATCTCGGATTGTGATATTTGTTTCCGTCCCAGTCAAACGATACGAGGTCAAAAGTTTCCCCGTAAAATGTGAGTTTGCTTTTAAGATCCGGAGTATGTTCCACAAAGATAAAGTTTTCCGGATTTACTGCAAGCTCCAGCAAAACCTGTGTAGCAAGTGGTGCACACCATTCCGTGACCGGTGTGCCCGGGTTCTGCCGGTAGATCTCGGTAGCAATTGCAAGCGTTTTCCCGTCATTCCGCCTGACTATTTTTAATCCGCATTTGGAGGGGCTTTCCCATTGCCCCTTGAAAGTAAAATACCGGTCCATGTACCGGTCAAATAGTGGGTTCGTCTCCATTATGAACTGATGAACTAATGAACAGATGGACTGTTGCGGTTTTTTAAGCTACTTTATGAATATCCTTCCCAAAACTCTGATCCTGGAGATCCCGGCGTCTCGGCATATAGGTTCCGTCATCCTGTTCCCGCTGCATGACAGTCGTAAGCAGGTTGAACATCTTTTGGGTCTGGGGTTCATCTTTATAAAAAGTATCCCAGGCATAATGATAGAGCTCCAGCAAGCGCTCGGCTGACATGTGTTTCGGATGATAAACCACCTTGCCTGCATTGTAATGATCCCAGTCGTGATCAAAGATACGGTTCTGCTTCAGGAGGTCGCTGTAAGCTTTTGTATGGGGGAATGGCGCCAGTACGGTAAATTCGGCCAGGTCAAGATCAATCTCCAGGAGGAAATCGATCAGCCGCTTGATATCGTCTTCCGTCTGGTTATCCAGGCCCAGCAGAATCGTTCCTTCAACGGCAATGCCGTAATCGTGGTATTGCTTGATGCGGTTCCGGATGTAGTCGGATCGGTCGAACACCGCCTGGTAAACGTACCACGCTCCGGCCTGTGCAGCGAGGTCGAGCACTTCCTCCTTATCCTCGATGGTATGGCTTACCCACTTTTTCTTCAATGGGATCATGGCACGGAAAAGTTCTTTCTCCCATTCGGTATCCAGTGCAAGGGAATTGTCAACAATAAATAGCCTGGAATTATCGATCCCCGAAAGTTCTTCCACTATTTTTTCGATCGGCCTCGGTCTGAATCCCCGTCCCCCGAGATACCTGACAGCACAGGGGTAACAGTCATAGATACAACCCCGGGATGCATGGAAGAGATCGACCATACGGAAACCTTTGTGAAAATACAGGTCTTTCTTCAGGATATCCCGCCTGGCAGGACCAATGAGACTCATCTCCGGCGGGTTGTTGAGAAAATTGTAAACTTTTTTCAGTTCGTTCTTGCGAAAGTCTTCAAATACGGTTTCCAATCTTCCTTCCACTTCTCCAAGGAAAACCGAATCGGCATGAAGCATGGTTTCTTCGGCATGCAGCATGG
>Ga0182011_10003176_pt1 | contig 13569 bp, 12 predicted proteins | sample 711E1DmetaG_FD_120481 | JGI IMG/M metagenome (GOLD analysis project Ga0182011, IMG submission 120481) | Permafrost microbial communities from Stordalen Mire, Sweden - 711E1D metaG | ecosystem: Environmental > Terrestrial > Soil > Wetlands > Permafrost | place: Sweden: Stordalen | collected... | reverse complement strand
GCCTCGGCTCGGTCCTCTCGTTTGGCGGGGTCAACTATGTCAGCTTCCTCTTCCCGGGAGTGCTTGTTGAGTGCGCCCTCTTCTCCGCGGTCTTCTTCGGGGTCTACATTGTCTGGGACAAGAAGATCGATTTCCTAAAAGAGGTGCTCGTCTCCCCGATGTCGCGGACCTCGATTTTCATCGGCAAGATCCTTGGGGGGTCCACCGACACCCTCATCCAGCTCGCGATCCTGCTCGTGATCGGCTGGGTCTTCTCCGTCACCGGCATCATCCCCGACCTCACCTTCACGCCGCTCTCCGTTGCCATCGTGGTCGCATTCCTGCTCGTGACCACCGCGGGCCTGGTCTCCATCGGCCTCATCATCGGCTCCCAGATGGAGAGCCCGGAGGGGTTCCAGCTGATCGGCAGTTTCCTGATCTTTCCCATGTTCTTCCTCTCCGGGGCCCTCTTCCCCATCGAGAACCTCCCCGGGTGGCTCGCCCCGCTCGTGTTCATCAACCCGGCCACCTACGCAGTGGACGGGCTCCGCTGGGCGCTCGTGGGGATGCACCATTTCGACCCGCTCGCCGATTTTGCGGTCGTCACGCTCTTTGCCGCCGTGATGATCGGGATCGGGACGGTCGCGTTTAAAAAGATGCGGATCTGAAGCAGAATCCATCAGAATTGTTAAATCAAGAAATTATTGTTTTAATTTTTTCAATTTTCAATGGAGCCCACACAAATGGAATATATGACAATCCCAGGGGATCTCCTTCACTTAATAATTTTAATCGTGCATTACGAACTGCGACCCCAATCGATTCACCATTTAGGAATTGTTTGAAGCATTCCGCAGCAAAGGCTGAGGCCATCTCCTCAAATATGGTAATTTCAGTTCCGATAACTCCTGCACAATGATATGTATTCATGAGTGGATCGATAAGATTTAGCGCTGATATGGGTGTTATTGATGCAGTATGACATCCGTTAAGAAAAATGAGTGGCTTGAGCGAGTCCCATTTAATTTTATTAAGACGGAAATTTGATTCATGGATTTCATCGTAGCTATTTTTAGACCCAATAATAAGATAGGGCTCCCCGGCTCCGTCAGGTAATCTGGCTGTGCCGCCATGACAGTAAAAATACACGATATGGGGAGGTATGTGAAGATTGGAAAAGAGTTCATCATAATTATCAATATCGTCCCACTTCCGAACAACGAATTTGGAAGAGGTGCCCTTCAGGGCGTTTACATGGCTTGAACAGGAATTCATAGCAGTGCAGACAGCAACAGAAATTTCAAGGCCATCGTCTATCGGGAGGGATCTGGTTGCATCGTTGTCCTGCACTGAAATGGGCATGCCAAGGAAATGACGGAACCCCCAGAACCCGCCCGGACAAACTGTCAGGTTGTTTGTATCGTTTTTAACGGAAGGGCAGTTTCCATGAAAACAATCGAGAGTGTTGAGGGGAGTATTTTTATAATAAGCTTCAATGAATTCAGGACATAATTTGTAATTTTTCTGATCACCAACCCGAAGCGGATAGTCGTAAATTGCAGATATTGGGACGTAGTAGGTGGGTTTATTTTTCATCGCAATCTGGATATACCCGGATTCTGCGATAATTGGTTTGAACTTGTCCAGCTGGTTCTCACTCCCCTGCAGACGGGAATAGAGAGTAAACCCTCCCTGTGCCATCCGGAAAAGGTCCTGAGCGAGCCTGTTCAGATTATCCGAATTTATGGATCGATCGCTGTACCTGTATCCTTCATTATTCCATTCATCTGCAGATCCCCAGGCTGCTTTCCTGAGACCAGCCCGGATATAGGTTATACATTTGTCAAGGCCAATCGGATCAATATCCAGTTTTTCCGTAATAATATTCCCGTTATTTGAGGCGCGGAGGAAGAAACTACGCGTCCCGTCATCGTTGGAATTCAACTGAATGCTCATCAGATGAGGTTCCAGTTGATTAATCCTGGAAAAATCGAAGGTTTGAGTCAGGGTATAATCGAGATCCCCATGGTAGGCATCGCCACAGATGGGATTATCCGATATTTCTGCATGGATAAGGTATGATCGCAGAAGAATTTGTCCAAAATAGATATTACACCGGAGTTGATAAGTACCCGTTTTTTTGGGTGTACGTACCGGGAAATAGAGCCATTCTCCCAGTAATTTCGATTTTGGCTGCAGATCCGGGTTTCTGATCGGAGATTCTTTTACACTGACCTCTCCATTGGTATTTACAATCAGGAGTCCTTCATGACAGTTCCGGATAATTTCAATGCCGTTTTTGTATCCGAAGAGTCTTACCGCCAGTTCCGCATTTTTCGGTAACATCTCCAGGGTTTTGTCAATTTCATCTATGGTACCTTTGGTAAGAGGGATTGACCCTGTAAATGGAAGACCGATATTCAGGCAGAAATAATAATCATTATCACTTTTGAGGGCTGTATGCTGTCCGATGGATATATCCGGAGATTTTCTGGAAGTAAAAATAGTATTGACAACCCGTTTGGGTTTGGGAGAAGATGGTAATGAAGCTGATTCCATCAATATGGCCTGAGGTACGGAAACTGAGCGAGATGCATATGGTATAATTTGTCTGAGCTTTTCCGTGGGTGACGGGGGTTGTGAAACGTATTGTATGAATTCCTTCCCGTGGGTGGGGGCAAATGGCTGATCTGAGAACCACATGATATCTTCGATAATTTGGGCTGCGCAGATCCGGTCCTGCTCATTCTCGTCCTTTAAATGAGGGAGAATAACAGATAATATAAGATGGATATCGCCACGTGAAATCAGCCATGCAATCTGATCTGATTTCTTGGCTTCTGATTTATATATTAAAAAATAATTTTCAAATAAGGTCAGGACATCAGGAATGAAGGGGATTTTAAAATCGGATGCTAGTTGGACCGCCGTATCAAAAAGGGGAGGATTGACCGGGGATGTTAATGATGCAGTCTTTTGTATTTCAGCCCTGATTATTTTAGAAATAAGCGACGAAGAGAGGGGGGGTTCAACATAATCCAGATATCCCCGATGGGAATAGAGATCTATTTGATCCAGGAATTTATTCTGATCATTATCATAAAGGGCAAGCAATTCTTTGGCATATCCATTGGATTTATTAATTAATTCGGTCTCTTTTTGTTTATCAACCGGCTCATTATATAATTTATCAAGCGGAACTATGAGGCTGATATCAGCACTTTTCCATTCCGCCAATAACTTTGGATCAGACGTGATTTTTGCATGGAAATTTATATACAACAGATTCGTTGCGATATCCCTTGCAATATCCCAGCCGTCCTGCGAAATCTGGGAAAGTAACTTTTGGATCTTTTCCGGGAATGGGCCACGTTTCTGAAGTTCTTCGAAGAGATATTTTACATCATTTTCAGAATTGCGGAAAATAAAAGGTGAAATTTTCCCCGGAGGTTGATAATCAGGATATCCGTAATGCAGATTTATTGTTTTACTAAGGAGCTGGGTCAGGATTTGCCTGATCTCATTTATTTCACCGTATTGGGCGAGAACTATAGCCAGCCAGAAACGTATATCGGGGTTTTTCTGTTTTCGGTATGCCTGTTTTACCTCTTTTTTCAGATCATCTGTCTTGTTTTCAGGTAAATGGATGAGGGATAAAAGTTCCGCTGCGTTTTCATTTCGTTTAATATCGGGACAATCCAGTTCTGATAAAAGCACGGAAAGTGCCATCGGATCGTGGATTTTTGCTAATGAATACGCGGTTTCCCTTCTGATATCATCATGGTCTGATTTCAGAAGGTTATACAGGTAAGAAAGAACATTAGGCAACTGAATATATGTTGCATTCTTTATGATTTCAGACACTGGAATCCCATGAATCGTCTGATCTTCATACTTTTCTCCAATCGGGACCTGCGAAAAAAATTCTTTAAAAAGGAAACTGATTTTTTCCCGGGCTTCCGGAGAAAGTGGCAACCGCACAAGTGCCCGCAGGGCAGCTACCCGGACCCGTTGTAAGGGATCGTTGAGAGCAATCATCAGCGGGTCGATATCTGACCAGGATAAATCGACCATAATATCACCCTTTGCAGGTAATTATCCGTCGGGAAAAATTGATTCTCTCATTCATCTGCCGGTTTCTTTATGATCATCGCGGTATTCGCTGGTAATGTAGGCACACTTTCTTTTCCCTCAACTTTCTTCCGGCCGTCCAAAAACCAATCCCAATCAAAATTCTTTGTCGATTTAATTGATTTATTGACCAGAATAATAAGCACAAGGAAATACCCGAAGAACCCGATCGCAAGACCGATACCATAGGCCCCGAACAGGTCGGATTTTGCCGGGAACAGAACCAGGATGGTTGCACCACCCAGTGCCCCGATAAGTGTTATCAGGTCATTCAGTTTGACGTCCTCTTTCCGATACCGGTTGATATAATAGAGATACCAGCCAAGGAGCACTCCGAAACAGAATGCCCCGATAAGTTGCAGCATAGTCGCTTCATCTGCCATGATTATCCTCCTGAATGTTTGGTATTCGGCAACCCATAGCGATCGTATAACTGACGGCGCCAGAGGATATGGATGATGAGCGAGGGGACAAAAGCGGCGATGAGGACAATAATTGCAGAAGGACCAACGATGTACAAAAGATCAGCGAGAACAAGCAGTGATGCAATAGCTACAGTCAGAATCGTTCGTTGCGGATTGTGAATCCGGCCATATAGATTCCCAAGTAGCCAGCCGAGAACAAGACCCATTCCAGCGGTTCCGAGCAGTGGGAGATCCATATGGATAACCAAATAAGTGCAGAGAATTTTCTGAACGAAATCTCAGCAAAGGAATCATCGCAGCATGAAGATAAAAAATTTTGTATTTGATCTTTATTTTTATTGTTAGTATTCTCCAGTCTTTTCAGAACGAGTGGCGGCCCAAGGTGTGTGATCAGATTTATTATGCGAAAAATATCGACAAATATAGCGGAATCACCGGTCCCGACCCTGGCTTACGGCCCCGGCTAGCTAATACATGCTGTATGCCACGTCTTTTTCGCCCTTCCCATCCATTCAGAACATCTGCTCCCCAATCACTGCCTGATAGCCGGTGTCCGGGTACGTGATAAGGACCCAGAGATGAACGGGGGCGCTCCCGTTCCCGGCCACATCGATCCCCTGCAGGGTCACGGATGACCCGTTCGAAAAGACGAGCCCCTCCGGGGGACTTATGGCCAGCGGCAGGTGCGATGCCGCGATCACTGACTGGTTGCTGACATCCCGGTCATTGACGAAGATACTGACCGCCGGGACTTTGTCAGGGTGATACGACGCATCCGTCAGCATGACGATACGGACGGAGTCCGGGCCGGTCCGGGTTGCCGGCGCTGTATCTGCAGAAACAGATACACAGGCGCAGCCCTTCATGCTCAGGAGGAACAGGACGAGCGGTACGGCAAGGACCAGCATGCCAAGGACACCCATGAACGGGGGATGTGTCGCTTGTGCAGGAATGAGAGTGCAGGGATATCCATGAGATTCTTCCAGACAGTATTTATGTTATGGTTTTTTTTTGTTTTATAGAAATCATTTAGTGTTGTTTGACGCTCCTGGGGCTTCGCCCCGCCGCTGGGGCGCCCCGGTTAGGATAGTGCCGTATTATCTGTTTACAAAAATGCGGAGAGTTTTTGTACAGATAATACCGGGGTATCACATGCGCCCCCGCCCCCAACGGGGGCAGGGCTGGCGCAAGGGGGGCGATCATTGATCTCATGAAACAGATGTTTTACAGAGCCGTTTTTTATATGTTTCTGACTATGGGAAGAACCGGCCCCTGCCTTTCCCTTGGCCCGGGCACAGCGGGGATACCCCTTTTTTTCCCCCGGGACGGTATCATTAAGCTCCGGTGCAGCTGCTGTGGTCCTGCACAATCTTTCGCGCTCTGGATCCGGCAACCGGCCGCGGGTGCACCAGAACAAAAAAGGTTTTGTTAAATACGATAACACTCAATTTTCATTTGTGTGATATCTGATGAATCACCGGTAAAACAGGAGAATAATCGGATTTCATATCCGGGCATTGGAACTGGTCTGAAGTGATTTAACGGTTTTTTTATATTTTTTCTGGTGTTCAACGTGTCTGTGTCCAACAACCGCATCTCCCTTCTCTATGTTGATGACGAACCAGCCCTTCTGGACCTGGCAAAACAATTCCTTGAACTGAATAACGAATTTGATCTTGAGACCGCACATTCTGCTGATGAAGCGCTCAATTTCCTGCAGAAGAGAGCGTATGACGGGATTATCTCCGATTACCAGATGCCGGGGATGGACGGCATCGGGCTGCTCAGATGTATCCGTTTACGGTACCCGGATCTCCCGTTTATCCTGTTTACCGGAAAAGGGCGCGAAGAGGTTGTCATCCAGGCATTCGATGCCGGTGCAGATTATTATGTACAGAAAGGGGGAGATACCCGTTCACAGTTCCGGGAACTGAGCCATAAGATCAGGCTTGCAGTTGAAAGACGGGATGTAGCGAAAGCATTGAAGGTCAGTGAGGAACATTACCGGAATGTTGTCGAGGACCAGACCGAGTTCATCTGCCGGTTCCGGCCGGACGGGACCCATAATTTTGTGAACGATGCCTATTGCCGGTATTTCGGTATACCGAGAGAGCAAATCATTGGTCACCGGTTTATTCCCCGGATACCGGAAGATGATGCCGGGAAAATCAGCTCGCATTTCGCATCACTGACCCGGGACAGGCCGCTCAGTACCATAGAGCACCGGCTTATCATGCCCGACGGTTCTGTCCGCTGGCACCAGTGGAGCGACCGGGCAATCTTCGATGAATCCGGCACCCTTGTCGAATACCAGTCGGTGGGCCGGGATATCACCGACAGGAAAACAGCAGAACTGGACCTGGCAAAAAAGAATGAGGAGATTGGTGCGGCCTATGAACAGCTGACTGCGGCAGAGGAAGAACTGCGCCAGAACTATGAAGAACTGGCCAAAAGCCAGCACCTCCTTTTGGAAAGCGAACAAAAAGTCCGGAAGTCCGAGGCATTCTTAAGCAGCGTCATCAACGATGCACGCGAAGGTATCACGGCCTGTGACCATGAACTGCGCTATATTCTCTGGAACAGGTTCATGGAGAACCTGACCGGCATACCGGCAGCGGAAGTCCTGGGTAAACAGGCGACAGAGATGTTCCCCTTTCTCAAAGAAGCTGGTGTGGATCAGCTGATGCAACAGGCATTGTCCGGCCAGACCGTTGAATCGTCCGATTTTTCCTTCCGCATCGACCGGACCGGGAGGCAGGGGTACGTGAGAGCGATCTACTCCCCGCTTTCCGATGCCGGGGGTAAGGTTATCGGGGTTATTGGTATTATCCAGGACACCGAGGCACGAAAAGTGATGGAGCAGGCGCTGCAAAACACCATTGAACAGCTGATGGAAAGCGAAGAGAAATACCGCAATGTCTTCAATGCAAAAAATGACCCACTCCTCCTCATCGATACCCGTAACCGGGCTATCATCGACCTGAACAGCGCGGCAACCGATCTCTACGGTTATTCGCGGGAGGAGATGCTGGAACTCTCCCTGCTGGCCCTGTCCGCCGAACCGGAAAAGACCGAAGATGCCCTCGCCCGGCGGGTCCCCCGGGTCCGGATGCGGTTCCACCGGAAAAAAGACGGCACGGTCTTTTCTGCCGATATCTCTTCGGCATATTTTGACCTGAAAGGGCGTCCGGTCCTGATCCTCTCGGTCCGGGATTTATCATCAGTCCAGCAGATTGCGGATGCCCTGCGGCTGGCGAATGTCAAGCTCAACCTCATGATCGGGATAACCCGTCACGATGTGCTCAATAAACTTGCTGTGCTTATCGGGTACAATGACCTCCTGAAAGACAAAATTGCTGATACCGGCACCCTTGAGATGCTCGAAAAACAGGAAAAGGCCCTCTATGCAGTACGCGGCCAGATCGAGTTTACCAAAGAATATGATGACCTCGGCGTCAAATCCCCTCTCTGGCAGGATGCCGGTGAAACCGCCACACGGGCATATGCCCAGTTTATGAACACCATTTCTTTCAGCTGCGATACCGCTCATCTTGAGCTATACGCGGACCCCATGCTCGAGAAAGTATTCTACAACCTGTTCGACAACGCCTTCCGTCATGGGGAAGGGGTCTCCAGGATCAGGATCCACTGCAAAAAGAAAGGAAAGGACCTTTGTGTATTTTTCGAGGATGACGGTGTTGGTATACCGGATGAATACAAGGAACAGATCTTCAGCCGCGGCTTTGGGAAAAATACCGGCATCGGCCTGTACATTACGCGGGAGATCCTGGGCCTCACCCTCATCGAAATCCATGAAACCGGAACGTACCGGAAAGGGGCACGGTTTGAGCTCCGGGTACCGGAAAGTTCGTACCGGTTTCTGAAATAAGGGAGGGATGCGCAGTTCGGTATCTGCGAAAAAAAAATAGCGGCAGGGGGGATCCCTGTCTTCGCTCACGGCACGATCCCCGCGAAAACCTCCGCGATCTTCTGCGCCGTTGCGGGGTCCAGCACCTGCGCCGGAGAAAGCCACCCCGGAACGGGTCAGGGGTTAACCATCTCCGGCTGTTGCAAAAACTGAATTAAGCCGGAATACCGGATCAGCCGGGCACCACCCCTCAGGGATACGTTCCCAATATTTATCATGGCGGGCAGGTAATCCGCTTCTGGAAGGGGAAACCTTTGGTAACAATGCCGGAAGAACTCAAGACAGCTGCTCACAGAAATGGCATACGGTGCCGGTGGCAACAGCCGGACCGGACGGGAAGCCCAATGTTGCGGGTAAATCGGTCATGGTCATGGACCCGGAAACCATTGTCTGGGGCGAACTCTATTTCGGACAGACGTATGAAAACCTCAAACAGGATCCCCGTGCATCCCTCTGCGTCTGGACACGGACCTCCCTGACGAAAGCCTGGAAGGTGAATGGGACGGTGGTCATCCATGAGAACGATGAGATTGCCACCCGGCTGGACGAACGCGTACGGGCCAGTCACAAAAACGCGTTCAGGGCCCGCCGGGACAAAATGGCAGCAGTGTATTTTACCGTTGAGGAGATCTACGACCAGACCCCCGATCTGGAGACTGCCGGGAAACGGATTGGGTGAGCGTGTGCCGGACCGGCGCTGTAAATAATCCCGGCAGGGCCTGAAAGGAACAGGAGTTCGTGTGCCGGGCCTGCACGAACGTTCTCAGGTCCGGTCAGCGTTGTCCCGCGGGCACATCGGGCACTGCATCCTCATCCGCATTCATGGCGTACCGGATCAGTTCTCTGGCAGGAGCCGGGGACCTCTTGACAGAAAGCGGGGAGACCGGGGAGGTTATCCGGTGTCCAGGGAAGGGGGGAGTAGCCCCGCGGGAAAAATTCCGGGGGGGTTACTCCCCTGCCCTCCATGGATCTCCGTTCCCGGGACCGGTCTCATTCGCCGGGATGGAACGAGATGCTTTTAACGATATTGGTCCTGGATGAGACGCCGAACATGAGCTGCCCCCAGGGTTCCTGTGTCGCGAAGGTGTATTCCGGGTCATCGGACAGGTCCCCGGGCGGCGCCGGGGTGAAGCTGCCGCCCGGGTAACGGCTTCTCAGGTCGCTGATACTTACCTGCGGGCCGGCGATCTCAAGAGCGAGGAACCCGGGGTGGTCCGGGTCGCCGGTCTTTACCCGCAGGTCAATTCCGGTCAGCCTCACGGGATGCGGGCCCTTCCCCCTGCGTACCATGGAGTACATCACGAAATACGCATTCGCGGATTCACGCTCGAGCCGGGCATCCAGCAGGCGTTCCAGTTTATCCTTCCGGAACGGCTGGTCGCGTGCAATGGCGTCGATATATTTCCAGAATTCGTTCATGCCCATGATGCGTGTGCTCCCCTGCTGTACCGGCTGGTGATCCCATCGCCGGTTTCCCTGCAATGATATGGACGGTTTTGGGAGAAAATCATCGCGGTCGGGGGCCGGGGGCTATCCCCTATTATCACCAGAACATACGGGTGATCTGATCATGAACTGGATACGAAACCGTACTAGTATTGAATTTCCCGGCATCCGGGAGCATCATAATAATCCGGATTTTAATCCCGTGGAATTCGACGGGTTCAGAATACATGCATGCAGAGGAAATAGTGCAGACAGTGTCTGCATAATCAGATATCCTGGCGATGTTCCTGCTGGCAAATATTTGGGCATAACAGGAATAAACCGGAACGGCGTTATATCCGCAATTTTAAACCCATGGAATTCGATGGGTTTAAAAAAACCTCTCCAATCCTGAAGCATGGGAACGGCGACCGGGCCGGAGTTTCCCCTCAGCTGATTTTGCGGGGAGCCGGCCGGACCTGAATCCTTTATCCCCTGAAGAATGGATAACCCGCTCTACCCGACCGGCACATCCGGCCCGGATCCATGACATAAATGCTATCCCTGCAACCGCGAATATTTCCTGCAAAGGACAGGGACCAGTATGGATGAAAAAAGCAGGAACAGAGACGGGAAGGCGCTGATTATTTTATCCGGCGGGATGGACAGCACAACATTACTCTACGATATCCGGGACCAGGGCTTTGAGGTCAGTGCGGTCACCTTCGACTACCGGCAGAAACACCGCAGGGAGATCGCCTGCGCACAAAAGACCTGCCAGCACCTCGGCATCCCCCACAGGATCATCGATGCCGGCTTCCTCAACGATATCGCACCGTCTTCCCTGACCCGCGATGACTGGCAGGTGCCGGAAGGCAGGTATGATGATGAGACCATGAAACAGACCGTGGTCCCCAACCGGAACATGGTATTACTCAGCATCGCTGCCGCGTATGCGATCGGCATACAGGCCGGCCGCTTGTTCTACGGTGCCCATGCCGGCGACCATGCCATCTACCCGGATTGCCGGCCGGTATTTGTCAGTGCCATGACCACGGCATTTCATCTCTGTGACTGGCATGACCTCATCCTCGAGGTCCCGTACCTGTTCCGGACGAAAGCCGATATCGTGAAACGGGGACTCTCCCTGGGCGTGGATTATTCCCTGACCTGGAGCTGCTACAAAGGCGAAGAGAAGTCGTGCGGGAAATGCGGGGCCTGCAATGAACGGCTGGCAGCGTTCAGCGAGGCCGGGGTGCAGGACCCGCTGGAGTATCAGTAATTTTTTTTATCTCCGATCGTCTTTTTTGCAAAAGCAAGCCGGGGCGGGGAACGCACATTCGCTCTTCACAAAAACACTTCCCGATGACTATCTGATCTATTACGAGCCCAACATCGACAACCGGACCAAAGCATCCGCTGGTCAGTACCCGAACCTTCGCTCGTATTCATAGTGTCTGCCGAATTGGTTTCTCCTCTTCGGATTCTGTGGGCAATTACGCAGACAGTGTCTGCGAAATTAATGTTTTCATCAATTAATTATTGCAGATTGCCCAGACAGTGTCTGGGAAATCTCAACCATAAATCAGTCATAAGAACACGTGAAAATTTTATGAGATCAAGAGAGGCGATAGTATAGAGAGCATCAGACCAGAAAATGGAACCCGTCCTCTCTATCACCACTGCATGCCTTTTTCGCAGGTTCAATTCGGTACGATCACTGCCGATCCCGTATACTCTGATTATGATTTCCTGCCAGCTTATGATTGGCTGGAACAGGAGATTGGATTTTTTCCCCATTTTCTTTCAGTCGGGAATTCAAAGACGGTAATCCGCAGGACCGGATACGCCGACAACTGGAGGGTATTCGACCATGGTGAATTTACCGGTAACGGTTATCAGAAATATTACCATAAGAAAGGAGAATTCCCCAACCTTGTCCTCTTTTCGTTTGATGACGTGGAGGGTGTATTCATGGATTTTTTGAGCTGGCATATTGCCATCAATGCCTGCATGAACAAAAAACCGGTTTCAAAGCAGGAGATGAAGATGATCCTCAAACCATCCTGGGATAAGCGACGATGGATTCGTGCTGCTGAAAAAGGATCTCACTGGGTAGATCTGCTGACTCCGGGGTTATCCCTTGACCGGGCTTCCCGGATTTATGTGAGAAACCAGGCCACAAAAAAGAGTATGGAGATTTTAGGATTCCGGAATATTCAGAGACTGAGGCTTCTGGTTGAAAAATTGCCTCTTTGATCCTTTTTAATCCCGGTAAAAAATGAGGGGTTGTCAGGCCCCGGTGATTGCCGCAAGGATTGCCTGAGCCGCTGCCGGGTCCACCACCTGCGCCAGCACCAGGCCGGCGAGGGCGGCGAACAGGCCCCAGAAAACCTTCCTTGTCTGCTCATTCTTCCCGAACGCTTCCAGCACGGCTTCCGTGTCCGCACTCATCGCGTACCGGATGATCTTCGGTACGAAGACGAAGAGCGGCAGGAACAGGACTGCAGCGCCGATGAACGCCAGCGGGAGCACCGTGATGCCGGCGAACCAGAAGAACGCCGGAACCGCGATGTTGGCCGCGAGCAGTGCCGCCATGCAGGTCTCGCCGAGGCAGAACCAGGTGCGGTACTCGGCCGGGTCCTCTGCCTTCTCTTCTTCGGTCATCACCGCGGGGTCGAACATGCCGATCGCGTGGAGCACGCCCCGGCAGAAGGTGCGGGTGGCTGAAGTGAGAGACGTGGCTTCTGCTTCCTGTGCAGGCGGGGAACCGGCTGCTGGTCCCTGTGCTTCCTGGTCATCTTCAGCCATTAGCCACCTCCTGTCCTATTACCAGCTCAAACAGCGGGCTCGTGTACCCCCGGTTTGCCGGCGAGAAGTCGCGTTCCCGGACCGGCTGGCTCCGCAAGCGTCGGGCTGTCCGGATCCGGACCGTGTGGATGCCCGGCGCCCTTGGATACACTTTCCTGCCGGTCACATCCAGCATCTCCCGGTACGGCGGGACCTCGAACCAGTCCGGCCAGAACCGGATCCCCTTCGGGATGTCGGTGCCCCGGAAGAGGTCCGGCATCCTCATCGGCGCCATGTTGTCGTAGCTGATGTCTACGATCAGGTCCGTGTCCTCGTTCTCTTCCGCAAGCTCCAGCTCGTAGAAGACCGGGTTGCGCCGGACCTCATCGAGCGTGAGCGGGGTGTCCTTTGTCAGCGGCTCAAGGCCGCCCGCGGTGCCCCGGTACAGGCCGGTGACGGTTGCGACCGGGGTTGTGTCAGCGGTCATGATGTGCCGCCGTTGTTTTGTGAATTTTTCTTTCCATGTGTTGCCTCCTTTTTCATGAGAGGAGACGGCTGGTCCCCTCTCCATGATAATTTTTTTTAATGAAAAATTCCGGCGGGGATTTGACGCTCTTGGGGGATTCGCCTGAAGGCTCATCCCCCGCCGCGTGGGCATCCCCCACCGATGCGATTAGGACGGATTACCGGTTCCGGAAAAATGGATGTGTTTTCCGTCCCCGGTAGCGATGTCGGTGAATTACCGGTTTTAGAAATTTTTTAAGATTTCCGGCTAACCAATTCCGTCCCCATCGCAAACGCCCCCGCCCCCGATGGGGGCAGGGCTGGTGTAAGGGGGGCTGTCATTTCCCCATCCCGTATTTTCACAAAAATTTTTATTGTTCTCCTCCT
>Ga0182011_10003173_pt1 | contig 13573 bp, 14 predicted proteins | sample 711E1DmetaG_FD_120481 | JGI IMG/M metagenome (GOLD analysis project Ga0182011, IMG submission 120481) | Permafrost microbial communities from Stordalen Mire, Sweden - 711E1D metaG | ecosystem: Environmental > Terrestrial > Soil > Wetlands > Permafrost | place: Sweden: Stordalen | collected... | reverse complement strand
TCGGCCGTGATCTTAAGCCGGGACCCCGACTCCGCCGCCAAAGTGAGAATCCCCATGATGCTCTTGCCGTCCACCTGCTGACCCTCTTTTTCGACGCTCACCTGACTTTTGTGCCTGTTCGTCGTTTGGACGAACAGCGCCGCCGGACGGGCATGCAGCCCCAGTTTGTTTTGCACGGTGAAGACGCGTTCCATCATCTGTTTCCTCTCAATAAAGGGCGAGAAGTCCCGCGGCCGCGGCCACAACGGGAAGCCAGAGCGGAGACCATTTCCGCCGGAGGCACAATAAAGTCGCGACCGCCGCGACGGCCCCCACCGGCGACCGGCCCTTCCACGCCGCCGCGACCAGGACCCCCGCGCACAAGCCCAGCCCCAGCCAGGCCGCGCGGGCCGCCCACTTCTGGATCGGCCACCGATTAAGAAAAGCGACCACGTCCAGCCCCTTTCTGTACCCGGCCGCCAACCCGCCGGCCTTGACGGCGACATGCACAAAATTGAACAAGACAAGATACAGCGCCAGCGTAACGCACCAACCCCAGCGCTGGGACGCCATGCCCGCCACCGCCGCCCCGGTCAAGATCAGCGGCCCCAAAGTGGCCCAGAAAACGGTTTCCCCCAAGGCCGAAAGGGGCCCCGACATAGCCGTTCGCGCCGCGAGGACGGCCTCCCGGTCCACCGACCCGTCCCGGGCCCGCCGCTCCTCCAAGTTTGTGATGACCCCGAGAATGATGTCGGCCGTGTAGGGATGCGTATTGAAATAGCCCGCGTGGTCCTGGGCCACACGGGCTCTCTCCGACTTATCCGGATAGAGTCTCCGAAAAACGGGCCACAGGCTGAAGAGCCACCCCACGTTCTGCATTCGCTGGAAACTCCACAGCGACTGGAAAAGGAAGGACCGGAAAAAGACCTGGATCAAGTCGCTCCGCGTGAGTTCGGGAGCGGAGATCCTCTCCAACGCATCTCCGGCCGCGGGAGACGGAGGTCCGCTCACGCTCGATCCACCCTCGGCGGGGTCAAGCGGTTCCAAAAATGAACCAGCGCCGCCGAAAAACCGATGATCGGCAGCATATCCGCCCCCCGGTCCAGGCTTTCCAGAAGACGGAGGGGAAGATGCTGCAACATAAGGTCCACGGCCCTTTGGCCCAGGCAACCCACCGCTGAAAAAACCGCCCAAGCCTTCACGAACCACAGCGCGGACCAAAACGCCAGAGCCTTCCACAAGACCCGCTCGCGCCCTCTCGTCAGGCGTTCGAGGATCCAATCGCCCATGCGATCGTTCTGCCGGCGAATCCAAACGTCGACCCGACCCGCCGCCCATCCGGCCGGCATGGCCAGGAGAAGCGACAAGGTCAAGGCCGCCCCTCGGGACGCCCAGGCGTCCACCGCCCACAAGGCGGCGAGGCCCCCCACCAGCGCCAAGTCGACGACGGCGGCCGGTCCGCTGGCCGGGAGGGAAATGAGCATGAGCTGCGCCGACAACCCCGCCGAGAATCCCAAAGGAGCGTTACCCAGAACCGCCCCGACCACGGAGCCCACGACGACGGGCCGGGAAAACAGGAACGGCCCCACCGCGATGTGGTCCAGATTCAGGACGGCGTAAACCAACCCGACGGTCAGGCAATTCACGATAAATAGGTCTCCACGGGCACGTTCTCGTCGGTCGGCAGGGCGCGGGTGTCTATGGCGATCTTGCGCTCGACGAGCGCTTTTAAATCCTCCAAGTCATCGGCGCTCAACGCCAGGGACGGCGTGTAGGCCGTCCGGCCCGGGGCGTCGTGCAGGCCGCCGAGGTTCAAGGGGGACGGGTCCCATCCGGACTCGGCCAGTCGCCGGGCCTCTTTGAGGCTCGGCATGAGGAGCATGACCCGCTCTTCCTTCCACGAGGAGGCGGTCAAGTCCCTGGCCGCCTCGGCCACCGGCAGGATCGTCAGCTCGACGTCCGGCGGCACCGCCAGCCGCATGAGTCCGGCTTGAAAGGAGTCCTGGGCGGCATGGTCGGAAACGACGACGATCCGCCGCGCCTGGACGACCCTCAGCCATCCCTCGACCACCTGGCCGTGAATCAGGCGATCATCAACGCGCGAAAGGACGATCATATTCCCCTCAGCTTTTGGAGAGGCCGCGCGATGTTGCGCGGGGCGTCGTCCACGAGTTTTTGCGCCAACTGGTCCAGCGGCATATAGTGCCGGTTCGTCAAGGCCGATATCAGCATGGGGAGGTTCACCCCCGTCACCACGTCGCAATGGACGCGCGGGTCCCGGAAAGCCTTCAAGGCCACGTTGCAGGGCGTCCCCCCCATCATGTCGGTGAGGACGAGGGTCCCGGCCTCGGACGGGGACGTCTCCATCGCCGCCTTGAGGCGTTCCTCCAGGGCGTCCGGACCTTCGTCGCATTCCAGCCCCACGACCTGCGCGCCGGTCTGCTTCCCGACGATGCCCTCGGCGCACTTGAGAAGCTCCTCCCCCATGCGCCCGTGGGTGACGAGCACCAGATTGATCATATCAGCTCCATGAGGGCGGCGGCGAGCCGCTCCGGCGAATGCCGGGCCAAGGCCCGCCCCCGCCCGGCCTCCATCATCGCCCGCCGGACGACGCGGACCCCGTTCAGCACCGTTTCCCGGGGAGGCTCCACGGGGCGGGAGTGATGCCTCGCGTAGGACCGCGCCACGTCCGACGGGACGGGCTCGTCGTTCACGAGCATCACGTCCACGCAGGATCGCCCCGATCCCGATGCGGACCGGCAATGATCCACGACGGATCTCAAATGGTCGCCGGCGGTGAAGCGGTCCGTCTCGCCCGGTTGCGTCATCACATTGCACACGTACACCCGCAAGCCGCGGGCCCGGGCCAGGGCGGCCGCGACCCCCTTGACGAGGAGAGGCGGCAGGACCGACGTGAACAGCGACCCGGGGCCTAACACCACCAAGTCGGCCTTCAATAGGGACTCAAGAACGCCCGGCGCGGGGCGCGGCGCCGAAGGGATCAAGGCGACTCGCCTGATGCGGCCCCCGCTCAACGTGACGCGCCTCTCCCCCAGGACGCGCCGGCCGTCCGCCAGCCGCGCCGACAGGCGCGTGGCCTCCAGCGTCGCCGGAAGAACCTTCCCCCGCACGGCCAGCACCCGCCCCGCCGCCGCGAGGGCCTTGTCCAGGCCTCCGGCCACATCGCTCAAGGCCGTCAAGAAAAGGTTGCCGAAGGCGTGCCCGGCCAGGGCGTCCCCCCGAGCGTCTCCTTCCCTTCCCGGAAAACGATACTGGAAAAGGCGGGAGAGGAGCGCGCCGTCCTCCGCCAAACCCACCAGGCAGTTGCGGAAATCCCCGGGCGGAAGCACCCCCCACGAACGCCGGAGCCGGCCGGAACTCCCGCCCTCATCGGTCACCGTCACGATCGCGGTGATGTCCGGCGTGAACTTCTTCAGACCGGACAAAAGACACGACAGTCCCGTGCCTCCGCCGAGCGCCGCAATTTTCACGTCAAAGCCAAATCTCTGTGGACGATGCGCACTTCGCCACGACGGCGGGACCGAATGAAGCGGGCCACGGCTTCCGCGATAGCGACGCTCCGGTGCCTCCCCCCCGTGCAGCCGACGGCGATGGTGAGATAGCTCTTTCCTTCCCGGGCGAAAGCGTCCAGGAGAAGAGAAAGGAGGTCCTTCTCTTTCTCGAGGAAGGCCTTCGTCAGGGGACTGTTCAAAACATACCGCGCCACGGCGGGCTTCCGGCCGTCCAAACGCCGCAGGCGCGACACCCAGTTCGGGTTGGGGAGGAACCGCACGTCCCAAACCAAATCAGCGTGCATGGGCAACCCGTGCTTGTAGCCGAAAGACATCACCGTCACCAACATCCCCCGGGGATGGTGAAGGTCCAAAGCGCGGATCACCACCTCCTTGACCTCGGCGGGGTTGAGGTGCGACGTGTCAATGACCCGGTCCACCTGCGCTTTGACCTTCCTCAAAGAGACCCGCTCCCTCCGGATCCCCTGGGAGACCGGACCACTTAAGGGGTGCCGGCGCCGGGTTTCGGAGAAGCGCCTTAACAAAGTCGCGTTGTCCGCGTCTAAAAAAAGGATCCGGGCGTCGGGGTCTTCGGCCTTGAATCGCTCCAGGGACCGCGCCAATCCCCCCTTGGGAAGCCCCGTGCGCACATCCACTCCCACGGCGACCCGAGCCAACCGACGGCCCCAGCGCCGATAGAGAGCGAGGAGGTTGGGCAAGAGGTCGAGCGGCAGGTTGTCCACGCAGAAGTAACCCACGTCTTCCAGAGCCCGAAGAGCCAGGGTCTTGCCGGCCCCGGAAAGGCCGGTGACCACCACGCGGTCAAACCTGCCGGCCCGTCGGGGAGGCATGATTATCGGATCAGGCCCGGGAGGGCCCGGCCATGCGATGGATCAGGCGGTCGTTCAGCTCCCGGGCCGAGAAGACCCCGTGCTGCTTGAGCCGCTGGTTCAAAGCGGCCACCTCGATCAAGGCCGCGAGGTTTCGCCCGGGGTGGACGGGCACGCGGATTTCCGACACGGGGACGCCGAGGATCTCCGTCCGACTCTCGTCCATTCCGAGACGATCGTAATCCTTCGTCGAATCCCACATCTCCAAGTGGACGACGACTTCGATCAAGGCGCGGCCCAGGACCGCCCCCACGCCGAAGATCTTCCAGACGTCGATGATCCCCAGGCCCCGGACTTCCATGTGGTGTTGGACCAAGGGGTCGCCCGAACCGACGAGTATTCCGCCCGGCTTGTGGCGCACCTCGACCCGGTCGTCGGCCACGAGCATGTGGCCGCGCTTCAAAAGCTCCAGGGCGCATTCGGACTTGCCGATCCCCGACGATCCCAGGATGAGAACCCCCATGCCGTACACGCTGATCAAAGTCCCGTGCACCGTGGTGGACGGGGCGAGCCGCTCCTCCAAATAGGCCGTCAACTCGCCGATCAGTCGCGCCGTCTCGAAGCCCGACCGGAGAAGAGGCACGTTCAGGCGGTCGCACTCTTCCTGCACCTCCGGGGCCGTCTCCCGCCCGTGAGTGACGATGACGCACGGAAGCTCGGGGCTGGACAGGATCCGCTCGAACACCTCCATGCGCTGGGCGCTGGAAAGGGTTGAAACGAAGGCGGTTTCCCCTTGCCCGAACACCTGGATGCGTTCGCCCCGGAAATAGTCGAAGAACCCCGCCAGGCTCAAGCCCGGCCGGTTGATGTCGGCCACTTTGATGACGCGCTCGAAACCGTTCCGCCCGGCCAGGACGGTCAGTTTCAAGGGCTCGGCCTGGCTCTTCAGGAGTTCCTCGACCTTGAGGGGGAGGGCGTTGGGGGCCTCAGAGGTCATCTTCTCTCCCGATAATCTTGAGGATGTCGTCGACGGAAACGGCGTCGCGGAGGGCCTGGCGGAAAGGCTTGTCTTTCAAAAGGCGGGAGATCTTGGCCAGGGCTTTCAAGTGCGGGCCCGCCGCCTCGGGCGGCGCCGCGACGAGGAAAAGGATGTAAACCGGCTCTCCGTCCAGAGCGTCGAAATCCACGCCCTTCTTGGAGAGGCCGAGAGCCGCCGCCTGGGCCGGCACCGACGGCGATTTCCCGTGCGGGATGGCCACGCCCTGCCCGATGCCCGTGGACCCCAGGGATTCCCTATCCACGAGCGTCTGCAGCAAGGCCTGCGGGTCCGGAAGCTTCTTCGCGTCGGCCAGCAGGCGGCAGAGCTCCTCCAGGGCGTCGCGCTTTCCCTCGGCCTTCATGTCGAGCGAGATGGACTCGGGGGAAAGGATGTCGGTCAGTTTCATGGAATGTTGGGCTCCAAGAGCCCGTACGAGCCATCCTGCCGCTTGTAGATCACGGCGATTTGGTCGTCGTGCATGAAAACGGTGAACCCGTGCTTTTTCCCCTCCAACTCTTCGACGGCTTCGGCCACCGTCATGGGATGCGGCGTGAAGCGGCTGACGCGGGTCACGCGGGGCTCCTCGGAGGTCGCGGGCGATTCGGGCAGGAGCGGAAGGTCCTCGGGGGCCGGCACCAGGCGCATCGAGGCCGCTCCCCGGCGGCCCCGGACGCGCCGGTCTTTCTGGCGGGCCATGTGCTGGTGGAGCTTTTCGGCCACCATATCGACGGCGGCCAGGAGATCGCCGGCTTCGCCCTTGGCGCGGAAGTCGGGCCGCCCCGCGGAATGGACGACGACCTCGGCGATGCGCCGATCCTTCTGCCCGTCGAGGATGACATGGGCGCGGAGGACCGCGTTGAAATGCCGGGCCACGCGCCCCAGGCGTTTCTCGACAAAGTCGGCGAGCTTGGGCGTCAGCTCGATGTGACGGCTGGTGATGTGAACCTGCATGGCGATGAGGCCCCCCTGGTTCGCGACTGTTTCGCTACGATTTCTTCTAGCAAATCCGGCGGATGGCGTCAAAAGCTTCCGTCGGGTTCACTCAAGGACGGGCGATGCGACCGAGGCCAATTTTTCCCCTTTGTGTTTCCTCGGTTTGCCAAAGAGGAAAACCAGGGGAGCCGAGACCAGGCACAGGAATGCCAGCCCCCGGAAGCAATCCATGAAGGAGAGAAGTTGAGCCTGTTGAAGAAGGGATCGGTACATCATCGCAGAGGCCGTCGCGGCCGGCTGGGAGCCGGCCGCCCCCCCGGCGGCCGCCATCCCGGCCAGAGCGCGCATGCGATCCTGCACGATAGGATCGTAGGCCGACAGGTGCGAAGCCAGGAACACTTGATGGACTTGGGCCTGCCGGGACAGGTAAGTGACGAGGGACGAAATCCCGATCCCTCCCCCGATGTTCCTCATGAGGCTGTAAAGGCCCGTCGCCTGGTAAATCCGGTCCTGGCGAAGGGTCTCCATGGACAGGGTCGTCATGGGAACGAAAATGAAGCCCATCGCGAACCCGTTCAGGATGAGGGGTCCCCCCACGTTCATCAAGCTAATGTCCAGGTTCAGGCGGCTGAGGATCCAGCAGGTCGCTCCGATGCCGGCGAACCCCGCCAGGACGAGCAAACGATCGTCCGTCTTGTGGATGATCCTGCCGACGACGACCATGGACAGCATGGACCCGAGACCGCGGGGGGTCACGGCCAAGCCGCTCAAGAGCGCGGTGTACCTCATGAGGCCCTGGAGAAATATGGGCAGGAGGACCGTCGAACCGTAAAGGACGACCCCGAGGACCGCGACGAGGCAGGTTCCGACGGCGAAGTTGCGGTCGGATAGAACTCTCAAGTTGACGATGGGCTCGGTGCGGCTCAGCTCCCAAACCACGAACGCAATGAAAAGGATCACGACAAGAACGGATGTCCTCGCCACCCAAGCCGACTCGAACCAGTCGGCCTGCTGGCCTTTGTCCAGAATGATCTGCAAGAGGCCGACCCACAGCGCCAGGAGGCCGAACCCGATGTAATCCACCCGGATGCCTTGCGGTTTTTTCATGTAGGGCGGATCCTCCAGGAACATCTGCTGCATGAGGAGCCCCGCGAGGCCGATGGGGATGTTGATGTAAAAAATCCACCGCCAGGAAAAACTGTCGGTCAGCCATCCCCCCAGCGTGGGCCCGACGATGGGCGCGACGACGATGCCCATGCCGAAGGCGGCCATGGACACGCCGCGCTTCTCCGGCGGGAAGCTTTCCAGAAGGACGGCTTGGGCCAAAGGTTGAAGGCCGCCGCCCCCCAATCCCTGAAGGACGCGGGCGAAAATGAGGAACCCCAGGCTGTGGGCCATGCCGCACATAGCCGAGGAGATCGTGAAGAGCATCACCGAAAAGGCGAGGTAGCGCTTCCGACCAAAATAGCGGCTCAGCCAGCCCGCAGCCGACAGGATGATGGCGTTGGAGACGAGGTAGCTCGTCAGGACCCAGGTGGCCTCCTCCGTCGTGGCCGAGAGGTTCCCGGCGATGTGCGGGAGGGCGACGTTGGCGATGGAGGTGTCAAGGACCTCCATGAAGGTCGCCAAGAGGACCGAGATCCCGATGAGCCAGGGGGAGTGGGTCGGCCGCCAAGGCGGGGCCGCGCTCCCTTCCAAATTGCCAGCCATGGCTAGTCCAACAGGATCGTGGGAACGGCCGACATTCCCGGGGCCAGCCTCCGGAGGTCTTCGGGAGGCTCGTCGAAGATGATCTTCACCGGAACGCGCTGGACGACCTTGACGAAATTCCCGGTCGCGTTTTCCGGAGGGAAGAGACTGAAACGGGCGCCCGTCCCGCGCTGGATACTGTCCACATGCCCGTGTAAGGTCCGGCCGGGGAAGGCGTCCACATCGATCCGAACTTTTTGGCCGGGGCGAACGCGGGTCAGTTGGGTCTCCTTGAAATTGGCCGTGACCCAGACATCGGGCGTGATGAGGGCCATCAAAGGCTGTCCGACCTGGACGTAGCTCCCCGGCTCAACGCCCTTCCGGGCCACTTGTCCGTCGGCGGGGGCCTTGATCCGGGTGTCGCCCAGGTCCAGATCGGCAGCCGCGACTTTCTTCTCGGCCAGGTCCGCCTGGGCGAGGGCCACGTCGGCCGACGAAAGCGCGGCATCTTCCGCCTGGCGGGACACCTGGCCTTTCCCGAAGAGCTGGCGCGCCCGCTCGGCGTCGGAGGCGGCGCGGCGTGCCTCGGCACGGGCCGCGGCCAGTTCCGCCCGCCTCTGGGCCAGCTTCAAATCGTAATCGCGCGGATCGATCTCGACGAGGAGGTCCCCCGCTTTGACCGCCTGGTTGTCCGTCGCCTCCACCCGCAAGGCCTGCCCCGCGACGCGGGAACTGACGGGCAGGACATGCGACTCCAAATACGCGTCGTCCGTCGTTACGCGCCCCAGGGAATGGGCCCATAAAATGATACCGAGGACGGCCACGACCCCTCCGGCCCCCGCGGCGATCCGCCGCTTGCGCCCCGGCCGCCCCTCCTTTCGGTGATGGACGGGATGCTCCACCCCGGAAACTGTTCCCGGCTCGATCGGTTCCAAAGTCTTCATTTATTTCCTCTCTTCGGGATGCAGGCTGAACTCGTCCATGCCCCCCACGGCCATGGCCAAATTGACGCGCGCGACTTGATAGCCCGCCTCGGCCGCCACGCGGGCATCCTGACCTCGCGCGAGAGCTTCCTGGGCGGCGACAACTTCCACGTTGTCTCCGGCTCCGGCGGAAAAACGGTCCCGCGCCATCTTGAGCTCCGCCTCCGCCAGGCGCTCGGCCTTCTCGGCCGTCACGGCCCGGAGCGCCGCGGTCCGCAGGTCGTCCAAGGCCAGCCGGACATCGGCTTCGATTTCCGCCCGGAGGTCCTCCAAGCGGGCCGCGGCCTCGTCCCGCCGTCCCCGGGCTTCCCGAACGGCGCCCGTGACGCGGCCCGACGTCCACAGGGGAAGGGACAACCCCGCGCCCAACTTCCCCGTCGCGCGGTCGTTCAAATACGGCGTGTTCCCGCTCAAGCCCCCGTCGCCGAAAAAGACGATCGAGGGGGCGCGCTCCCATCGGGTCGCGCTCAAGGATTGCTCCTCGGCGCGGAGGATCGCTTCCGCCACGAGCAATTCCTCTCGACGGGCGGACGCACCGGTCCGCGCTTGCTCCAGCGATGGCAGAGGCGCCTCGGAATAATCCAACGAATCCTTAAAGTCGATGTCGCGGTCCATGGCCAGACCGATGACCCGCTTCAACCGGACCTCGGCATCCTGGACGGCGGCTTGAGCTTCCAAGAGGCGCAAATCCTCCTCGGCGGCGCGGGTCTCCGCCCGCGCGACGTCGATGCCGGCCGCCGTGCCGACCCGCCTTTGGTCCCGGGCCTGGGTCAAGAGCCGTTGGGCCAAATCCACACCGGCCTGAGCCGCCTCGCGGGCGTTGGCCGCCCGCAGGGACTCGACGTAGGCCAAAGCGCCGGCGGCCTCCACCTGCTGTCGGGCCAACCGCTCCTCGGCTTGGGCCGCCGCCGAAAACCGGCCCGCCGACCGTGCCCGCTGGACGGCCGACATATCGAACACCGTTTGAACCAGCTGGACGCGGGCGTCGAAAACGTCGAAGGGCCCGATCAAGGGCTTGATGCCGGGAAAACTTCCAAATCCCTCCGAGGCCAAATTGAAGCGAAACACGTGGGCCTGCGACACGCTCCCCGTCACTTGAGGCAGGAGGGCGGCGGCGGCTTGCAGAGCGCGCGCCCTCGCCTCTTCGGTCCCGGCCCGGGCCAGCTTCGCGGTCACGTTGTTCCGCTCGGCCAGCCTCATGGCCTCCGCCGCGGTCAGGGCCAGCGGCCCGTCGGCGGCGCTGGCGTCGAAAGCGCCGGCCGCGCCCAAGGCCGCCATCAAGAAAAATCGGAATCTCATCGTCTCACCCCAAGAAGAATCGTGAAATGGATATCCACGGAACTTGAAAAAAGCTATTCGCGCACGCCTACTTTACAAGAACGCGGACGCCCCCTCAAGCGTTCCCGGCGGAGCGGGTCCGCGAGCGGACGGAATGTCTTCCGAGAATAGGTTGAAAACGCGCCCGGAAAGCTTATGCTTAATGGCATGAAAAATCCTCCCGGCATCCCTTGGCGCCGCCGATGGACAACCCGCGTCTTCCTCGCGCTCTGGGGATGCGCCGCCGCCGGGGGCGCGGGCGGCGCCGCGCTGGCGGGAGGCGCGTCGGCCCAAATCGTCGCCTTCGCGGCGGCGGCCGGAGCCGCCCTGGCCGCCTTCGCCGCTTTCCTCATCGGCCGCCGGCTCCCCTCGGCCTTTCGGGATTTTTCCCGCGCCACCCAGTACGTGATGGAGGGCCGCTACACCCACCGGCTTCCCGTGCGCGGCGCCGACGAGGTGGCCGGCTTGGCCGAGTCCTTCAACCGGATGCTGGAAAGCCTCCAGGGCCGCGAGCGGATCCGAAGCACCATGGACAAAGTCGTGTCGCGGGAAATCGCCGAGGAGCTCCTCAAGGGGGAATTGCGGCTGGGCGGGGAGGTGCGATTTTCCTCCATCCTTTTCGCCGACGTCAGGGGCTTCACGGCCCTCTCGGAAAGCATGGAACCCCAGGAGTTGGTCGCCTTCCTGAACGAGTACCTCACCCTCATGAGCCGGGTCGTCGAGAGGCACGGCGGGGTCGTGGACAAGTACATCGGCGACTCAGTCATGGCCCTCTTCGGCGCGCCCGTCTCGCGCAATCAGGACGCGGAAAACTCTCTCCGGACGGCCCTCGAGATGATTTGGTGCGTGGAGGAGTTCAACTACCGACGATCCTGGGAGGGCAAGCCCCCGGTCCAAGTCAGCGTGGGGATCAACACGGGCCCCGTCGTCGCCGGGAACATGGGCTCCGAGGACCGCCTGAACTACACGGTCGTCGGCGACGCGGTCAACCTCGCCTACCGCTTGGAGGGGCTGACCCGCCACTATGACGTCTCCTGCCTGGTCAGCGAATACACGGTCCGCGAATGCAAATCGAAGCTCCCCTTTCGGGAGCTGGACGTGGTGCGGGTCAAGGGGCGGAACGCCCCCGTGCGCGTTTTCGAACTGTGGCATCAGGAGCGGCCCCCCGAGGTCGTCGAGGAAATCCTCAACAAATTCGAATCGGCCCGACGATTCTACCTGCTCCGGGAATGGGACCGGGCCGAGGTGCTTTTCCTGCAAGTCATGGAGCTCAATCCCGGGGACGGCCCCAGCCGGTTGTACTTGAGCCGCCTGCGCGAGATGCGCATCGTCCCTCCGGGGGACTCCTGGGACGGCGTTCACACGGCGCCGACGAAATGAGAATCTTGAAAAGGTTGAAAAGGCGGGGAGATTGTTCAATAATGGAGAGAGGCGCCGGCGCGGCGCATCTTAGGAGAGTCAAGCGATGAAAATCAGGTTCTGGGGGGTCCGAGGGTCCATCGCAACGCCGGGCCAGGACACCGTCCGGTACGGGGGCAACACCCCGTGCGTCGAGGTGTGGGACAACCGCAACCTCATTATTTTGGACTCCGGGACGGGGATCCGCCCCCTGGGGTTGGACCTCATGAAGAGGTTCCCCGCGAACACCCGGATCGAGGCCCATCTCTTCATCACCCATTTCCACGTCGACCACATCCAAGGGTTCCCTTTTTTCCACCCCTTCTATCTTCCCGGCAACCATTTCACGATCTACGGCTGCGAGGGCGCCGGCAAAAAGCTGGAAAGCATTTTCATGGGCCAGCTCTCGCCCGAATACTTCCCCGTCACGCTCAAGGAAATGCCGGCCGAATTGAAGTTCGTCCAGTTGACGACCCGCCCCGTCTCCCTGGACGGGTGGACGATTTCCCCCACCTACGTGAACCACCCCGGTCTGGCCTTGGGGTACCGCCTCGACAAAGGCGGCCGGCGCATTTCCTACATCACGGACAACGAGCCGTTCCGCTACCTCCTGCGCCAGCAGGGAGGCCACACGGACGATATTTTCGACGACCTGGACAAAGGGGTGGTCGAGCTGGAACGCGAGGACAAGAACCTCGTCGAGTTCGTCCGGGGGTCGGACGTCCTCATCCACGACGGGATGTACACGATCGACGAGTACAAGACGAAGCTCTCCTGGGGACACAGTTTCGTCGAGTTCGCCGTCGAGGTCGCCCTTCAGGCCCAGGTGAAGCAGCTCATTTTGTTCCATCACGACCCCATGCACTCGGACGCCATCGTGGACGACATCATGAAGGACGTCCGGGCCCTGGCCGCCCGACGGGCGCCGAAGCTCCAAGTCCACGCGGCGCAGGAAGGCTTCGAGATCGACCTGTAAAGGTGTCTGCTTAGGTCAAAGGCAGTCCCCGATGGGGCCCCTACCGGGCACGCGAGCGGCCAGAGGCCGCTCGCTCGATCAGGACGACCTGCTCGTCGAGACAGGTCGTCCTTCACGGCCCGCACGGAGCCCCACCGGGGACTAATGACCTAAGCAGATACCTTTAATAAATTATTTTGGGGAGTGTGGAAAATTCTAATTCTCCCAGCGTTCCTTTGACCTTCTCTTTTCTCCTCCAAAACCCGGAACTCCTGGGCGCCGGCCTTCTGGCGGCCGGGGCTTTGATCTTCCTCATTTTCGTCCTGCCCTCCCTGATCTTCCCGGAGGAAGAACCTTCCGTTCGCCGCTTGGACGCGGAAACGTCGCGCCCCGTTTCCCAGGAACAAACTCTTTCGTTTGCCCGGTTGGAAGAGACGTTCCGGCGCCTTTCATCGGGCGTCGGGGCGTTGGAGGCGGCTTCCCGGTCCCCCGCCTCCGCCCCGCCGCCGGAGGACGTCCGGCGCTTGTCTCAAGGGCTCGACGGGCTCAAGGCGCGCTTGGAAGAAGTCCGAGCCCTGACGGCTCCCTTCTCCGCCGGAACACATTCCCAGGATAACCTTCTCCGGGAAGTGGACCAACTGGCGGGCCGCTTGGGCGGACTCATTCCTCCCGACGGAAAACCAGGTCCGGCGGTCCCCGACGCGGCCTGGGCGGAGCGCCGGGCGTTCATGGCCCAAAACCTTCAGGACGCCTTGCGGGCGGCGGCCGAACGACGCCGGGCCGATACGGAAAGGGCCGCCCGCCGGCAGGCGCGGATTGAACGCCGTCTCGAACGATGGCGGCGGGCTTGGCGAGACCGCCTCGAACGCCGGGAAGCTCTTCTTGGGGAGGAGACCGCTCGCCTCCTCACCGCGCTCGCCGAGGCCGGCGAACGGCGG
>Ga0182011_10003171_pt1 | contig 13575 bp, 9 predicted proteins | sample 711E1DmetaG_FD_120481 | JGI IMG/M metagenome (GOLD analysis project Ga0182011, IMG submission 120481) | Permafrost microbial communities from Stordalen Mire, Sweden - 711E1D metaG | ecosystem: Environmental > Terrestrial > Soil > Wetlands > Permafrost | place: Sweden: Stordalen | collected... | reverse complement strand
TGCGAGGTTGAGAAGTACGACATCTGGCATCGCCGCCGCCTCTCCATGAAGCCGGGCATGACGGGCCTCTGGCAGATCGGCGCGCGCCGCCACCCCGAGTTCGATCACTGGGTCGAGAAGGACCTGGAATACATCGACACGTGGTCGCTCTGGCTCGATTTCAAGATCATCGCCCGAACGGTGCCGGCGGTCCTGAGCGGGACGGGACGGTAGGATAGGTCAGCAGGATGCAGGTCCACGCGTACGTGCGTCCCGCGACATCTTGAAACAGCCACGCACGGCACAGGTCGGCGGGCACGGTAATTCGCCCTTCTCGCACGCCCGCGCCCGGATGGCCGGACACTGGCCCGAGGCGATGGGTCTCGCCGCGGTCCTGTTCGTGGCCGCGTTCTTGCGGCTCAACGACCTGCAATCGCGCGCCTTGTGGGAGTCGGACCAGGGCAATCAGATGCTTGCGCTCTGGAACGCGCTGCATTCAGGCACGATCCCGCAGCTCGGCCCGCTTGCGTCTACGAATACGTTCCACCACGGCGCCCTCTACTACGATCTGCTGCTCCCCGGCGCGTGGCTTGGCAGAGGCGCTCCGACATATGTGCTGCTCGAGATCGCACTGGGCGGCCTGATGGTCGTGCCGATGGTGTGGTGGGTGGCGCGATCGATCGGGGGCGCTGCCGTCGGACTGGCGGCGGCCCTGCTTGCCGCTACCTCGGGCGGGATGGTCGTCTTCTCGACCTTCATCTGGAATCCGACGTTGGTCGAGCCCGGCACAGCTCTGGCCTTGCTCGGGGCGTGGCAAGCCTGGTCCACTCGAAACCCGGCCTGGCTGTTGGCTGCAGCCGCCGGAACGGCGATTGCCATGCAAGCCCACATCGCAGCCGGCGTGCTCCTCCTGCCCATGACTGCGGTCCTGATTGCCCTGCTGGTGCGTGGTCCGGCTGGGCAGCGGCGTCGGATCGCGCTCTGGGGAGTTGCGGCGGCGGCCGTGATTGTCGCCACGTACATCCCCCTTATCCTGTACGAAGTCGGTCACGACTTCGCGGAGACGCGCGCAATCCTCGCCTTCCTGATGGGTCCGGGCCAGCAAACGATGCATGGCCCAGCGTACCGTCTTGCCGTGAGCAGCGTTCGCATCCTGGCGTGGCCACTGACCGGCTGGCCGCTGTGGGGCGAGAAGCCCAACATCCTCCTTGGGATCGGCGTCGCCGGAGCCCTCACGGTAGGCCTTGCCTGGCGCCTCGTCGTCACTGGACTGCCGCACCTGCAGCCTGCGCGAGTCTCCGAGAACGATGCGACCGAGGTGTGGACGAATCCCGCCAGTCCGCAGGTGCAGGAGCGAGACGGAACCTGGCTCGTGGCGGGTTGCCTCGCCGCGTTGATCGTGGCTCTGGGCCTAGGCCTGAGCAACGTGTCCGAGTTCGGACCAGATCTCACCGAGCAGTACCACATCGTCGCCGACCCGTTTGTTATCGTTGCGGCGGGCATTCTCCTGGGCTCGCTGTGGCGACTCCGCAGCCGGGCCAGCTGGGTGGGATGGTCCGGCCGCGTTCTATGCATCGCCGCTGTGGCCGCTCTGGTCTACAACAGCGCTGGGCAGTGGCCGTCTGGGCCGAACGGCTCGCGGTGGTCGGACGCCCAGACTGCCGCCAAGCGGATCGAACGGGATGCCGCGGGGCAGTCGATCGCGCTTGTTGGTCTGCCGAACGACCGGAACACCGACGCCTACGGTTTCCCGCTGGTTCTTGATGGCGTGACAACGGTTGCACCCGACAGGGCGCTGGTTCTGGTTGTGCTGTGCGACTCGTCGCGGTCCGATACTTGCGACGGCCCGGCCGAGGACGCCTGGCTCGCCGCCCAGCCGAACGCCTCGGGCTTCGAGCTGGTGGATCGTTTTGAGGCCGCGCCCGAGCGGATTCTCTCCGTTTACGGCCGCCGATCAGCCTGAGCGACGAAGTACTTCTGCCTCGGCGGCCTCCCACGACCGACGTGGACGATCACCCATGCCATGTGTTGTATAGTCGGTCGTGGACTCGTACGTCGGCGAGCTTCCCCGGCGACGATGCGAATGGCGTAGCTGATGACGGAATGCAGAGAGAGTATGGAGCCAAGCCAGGACAGCGTGCTCGACGGGAAGTCCGTGTTGGTTACCGGGGGCACGGGATCGTTCGGCCGCCATTTCATCAAGACGATCCTGCGAGAGCACACCCCCAGGCGCGTCGTTGTCTTCAGCCGCGACGAACTCAAGCAGTACGAGTTCCAGCAAGAAATCGGCGACGACCCACGGATACGGTTCTTCATCGGCGATGTTCGAGACCGTGAGCGGCTATGGAGGGCGTTTGATGGCGTCGAGATCGTGGTACATGCCGCCGCGCTCAAGCAGGTCCCAGCCGCAGAGTACAATCCTTTCGAGGCGATCAAGACCAATATTCACGGCGCCCAGAACGTCATCGATTCCGCGCTAGATCGCGACGTAGAGCGCGTAATCGCGTTGAGCACCGACAAGGCGTCCAGCCCGATCAACCTGTACGGCGCCACCAAGCTCGTTAGCGACAAGCTCTTCGTCGACGCAAACGCCTACTCTGGCGCGCATAGGACCCGCTTCGCGGTCGTACGCTACGGCAACGTGGTCGGCAGTCGAGGCAGTGTCGTCCCGCATTTCCAGCGCCTCGCGCCAACCGGCGTGTTCCCCATCACAGACGAACGGATGACGCGCTTCTGGATCACGCTGGACCAGGGCGTTCAGTTCGTGATCCGAATGACGGCGGCGATGCAAGGCGGCGAACTCTTCGTGCCCAAGATCCCGAGCATGCGCGTCGTCGACCTCGCGGCTGCAGTCTCCCCCCAGGCTCGCATCGAAATCGTCGGGATCCGCCCTGGCGAGAAGCTCCATGAGGAAATGATCGGCGTGGATGACGCACGTCGAACCCGGGACGCAGGCGATTTCTACGTCATGCAGCCGGACGTCGACTGGTGGAACGGCGCGGCGTGGCAGGATGCCGAGCTGGTTGCTCCGGGGTTCCGCTACACGAGCGACGCGAACTCCCAGTGGCTTTCCGTCGAGGATCTGCGCCGGATGATCGATGCTTGAGTCGGCTATACGATATGGTCGCCAGTTGGTAGACGAAGGTATTCAATGCCTTTCGACGGACGAACTGCCGACGAGGCGGTCCTCTTCGCACCGCAGCCTAAGCTGACGACCGGTGATCCGTGACTCTCTTGATCACCGGAGCCAGTGGCCTGCTGGGCGCGAATCTAGTTCTCGCTGCATTGCATGAAGGCAAGGCCGTAACAGCAGCTAGCGGGTCCTGGCCGGTCCGGGCAATGGGCGTTGACGGAATCGTAGCTGATCTTACGGTGCCAGGAGCGGCGGCGAGACTCGTGGAGGAGACCAGACCGATTGCGGTGATTAACGCCGCCGCCGTTGCGGATGTGAACCGATGCGAAACGGATCGCGAGTACGCCTTCCGCTTGAACGCGGAGGTGCCAGCCGAGCTTGCTGCGGCGTGTGAAAAGCAGGGAGCCAGGTTCATCCACCTATCAACTGACGCCGTGTTTGCGGGCGACTGTGATCATCCGTACAGCGAAGATGACCCGACTCAACCGAAGAATCAATACGGCCGCGCCAAGCTTGCAGGCGAGCAGGCTGTACTGGCCGCCTGCCCTGCTTCGCTGGTGGTTCGGACGGTCATGTACGGGTGGAACGCCCAGCCCAAGGAGAGTCTCGGGGAGTACTTTCTCACGAGGCTTTCTCGTGGTCAGCGGGTGCCGGGCTTCTCGGACGTTTTCATGACGCCGATTCTCGCCAGCGACCTTGCACGGCTGCTGCTTAGACTGATACGACTCGATGTCAGCGGAGTCCTGCATGTATCGGGACGCGAGTGCGTCTCCAAGGCGGACTTCGGTCGACGCATCGCGCTCGCGTTTGGATTGGAATCTGAGCTCGTCGAGTTCGTCAGCATCCTTGACGACCCTCCTGCGGCCCCTCGCGCCTTGCGTCCCTGCCTGCGAGTCGACCGAGCGGAGATGCTCCTCGGACGGATGCCGAGTGTAGACGAGGGAGTAGCTCGGTTTCGGCAGACATACGACGATGGCCTGCCATCTCGACTACGTTCCCTCTTGGAGGCAGTAGATTGATGCCAACCATCTCGATCGGGGAACGTGTCGTTGGCGGCGAATCCCCGACCTACTTCGTCGCCGATATCGCCGCCAATCATGACGGCGACTTGGAACGCGCCAAGGCCCTTGTCTACAAGGCGGCCGAAGCCGGCGCCGATGCTGCGAAGTTTCAGAACTTCCGGGCAGAGACGATAGTAAGCGATCGAGGCTTTCGTGCTCTCGGGCAATGGTCTCATCAGGCTTCGTGGACGAAGAGCGTTTTCGAGGTGTACAAGTCCGCCTCGATCCCGCTGGGTTGGACTCCTGCGCTCGTCGAAGCGTGCAACGATGTAGGCATCCACTACATGACGGCCCCCTACGATTTCCAGGCGGTTGATGAACTGGCCGCGTGGATGCCCGCCATCAAGATCGGGTCCGGCGATATCACCTGGATCGAGATCATCGAAAGGATCGCATCTAAGGGCAAGCCAGTCCTACTGGCCACCGGCGCGGCCGACATCGGCGACGTTCAGCGAGCGGTCGATGCCGTTCTCCGGCATACGCCCGACCTCGTCTTGATGCAGTGCAACACCAACTACACCGGAAGCCTCGACAACTTCCGGCACATCAATCTGAATGTCCTACGCTCGTACGCCACAATGTGGCCGGATGTGATTCTCGGTTTGTCCGACCACACTCCGGGCCATGCCGCCGTGCTTGGGGCCGTGGCCCTCGGTGCGCGGGTGGTGGAGAAGCACTTCACAGACGATCGCGGCCGGGTCGGGCCAGATCACGCGTTTTCCACGGATCCAGCGAGTTGGCGCGAGATGGTCGACAGGACACGCGAGTTGGAGCTCTCGCTGGGGTCGGGCGAGAAGAGAGTCGCCGCCAACGAACTCGAGACGGTCGTCATGCAGCGGCGCTGCCTAAGGACTGCACGCCCGGTTTCAGCCGGGGAGGTGCTTCGGCGCGAGGACATAGAGCCCCTTCGCCCGGCCCCGGCAGGCTCGATCCCGCCCTATGAGTTGGACCAGGTTGTGGGAACGAGGGCGCTCGTGGATCTCCCGACTGGTGAGATGCTGACCTGGCGCCTGCTTGGCTGTTGATGCGAATCCTCTACCTTAGCCCAGGCCACCCATCTCACGACGATCGATTCGTACAAGCGATAGAGGCGGCAGGGCATGAGCCGGTGATACCTCCGGTGGTGCCGGCCGATCCGCACGAGATGAGGCGGCTGATCGACAGAGTCAGACCGGATGTCGTCCACGCCGGCCCCATCGAGCCTATCGCACGACTTGCCGCAGAAGCCGGCGCTTGCCCGCTCGTGGCCGTGTCATGGGGGTTCGATCTGCTTCGCGATGCGCAGGGGTGGGCGAGAGACCGGATCGCCGGGACACTCGCCCGATCGGACGCCCTGCTGGTCGACTGCGAGGCTGCGGCTGCAGTATCGCGCGACATGGGCATGGCGCCTGACCGCATCTTCAACATCCCGTGGGGGGTTGACCTGGATCGCTTCCGTCCTGACCCAGACCGCGCGACGAGACGCCGACGGCTTGGATGGGAGGGCAAGGTCGTTGTCGTAAGTGCGCGCTCCCATGAGCCGCAATATGGGATCGACATCATCGTGGACGCGTTCGCCGCCGTGGCGGCAGCCATCCCGAACCTGCAGTTGATCGTGTTGGGAGACGGAAGCCTGACTCCGCAATTGGTGGCTCAGGCCCTCGAGACTGGCGCGTCTGGCCGCGTCACGTTTGGGGGACGAGTCCCGAGCTCAGAACTGGCGGGCTATTTGCAGGCGGCCGACATCTACGTGGCCGCCTCGCATGTCGATGGCAGCTCGGTGACGCTGCTTGAAGCGATGGCCGCAGGGCTCCCGCCTGTGGTTTCGGATATCCCCGGCAACCGAGAGTGGGTGGAGTCAGGGAGCAACGGGCTGCTCTATGCGGATGGCGCAACTGCAAGTTTGAGGGCGGCGCTTGCCGACCTAGGTGGCGACGCTGCTCGTCGGTCGGCAATGGGCGTGCGCAGTCGCAACATCGTCGCGGCGCGCGCAGACTGGAGTAAGAACCGGCTGATACTCGACGTTCTCTACCGGACGGCCACGCGCGCGGCGGCCAATCGTCGACATGTGCCTAGCACGAGCTAGCGCCGTCCCGTCTGAGCCCTTTCCTGCTCCTCATGACGGGCGGCCATCAGCCTGATCAATGACGGCCCGTTTTCGGGAAGCCACCTACAATAGGGGCTCCCCGGCGGGCCTATCGGCGTGGCGATTCATCAGTCCGAGGCCGTCGCCGCCATCAGCATCTCGAGTATGCTCGCGGCCTCTACACTCGCGCGGAGGACCATTCCGCGCGCTACCTCGATCCCGCTCGACCCGGAGCTGGCGAGCAGCAGATGACCAGGCTGGCGGAGGTGGTAGCATCGGCGGCACAGGAGGTCTTGACTGAGGCAAACGTTGGTGCTCGGGCGAGCGTGTGGCGAGTATGTCGTTGGCAGCGCCCAGTTCGGCTTCGACTACGGCCTGGCGAACCGGGCAGGAAAGCCTTCATCTGATGTTGTACGAGCAATGCTTGTTGCCGCAGCCACGGCTGGAGCCACGACCATCGACACCGCGGCAGCCTACGGAGATAGCGAATCGGTCCTCGGCTCGGTGCTGGCGGACGACGCGGGCCTCTCCAGGCGTTTCTGGATTATCACCAAGCTGGCACCGGAGGTGGAAGATGCCGGCGAACAGGGGGTGGTCGCGGGTCTGGTGCGAGCGGCTGTAGACGCGTCGCGGCTGCGCCTTCGGCAGGATCAAATCCCACTCCTGCTGCTTCACCGATCCACCGCTCGCCTGGCTTTGGGTGGAGCCCTTTGGGAGGCTCTCCGGGGACTCGTCAAGGAGGGAGCCATCGGTGGCCTCGGGATCAGCGTATACACGCCGGAGGAGGCCCTCGATGCGTTGAGCGATCCGCAGGTGGCGGCCATCCAGGTCCCTCTGAGCGCTCTCGATCGGCGAATCGTCGCGGCTGGCGTGCTCGAGCGCTGCCGTGAGCGCGATGTGGCCGTGTTCGCCCGGAGCATTTTCATGCAGGGCGCGCTTGCAGCGCCCAACTTGCCGACCGGTGCATACCCTGGGCGGTTGAGACCGTATGTCGACCGGTTCCATCGTGAGGCGGCACGTTTCGGACGCAGTCGCGCGAGCCTGGCCCTCGCTTACGTGCGTTCGATACCCGGCCTAGCGGGCCTTGTGATCGGAGCGGAGACAATCGAGCAGGTGCGCGACAATGTGGCGCTCTTCGAGATGGAACCGCTTAGCGCGAACGAACGCAACGCCCTAGAAGCGGTCCTCGGCTCCCCGGATGACGACCTCGTGGACATCTCGCGCTGGAAGATATCACCGCCAACTGGCATTCAGGCGGTCTTGCGGCCATGAGCGGACGATCCGCTCACGTGATCGCAGTAATCCAGGCACGCATGGGTTCCACCCGGCTCCCAGGAAAGTCGTTGATGCCCCTCGCGGGCATTCCGGCCCTGGTGATGATGCTGGAGCGGGTGCGGGCTGCGCAGACCCTGGATGAGGTCATCGTTGCGACCACCACGGAGCCCGAGGATGACGTCTTGGCCCAGTTGGTTCGGGAGCATGGCGTACGGGCTTACCGCGGCTCCGCTCCCGATGTCCTCGATCGGCTGTACCATGCCGTCAGCAATACTCGAGTCGACGACGATGTCATCGTGCGGCTGACCGGCGATTGCCCGTTCATCGACGCGGACGTGGTCAACGCTGTCGTTCGGGCTATTGTGGACGATCCGGCATGTAGCTATGTGTCGAACTCATCGCCGCCCACGTTCCCGGACGGGCTTGACGTGGAAGCGATGCGCTTCTGGGCCCTGCGCGAGGCTTGGGAACATGCCGCTGAGCCCCATCAACGCGAGCATGTGACCCCCTACTTGCGCGAGAATCCCGCTCGCTACAAGGCACTGAATATCCGCTGTGGCCTCGGCGATCTGTCCGCTCAGCGATGGACCCTGGACGAACCAGAAGACTATGCTTTCTTGAATGCCGTCGCAGCGCGTCTCGAGCCTGGTTTCCGGATGGGCGATGTCATGGCCCTGCTGGTCCGGGAGCCGGAGTTGCGGGCTCTCAACCAGCACTTCCGCCGCAACGAAGGAGCACTACGCACGATGAAGGCTTCAATGGACATGCGTGCACCTCTGCGCTCGATCGTCGAAAGCGATCAATGGTGGGCGCGGCGAGAAGGCCTGATCCCGGCCGGCACGATGACTCTGTCGAAGGGACCTACGCAGTTCGTCGACGGCGTTGCTCCAAAGTACCTCCAGAGCGGGCTCGGCTCGCACGTCTGGGACGTGGACGGCAACGAGTACATCGACTACCCGCTTGCATTGGGTGCGGTGACGCTCGGCTACCGGCATCCCGAAGTCAACCAGGCCATTCGCGATCAACTCGAGAATTCGGGCATCAGCTTCACGCTCATGCATCCGCTCGAGGTGCGCCTCGCCGAAAAGCTGAGGGAGATCGTGCCCTGCTGCGAGATGGTGCGCTACGGCAAGAACGGGTCGGACGCGACATCAGCCGCGGTGCGGGCGGCACGGGCCTACACCGGACGCTCCATGATCGCCCGATGTGGCTACCACGGGTGGCAGGACTGGTCTGTCGATGCTAGCTTCGGTATCCGCTCACGCGGCGTGCCGGCCGAGGTTCAAGAGCTCACGGTTTCTTTCCGATACAACGATCCCGCCTCGCTCGAAGCGCTCTTCGAGGCCCATCCTGACTGCATCGGCGGTGTGATCCTTGAGCCGATGACGACCACGCTGCCTCGCGATGGCTTCTTGGAGCGCGTCAAGGAGATCGCACATAGGAACGGCGCGGTGCTGATCTTTGACGAAGTCATCACCGGCTTTCGCATCGCGCGCGGTGGCGCCCAGGAGTACTTCGGCGTAATCCCCGACCTGTGTTCGATGGGGAAGGGCCTCGGAAACGGGATGCCGATCTCGGTGATAATGGGTAAGGCCGAGGTGATGCGAGTCTTCGACGAGGTCTTCTTCTCGTTCACATTCGGGGGCGAAACGCTTTCGCTCGCCGCCGCCCTCAAGGTCATAGAGGTAATGGAGCGGGAGGACTATTGGGCACATATTTCCCGGCTGGGGAGCCGCCTGAAGGCTGGGTGCCTTGAGTTGATTGCGGAGTACCGCCTGGACGACATTGTCGACTGCGTCGGCCTGCCTCAATGGAGCGCGCTCAACTTCAAGGCCGCCGACGGGCTCAACCCACTGATCACGAAGAGCCTCTTCCAACAGGAGGTGCTCAAGCGCGGCATACTGTTCAACGCGGTGCAGTACCTGAGCCTGTCGCACACCGACGAGGACATCGACCGCACCATCGCCGCGTACCGTGAGGCATTCAAGGTGCTTCGATTCGGTGTTGACAACGATTGCGTTGCAGATCTGCTGCAGGGCCGCCCGATTGAACCCGTCTTCCGGCCCATCTGAAGCAGCCCGAGGGTGCGGCCGACCTGTCCTGTTCTGGCGACCCGCTGGTCGAGACCGACAACATTGACGTCCTGCGGCCCGGTCAGCACTCAATCGACATGCACCTGTGCCACCGCGATGCGCTGCGAGCACGCCGGAAAGTGCGCCACGTCCCGGCGGGAAGGGGGGTTCGCCCCGGCGATGTCCTGCCGCCGGTCGCCGACGCCTGAGGTGCGTTCATGAAAGGCTGGGTCATTGCGCATTCGGTGGATCTGGTCGCGACCGGCGAGCGAGCGTTCGTCCAGCAGTTGTGTGATCCGGAGCCGGATCGGTTCACCTACTCCTCATTGATGAGCGCACAGGAATGTGAAACGATCGATCTCGGAGCATATCGCGACGCCCGATCTTGGTATGTGAAGGACGGTTCGGACACGACCGTTGTCGAGGACGTCTCACTTGGGCGGGCCTTCGAGTACAGCGCAACCGAGACGCTCGTCCGCCACCGCCGGGCGGCCCTTGTCCTCCGAAAACTCCTCGCGGATTCGGCGGACAAGACCGTTCGCCTGCGTGGAGTAGGCGACGAGTGGTGGACCATGGCGCGAGCGCTGGGGGCTGAGCCGATCGCGGAAGGCCCCGGAGTGGCCCCATGTCCAGTCACCGGCGCCTACCTGACGCCGGCATCGCGATCGCGTCGCCTGGCGGCGCGCCTCGGTGGTGTTCTGGCACCGAAGAACCCCTGGCTTGTCCTCGTTGGGTCGCCAGTGTGGGCTCGCCCATATCACCGTCACCTCCTGCGCCATGCATCGGCTCGACTCGTCGACCCAAGCCGTCGAGTGCTGCTTTATGCGATGGGCCAGCGGGCTAGGATCATCAGTGTATGGCTGGCGGATCTCGATCGGGACCGACGGCGACCGACGTCGTCCAATTTGGTGGTTACGTCACCTGAGGACGAGCCCCTGCGGGCTGTCGAGGCACGGTTCCAGTTGTTCGAAGCGTCGATGTCCTCGTGGGCCCACTCGGGACGCGGCGCGGGCGGGTCCGGAGTGGTAGCCATTACGGGCCAGGACGTCCTGCCCCCGGAGCGAGCATTCCTGCTCGGGCTACGGGCCGTGGGAGGACGCGTCATCACCCTCGAGCACGGCATGTCGGGCGGGTACACAGAGCAAGTGTGGTCCGTGGCCGACGTCCTCGCAGCTTGGGGCGAACCGCAGGCCGCTTATCATCGATCAGCAGGACCACCTGGGCTACGCGTCGTGGCCCTCGGCTGGCCCCGCCTGGAGTCATCCGTGGCTCTTGTGCCGCCAGCTGGAGACGATGCTTGGGACCTCCTGCACTTCAGTCAACCTTCGGACGTCCTTTCGGCTGGTGACTGGCCCGAGGCACACCTCCACGCCCTGCAGATGGTTGAGAACTACGCCCGGCGACACCCACACCGCAGAGTCGCTATCAAGCTCCATCCCGCGAGCCGAGCCTACGGTTTCTCTCCTTTCCCGATCCAGCACGCGCACATCGTGACCGCCGACTCGCTCGCACTGATCCGCTCGGCGCGAGTCGTCCTGGTTGTCGCGAGTACGACGGGCATCGAGGCTATGAGTCTGGGCCGTCCCGTCCTCCAGGTCCCGCCGCGGGGTTACATAGGGCCCACAGAGTTCATTGGACAGTCAGGCGCAGCCCGTCGAGTCGATTCGGTGGAGGATCTTGCCGCCGCGATGGAAGACCTGTTGTCGGACAGTTCGGCGTACTGTGACGCCAGCGAACGCGGACGTGCATACGCTCACTCGTTCATCCACGGGTTCGGGCAACCCGGTGGGGCGGTTCGGCGGCTCGCGGACCTTGTGGCCGAGCTCCGACATTCGTGAGCACGCGGTGAATGAGTCGACCGAGGCACCGCGGAGCGGCACCGTGGCCGCGACCGACGCCTTCTGGTTGATCCTGACCGGATTCCTCAGTCAGGTCTTGGCACTTGGACTTGCACTCCTGCTTCGGAGGCAACTCGGTCCGGCCGGGATGGGATACGTTGCAGTTACCCAACTCGTCGCATCGTATGCCCCGTACTTGAGCCTGGGGGCAATGCAGGCAGCCGAACGCGAGATTCCGATCGCTATCGCCCGTGGAGATGAAGCAGGAGCGCGGTCGCTCGAGCTCGCGGGGGTTTCTGTCGCCTTTGCTGTGTCCGTGCTCGCCTGCACCGCCCTCTTCGCCTATGGGGCCCTGCGCTCTACCACCGATCTCCTGCTCGGGACGGCATTCATCTGCGCATCGATCATCCTGCTCACCCAACAGATCGGCATCTGGGCCACCGTCAGACTCCGCACCCGACTGCGGTTCACGGGCCTCGCATGGTCATCCGCGGCGGGCGCTGTCGCTTCGTCGATACTGGCGGTCGTCGGCGCCACCGTAAGCGGGGCAGTAGGCGCGATCGTCGGCGTGGTCGTCGCCGCCGTGCTCCAGGCGGCGCTCCTCTACAGGGTTGCACGGATCGGCCGCCTCGCAGTGCCACCGCGACGGTCGTTTCGACACCTCGCCGCGCTGTCCCCGGGGTTCCTCGCTTCTGGGATCACTGCAACCCTCCTCCTGACCGTCGACCAACTCGCGGTTGGTTTCACGCTAGGCATCACGAGCCTGGGGCTGTACTCGGCCGCGTATTTAGGCAACGCATTCGCTGTAAGGGTCCCTACTCTCATAGGCACCGTCATCTACCCGAGGCTGCAGCGAGAACTGGGCGCTACATCCGATGCAGGGCGTGTCTTCACGATGGCCTCACGGACAACAGACGCACTGGTCATCGCCATGCCCGTCTTGGTGGCCGCGTTTCTTGTGACACTGCCGGCACTGGTCTTCCTGGCTCTCCCTGGGTACCGCGAAGCGATTGGCCCAATGCGCCTCTTGCTCATCGGCGTGGTGGGTCTCGCGTTCGCGATGCCGGCCGACCACTATCTGCTCACGGTCAACCGACAGTGGCGCGAAGTCGCCATCTCAGCGTCGATCCTCGCGGTCATGGGGTGTGCCTATGTGCTGGCGGGAGCGACCGGCATGATGTCGCTTCAGGTCGCCGCGGGTGTGGATGTCGCTGGATACCTTGGCTATGGAATCGCCATGCAGGTGGCAGCGTATCGGGTGGCCGGACAACCTACCAGCCAACTGGTGCCTCTTATGCCCATGTACGTGCTGCCAACGATCGAGCTTCTCGTAGGTGCGGCCGTTGCCGACACGCTCGTACCGCGGCTCGATCCGATCGGTGTGCTTCTCAATGCCGGCCTTCAGGCCGGCCTCTTCTGTATGACGTGGGCGACCGTCTTATGGCTCCATCTTCGGGCTCACCGCGAGTCTCGTGGAGACATTCTCATGGTGACTGAACTAATGGGCGGGGCTGCGGGGAGAATCTGGGCGGCAGTCCGTCGGCCTAACGCCCACGCCTCGAGTGATCCCGGACCCCGAAGCTAGGGTTGGGGCCCGGGTGGCGGCGACACTGGCGAATGCACGATCGGGCGATCGCGCTTGTTCTCCCGCGCAGGCTCCCGACGCCCGAGACGTCCGTGTAGGTCCAGCCGCGGCGCGCCGCCAGTTCGGTCCCGACACCCGTGGAACGGGGTGGCGAGAACCCGGCGGAATCGGGTTGCGACATGGACCGGAATCCCCAGCCGGGATGCTGGCGAGTCGATAGAGGCCGGCAGCTCGCTCCTCGACCACAGCGCGCTTGCCGTGACGAGATCATCTACCTGCGCCGGTTTCAGAGACAGGAGGATCGGAGCTGGCGCGACGTGGTCGAGGCGATCCCTGGACTTGCTCGCCATCTGGCAGTCGCGAGGGTGGCCTCGCACTTGCGGCGAGGGTCGTAGGCACCGGCCTCGTGCTCTCCGACGGGGATCTGAACGCCCTCATGATGGACGTGATCCCGGAGATGCGTACCACAGAGCGTCCGAGCAAGATGCGAACTAAAGACACCCGGTCCGGCAAACGGCCGGACCGGGTGTCTTTGAAATCCGGGTCAGCGTGAGGGCGTGGTAGGTG
>Ga0182011_10003169_pt1 | contig 13586 bp, 14 predicted proteins | sample 711E1DmetaG_FD_120481 | JGI IMG/M metagenome (GOLD analysis project Ga0182011, IMG submission 120481) | Permafrost microbial communities from Stordalen Mire, Sweden - 711E1D metaG | ecosystem: Environmental > Terrestrial > Soil > Wetlands > Permafrost | place: Sweden: Stordalen | collected... | reverse complement strand
GTAGCATGCCAAGCCGCCCCAGAGGCAGTAGGCCAGCGGGTTGGGAGCCGCGCCGCTACCGCCGAGAGCCGGTGGAAAGTCGCAGGTGAACTCGACCTCGCCCGCCGGGTAGGGGATAGTGCCCCGGAACTGAGGGCTGCCCCCGGCGCCGTTCCACTCACCGGAGAGATCGACGGGCTGCTTGACCGCGCCGGGGTCACGGCGGCCTACCTCGACCGTTTGTGCGAGCTTGTCCAGATCGACGTTGTGCATGGCATGGTCCTCCCTCAGCACGGTGGCCGCTCTCTGCTACTCAAGGTCATGTAGCCGCTGCAGAAACTCCTCGCGGTCGATCTCGCCAGCGGCGTAGCGCCGCTTGAGGATGTCCTTGGGGCTCGGCCCCTCGGGACTCGAGCCGCCCGGCGCCTGGTTGCCCGGCGCCTGGCCTCCCGTCGCCATGCCGCGCACCAGGAAGATGATCGCCACGGCGATGGCCGCGACGAAGACGATCATGACCACGAACATCATCCATGCACCCCAGTCGCCACCATGGTCCCACATCATGTTTGGTCACCCACCTCGGTTCGGACGCGTAAGTAGTCGCTACTTACCCGGTTGTGGGGTTCGGAAGCACACGACCGCTGAGGCCGCGGCTCTCTCGCCACCTGCTCGCGGCGACTTTTGCATATGCGCTATGCTTGCCCGGCCATGCACAGGCACCAGGACAGCATCCCACGAGCGTGAACGGCAGCCTCGGCACCGGGCTCGGCAGCGGCCTCGGCAACGTTCCCGGCAGCGGGCCGGCGCCCGAGACGCCGGGCCAGACGGCCCGGCGGGCCGCGGCCGCCTTCGCCGTCGTGCTGGCCATGAGCGGCGGCGTGCTCTTCTTCTGGGAGGTCCGCCGCATCGTGCTCTGGGTCGTGGTCGGCGTCATGCTGGCCATGACGCTGGAGCCCGGTGTCGCCTGGCTCACGCACCGCGGCTTGCGGCGCTGGCAGGCCGCCAGCCTGCTCACGCTTGTGGTGCTGATAGCCGTCATAGGCGTCATCGTCGGCCTGGCAGTGCCGGCAGTCACCCAGTCGCGCCAGCTCATCCACAACCTGCCTGGCTACGCACGCGACATGTTCAAGCCCGAGAGTCCCTTGCACCCTCTCGATGCGCGCTTCCACATCACCGAGCGCATCAAGACCATCACGCCGAAGGATGTGCTGGACGTGATCTCCGGGGCGCACACCTCCATCATCCACGTCTTCACCAGGATGCTCTCCTTCCTGGCCGCACTCGTCACGACGTTCACGTTCGCCGTGATGATGCTCATCGAGGGCGACCGCTCCTGGAAGGCCATACTGCGACCGCTCAACGAGCGGCACCGGGCGCACATGGGTCGTCTCGGCAGCGCCATCGCCAAGGCGGTGGGCGGCTACGTGCGCGGCAACCTGCTCATCAGCGTCATCGCCGCCGCGGCCGCCTACCCGGCCCTGCTCGTCCTCCACGTGCCCTACCCGGTTCCCCTGGCCCTCGCGGTCGGCGTGCTCGACGTCGTCCCCCTCGTGGGCGCCACCCTCGGCGCCGCCCTTTGCATCGTCGTCGCCCTCACTCAGGGCTGGGTCATCGCCCTGATCCTTGCGGGCTACTTCGTCGTCTACCAGCAGGTCGAGAACAACTTCATCCAGATCGTCGTGTACTCGCGCACCATCGCCATGTCGCCGCTGACGGTGCTCGTGGCCGCCCTGATGGGCGCCACACTGGGCGGCATCGTGGGTGTGCTCATCGCCATCCCGGTGGCCAGCGCCCTGATGATCGTGGCCGCAGAGGTGCTGGAGCGGCGCGAGGCTAGGGCGGCGGGCGGCGGCGGGGCGGCGGCGGGCGCGAGTGGCGGCAGAGCTGCGGCCGAGGCGACGGCCGAGACGGCAAGTGGAGCGGGAGCGGCTGCCACGGCCGGCGGAGGCGACCAAGCCGACGCCTGAGGTGCTCTAGCCCAGGCGGGCGAGGCCGAGCGCGCGGTCTCAGGCGCGCGGCGACTTCTTGAGGTTGGGCAGCACGAGTAGGATGACGAAGGCGATCCAGCCGAGGAAGAAGCCCAGCACGGCCCAGAGGGCCACCGGGCGCCCGCGCCGGTCGGCAAACCAAGCGCAGACCGTGCCCCAGCCGACGGCGGCGATGAACAAGACCAGCGCCAGCTTGCTGCTGATCACCATCGCGGCCAGCAGGATAGTGCTCACGACGACTCCCCAGACTGGCTGGCGCGCGGCGCATTGACTGAGGCGGCCGCCCAGCAAGCCGGCTCCACCGCGCGGGCCGCTTCCAGCGCGCTCAAAGCGCGCTCAGCCGGCGCCGTGTCGGCCAGGCAGACGAAGCGCAGCCTGACCTCCGCCAGTTGCCACCAGCCCCACAGCGACAGGTGCTGTGACGGCCCGGCGAAGACCACATCGCCGCCGCCGCGTGCCGGCTGAACCGCGAATGGCGGCAGCGCCTCGCCGGCGAGCTCACTGCGCTGTGCGGGCCTCGCGCCCCAGCTCATCAGCACGCGCCGGTCGGTGACCAGGTAGCGCGTGCGACGAGCGGCACGCCACAGAAGTGGCGGTCGCACCAAGGCGCCGTACACGCCCGGCAGCGCGATCAGCGGCCCCACCAGAGGGTAGACGATCAGGTGGTGGCCGGTGACGGCCAGATATTCCCAGAGCGCGGCCGTCGCCAGACACAGGAGCGCCGGCCAAAGCGCCGGCGACACGTAGCGCAACACATAGGCGCCCGGCTGCGGCGCGCCTTGCCAGAGCACGGTCTCGCCGACCGGCACGGCAGAGGCATCGCCAGCGGGCGTCGGCGCGTGTTGCGTGTGGAGTGAGGCAGCAGGCATGCGCGAAGACTAGCTACGCCGCGGCGCCCGCACAAGCCGCCGGCGGGTGCGGCCGAGGCGAGCTCGCGCCGCGAGTGCGGCGCAGGCGGCGCGGCCGGACTCGCGCCATCGCGCAGGCGGCGCAGGCGGCGCGGGCGGACTCGCGCCACCGCGCAGGCGGCGCAGGCGCGCCGCCGCCTCTCGGAGCCGCGCCTACGCCTTAGCCAGTCGCTCCATGATGGCGGGCACCACCTCGTAGAGGTCGCCGACGATGCCGTAGTCGGCGAGTCGAAAAATGGGCGCCTCTTTGTCTTTGTTGACGGCGGCGATGAGCTTGGCCGCCGACACACCCACGGTGTGCTGGATCTGGCCCGAAACGCCCACGGCCAGGTACAGGTCGGGAGCGGTCTTGGCGCCGGAGAGGCCGATGATGCGGTCCTCGCCCAGCCACTCAAAGTCGGCGAGGCTCTTGGTGCAGCCCACGACCGCCTCGAGCGCCTGTGCCAGCTTGTCGGCCAGCGACAGGTCCTCGCGCTTGGCGAAGCCGCGGCCGACGCCGACGATGCGCGGCGCGGCGTCGAGGTTGACCACGGCTCCTTCCTTGGCGCGGCGCTCGACCAGCTTGACGCCGGTGGCCACTTCTAGCGCCGGCGTCACCACCGTGCCGGCGCCGGCCGTGGCGCCGTCAGACGAGAAGGTCTTGGGCATGACGGCAAACACCTGCACGCCGGTGGCGAGCTTCTCGCGAGCGACCGTGGCGCCGCCGTAGGCATAGCGCCCGGCGACGAGCGTGTCGCCCTCGAGCGCCAGGCTGTTGACGTCGGTCACGCAGCCGGCGCCGAGCTTCTGGGCCAAGCGCGGTGCCGTCTCCTTGCCGCGCCGCGTAGAGCCCACGAGCACCACGGTGGCGCCGGCCTCGGCCGCGATCTGGGCCAGGCCGGCGGCCACGGCGTCGGCCGGCCAGCCCTCAAAGACCGCGTCCTCGCTCACGAACACGCGGTCGGCGCCGGCAGCGGCGAGCTCGCCGGCCGCGCTTCCGGCACCCGGCCCCAGAGCCGCGGCGCTGACGCCCAAGCCGAGCGCCGCCGCGAACTGACGCCCTTGGCAGAGCAGCTCGCGGGCCGTCTCCACCTTCTCGCAATACACAAGCAGATCGGCCACGACTACCTCCCCAGGACGCCTTCGTTGAGGAGCGCGTTGACGAACGCGTCCGCTTGCTCGGCCGCCGTGCCCTCGAACAGGATGTGCTTGCGGTCCTGCTCCTCGGCCAGGTTGCTGACGATCTGCCGCTGCGGCGCCAGGGCGGCCGCATCGAGCCCCAGGTCGGCCGGCGTCCACTCCTGCAGCGGCTTCTTGCCGGCCTTCATGATGTTCATGAGCGACGGTATGCGCGGCTCGTTGATCTCGCTGACCACGGTGACGACGGCCGGCAGGGGAGCCGCCAACGTCTCGATCATGTCGTCCATGCTGCGCTCGCACTGCACGCCATCAGTTGTGACCGAGATCTTGCGCGCGTAGCCGATCTGCGGCAGGCCGAGCAGCTCGGCCACACGGGCGCCCACCTGGCCGGTGTAGTTGTCGGTGGAGCCCTCGCCGAAGAGCAGCAGGTCGTAGGTGCCGATCTTCTTGACGGCCGCCGCCAGCGCTTGCGCCACGGCGGCCGGGTCGGCGCCGACGAGGGCAGGGTCGCTGACGATGGCGGCCTCGTCGGCGCCCATCGCCAGGGCTTCCTTGATCGTCTCCTTCACCTTCCGGTCGTCCTCGGCGACGGTGAGCGCCGTGATGGTGCCGCCGCCGGCGGCGTCACGCAGCTGCATCGCCGCCTCCAGAGCGTTCTTCTCCAGGTCGCCGACCTTGTAGGGGATCGCCTCCAGCACCGGCTGGCGATCCTTGATGCGGATCATCTGCAGATCCGGGTTGGTCTTGACGCACACGATCACGTCCACGCTCATCACTCTCCTCGGCGCTCCGGCGACGCCCGACCGGCCGTCGCCCTTGCCGTCTTCAGCTCATGCGGTACTGCACGCCGAACTCGCCGCGCGGGTACGTCCACTCCAGGGCGCGAGCGTCGCAGCAGATGAGGCAGGTGCCGCACTCCAGGCACCCCTCCCAGTTGACGACGATCCTGTGCTGGTCGTCGAGCTCGTACAAGTCGGCGGGGCACACGTAGAGGCAGGCCCGGTTGACGCACACCGTGCTGCAGATCTCGTTCTTGACGACGATGTGCGGCTCCTTGTCGAGCTTGAACACATCGAGTCCAAGCTTGGCGTCGATCTCCATGCTTGCGCCTCCCACCTACAGCTTGCGCATCTGCCACGCGTCCTTCAGCGTGGCGACGTTGAGGAAGTCCTTGCGTACCCCGCGCCAGAGCGTCTTGACGAGCCGCCGCGATGGCTGCGGCCCGATGGTGAACACGCTCTCGAGCAGACGCGACACAGCCTGCGGATAGTGGGTGAAGAGACGCGGGTTCTCGATGATACGCGGGATGTGGCGCGCCGTCTCCAGGTCCTTGAGCACAAAGCTCTGACGCAGCGACTGCTCGTAGCCGGCCAAGCCGGCAGCAGAGCAGTCGCCGGCCTTCTTGGCGGCCAGCACGGCTTGGGCGGCGTGGTAGCCCGAGGCGATGGCGAAATCCATGCCGCGCACGGTGACCAGCGCGTTGAGAGAGAGGCCGGCGGTGTCGCCGGCCAGCACGTAGCCGTCGCCGTACAGGCGCGGCACCTGAGCGATGCCGCCCTCGGCGATGGCGTGCGCCGAATACTCGGCCACGGTGCCGCCGGCCACCAGCGGCCGTATCTGCGGCATCTCCTTGAACTCGTCCAGCAGCGAGAAGCACTTGCCCTGGTCGGGGTCCTGCTTGAGCGCCGCCATGCCCACGACGAGGCCCAAGGAGATGCTCTCCTTGTTGGTGTAGAGGAAGCCGCCGCCCAGCATGCCCTTGGTGACGGCGCCCATGAACAGGTGGGCGGCGCCCTCGCCGGGGTTGAGGTGCCAGCGGTCCTCGATGGTGGCCGGCGGCAGCTCGATGACTTCCTTGAAGCCGACGGCGTGGTCGCGCTCGGCAGGCTCGGCACGCAGACCGGCACCGCTGGCCAGCAGGCCGAGCACGCCCTCGGCGATCACGGTCACGTCGGCGCCGATCTCGTCGTCGCCGGCGCGGATGCCGATGACGCGGCCTTCCCGGCGCAGCAGCTCGTCCACCTTCATCTTGGGGACGACCATGGCGCCCTTCTCGCCCGCCTTCTCGGCCAGCCATTGGTCGAGGCGGGCGCGCAGCACCGTGTACGACTGCGGCGTCTCGCCGGCGAAGCGGTCGGCGGCGACCTCGAAGGTGGTGTGTGCACCGTCGCCCATCATGGTGATCCACTCGCGAGCGACGGCGCGCTCGAAGGGCGCCTCCGCCCACAGCTCGGGGTAGAGCTCGCGGATGGGACTCACGTACAGGCGGCCGCCGGTGACGTTCTTGGCGCCGGCGTAGTCGCCGCGCTCCAGCACCATGACCTCGAGCCCAGCCGAGGCCAAGCCGTAGGCGGCCGACAGGCCTGCCAGCCCGCCGCCCACCACGATGCAGTCGACCTTCTCCACGTCAGCTCACCCGGGTTAGTCGCTCACGGTGGGGTGTGGCTACGCAGCCCCGCACGTTCATGCGTCTACGTCGATCAACTGATGAACGGGTTGGCCGCGGGGCCCCACAAGTCGCGGGCGATGATGCCGCGCATGACGTGCAGGCCGCCCTCGGCACCCACCTCGTAGCTCATGACGCCGCGCAGCAGCATCTCCAGCGGCGTCTCCTTGGTGAAGCCGAAGGCGCCGTGCACCATCATCCCATGGCGCGCCGCCTCGTGACCGAGCGTCGGCGAGAGGCACTTGCAGGTGGAGATGACCACGTTGATGTCCTTACGGCTGAAGGTGCCCGGATTCTCGCCCTCATAGCCGATCATCCAGGCGCCGCGCAGCAGGTTGAGCTTGAGCATGTCGAGCTGCATCCAGTCGTTGACCAGGTCGAACGAGATGCCCTCGTTCTTGATGAGCGGCTTGCCGAACGCCTGACGCTGGGTGCCGTACTCGGCGGCAATCTCGATCGCCTTCTCGGCGCCGCCCAAGCAGGCCGCGGCGACGAGCACACGAGCGGCGTTGAAGCCGAACATGACGTTGTAGAAGCCCTTGCCCTCCTCGCCCAACAGGCAGTACGCGGGCACCTCGACGTCCTTGTAGATCCAGCCGCCGGTGCTGAGGCCCATGCGGCCCATGTCCTCGTAGGTCGTCCAGGTGATGCCGGGCAGATGGGCGGGGATCCACAGGAAGGTGAGACCCTTGTGGCCGAGGCTCGGATCGGTGACCACCAGCGAGCAGTGACCGCTGGGCGCGCCGAGCTTGGCGCATTCTTTGGGGCCCGAGACGTAGGCCTTCTCGCCATTGAGGATGTAGACGTCGCCCTTGCGCTCGGCCCTCGTCTTGATCTTGGCGAGGTCGGAGCCACCGCCCGGCTCGGTCGTGTTGATGCCCACGAACGCCTTGCCGGCGGCGGCGGCAGGCAGCACCTCGTCCTTCAGTTGCTGCGAGCCGAACTTGTTGACGATGTACGACCATCCGATGGTGAGCAGGCTGTACACCGGCGTCGACATGGAGAGGTCGGCGCGGGCGATCTCCTGCACGGCGATCATGCCGTAGATGAGCTCCTCGCCCGGCACCGCGCAGCCGCCGTACTCCTCGGGGACGGTGACGCCGAAGATGCCCAGCTCGGCCATGCCCTGGGTGATGTCGTCGGGGATGCCGTTCTCATCCTCGTCTATCTGGCGCGCTCGCGGCTCCAGGTTCTTGGTGAGCCACTCGCGGATGGCCTGCCTGAAGAGTGTCTGCTCGGTGGTGTACCTGAAGTCCATGAGTCTCCTCCTCTAACACGAAAACCCCCAGGGCGCGGGGCGGCGCTCGCTGGGGGCCCATAGCTGACAAAGGGGCGGCAGAGAAGGTGCCGGCCGCAAGCCATGACTGCAGCTCGCCCAATGATACAGAGCGCCAGCGGCGATGAAAACCCCCGCGTGCGGGGCGCCGAAGCGCTCGGCGAAACGCGTCATGGCGACGGGGAGGCCGCAGGGCGGCCGCCGAGCGCGATCGGCGACTGGTCCACGGCCTCGAACAGCTTGCGCAAGGCGGAGATGAGGGCGCTCTGCGAGTGGCCGCGGTAGCGCTGCCGCACGGTGGCCTCGATGAGCTCGCGCTCGGCGAGCACCGAGCGGCCCACCAGAAGCCGCGCCAGAAAGTCGCGCGCGAGGTCCATGAGAAGGGTGGACGAGCAGCCGACCACCACGCCCTGCCCGTCGACCTCCAGCACCACGCCGACGCGCCCGTACACCGGCTGGTGCGACACGTCCTGTGGCAAACGCGCGTAGCCGGAGAACAGGTAGGTCTCTCCCGTGCCCTTGTGTGCAGACGCGCTCGCCATGGCTGCCGCGTAGTCTAGCAAAGCCGCTTGCGCACGGCAGCATGCTGCATGTACGCTGGCCCGGCTGCACGCATGGCCCGGCGCCGGCACCGTCTCTGTCGGCGCGCCTCGGCCGTGAGCCCCCAGCCAGTGCGTTCGCGCATCGTTGGGGTTTTCGCGTTTCAGGAGAGGAGCGCCCGGCATGAGCACCTATCCCGCTCTCCACGACAAGCTGATGACGCTCGGCGAGGCAGTGAGCCGCTTCGTCGGCGACGGCGCCCAAGTCGCCCTGGGCGGCTTCACCATCAACCGCAATCCGATGGCGCTGGTCTACGAGGTGGCGCGCCAGAAGAAGCGCGACCTGCACCTCGTGTGCCACTCCAACGGTCAGGCGCTCGACCTGCTGGTGGGCGCCGGCTGTGTGGGGCGCATCGAGATCGCCTACGGCGGCAACGGGCGCTTCGCCCCCACCTGCGTGCGCTTCCGCAAGGCGGTCGAGCGCGGCGAGATCGTCGTCGAGGATTACTCCAACTACCAGATGGCGCTGCGCTTTTTGGCCGGCGCCCTGAGCGTGCCGTTCGTGCCCACCAAGTCCGGCCTGCACACCGACCTGGTGCGCCGCAGCGGCTTCTCAGCCGAGTACCGCGCGGCACACGGCCTGCCGCCCAAGAAGCTGGCCGTCATCGCCGACCCCTTCGACGGCGGCGGCGACGTGGTGCTGTTGCCGGCGCTCACGCCGGACGTGGCTCTGATGCACGCTCAATACGTGGGCGACGACGGCACCGTGCGCATCAAGGGCCTCACCTTCGCCGATCTCGAGCAGGCGAAGGCGGCCAAGGCGGTGGTCGTCACCTGCGAGCAGATCGTGCCCGCCGCTGAGCTGCGCGCCGACGCCGACCAGAACGGGCTGCCGCCCTTCTTCGTCGACGCCGTGGTGCCGCAGAAGCTCGGCGCCCACCCGACGGCGTGTCGCTTCTTCTACGACTACGACCCGCAGCACCTCAACGAGTACAAGCGGGTCGCCCGTGACGACGAAGCCTACGAGACCTGGCTCGCCAAGTGGGTGTTCGGCGTCGCCGACCACGACGACTACCTGGCCAAGGTCGGCGGCGCGCAGCTCGCCCGCCTGGCCGCCGACCCCGTGCGCGGCTACGCCGTCGGCCTCGACCGCCGCTAGGTGAGGAGGACACGATGAGCGACTTCACCGCCCGCGAGATGATGGCCATCGCCGCCGGCCGTTTCATCTCCGACGGCGACATCCTCTTCGCCGGCACCGGCGTCGCCCTGCTGGCCGCCGGCTGCGCCAAGCGCATCCACGCACCGGAGGCCACCGTCTTCTTCGAGACCGGCGGCATCGACCCGTCGCTGGAGGAGATCCCTCTGGCGGTGGCCGACTCGCGCGTCATGTACGGCACCTGCATCAACGCCGGCATCATCGAGGCCTTCTCGTACATCGCCAGCCCGCGCCTGCACACGATCGCCTTCCTGGGAGCGGCGCAGATCGACAAGTACGGCAACCTCAACTCCACCTGCATCGGTGAGTACGAGCACCCGACGGTGCGCTTCTCGGGCAGCGGCGGCGCCTGCGACGCCGCCTCGCTGGCCTCGGCCTACATCGTCTTCATGGAGCACGGCAAGCGCAAGTTCGTCGAGAAGCTCGATTATGTGACCAGCCCCGGCTGGCTCGAGGGCGGCGACACGCGCCGCCGAGCCGGCTTCGCCCGCGGCGGCCCCTTGGCCGTGGTCACCGACCTCTGCGTGCTCAAGTTCGACGACGCGACCAAGGAGATGTACTTGGCCGAGCGCTACCCCGGCGTGAGCGTGGAGCACATCGTCGCGAACACCGGCTTCGCGCTCGACGTCACGCGCGCCGTCGAAGCCGTGCCGCCCAGCTCAGAGGAGCTGCGCATCCTGCGCGAAGAGGTAGACCCCCAGCGCCTCATCCTCGGCTAGAGGGCGGGCGGGCCAGCGGGTCCGCCGCCCGACCGCCTCTTCTGACCGACGGGCCAGTTGACAGGCGCTTCGCAGTCACAGAAAGTTGCCCGGAGCGGGCGGCGGGTCGAGGTCAGATCCCCAAAGCCCGGCAACAGCTCTCGCCGACGGGGAACCAGGCCATAGTGAGCACCTTCCTACGCGGGCGAACCTGACGCGCGGGCACACATAAAGGAGGGGCTCCCATGATCGGAGCTGCCACCGTCAACGCGGGCGACACGGCCTTCATCCTCGTGTGCGCCGCCCTCGTCATGCTCATGACGCCTGGGCTCGCATTCTTCTACGGGGGGCTGGTCCGCCGCAAGAACTTCCTGGCGATCATGATGCAGAGCTTCATCTCCATGGGCATCGTGACCACCATCTGGGTGTTCTTCGGCTACTCGCTCGCCTTCTCGGGCAACGTCGGAGGTCTTATCGGCAACTTCAGTTGGGCCGCGCTCATGCACGTCGGCCACAACCCGGGGCCATGGGCACCGACCATCCCCGCGCAGGCGCACTTCGTCTATCAGGAGATGTTCGCCATCATCACGCCGGCGCTCATCACCGGCGCCTTCGCCGACCGCGTCAAGTTCAAGAGCTATCTCTGGTTCCTGGTGCTCTGGAGCATCATCGTCTACATCCCCTTCGTCCACTGGATCTGGGGCGGCGGCTGGCTCGCCAAGCGCGGCGTGCTCGACTTCGCCGGCGGCGCCGTGGTGCACATGAGCGCCGGCTACGCCGCTTTGGCCTCGGTGTTCGTGGTCGGCAAGCGCAAGTTCGCCCCCGGCGAACGCGGCTTGCCGCACAACGTCGCCTTCGTCGCTCTGGGCACCGGCCTGCTGTGGTTCGGCTGGTTCGGGTTCAACGGCGGCAGCGCCCTGGCGGCCAACGGCATCGCCGCCCAGGCCTTCGTCAACACCGACATCGCGGGCTCCATCGCCATGTGCACGTGGCTCTTCATCACGTGGGCCAAGAGCGGCAAGCCCAGCCTGGTGGGCGCGCTCACCGGCGCCGTCGCCGGCCTTGCCTGCGTCACGCCCTGCGCCGGCTACGTGCCCACCTGGGCAGCGTTCGTCATCGGACTGCTCGCAGGGTCCGTCTGCTACTACGCCATCATCTTCAAGGAGAAGATGGACTGGGACGACGCCCTGGACGTGTGGGCGGCCCACGGAGTGGGCGGCACGCTGGGCATGATCCTGCTGGGCGTGTTCGCCCTCAAATCGGTCAACTCGGCCGGCGCCCAGGGCCTCATCAGCGGCCACCTGCACTTCTTCGTCTGGCAGGTAGTGACGGCCGTGGTCGTGGCCGCATACGCCTTCGTGGCCACGTTCCTCATCCTCAAGGCCATCAACTACTTCGACCCGATCCGGGTGCCCGATGCCGCGCAGATGACGGGCCTCGACGAGACCGAGTTCGGCGAAACGGCGTACGACCTGCAGTGACGTTCAGCATGCCGGTGCGGCGGGCGACCGCCGGGAGTCCAGCGGTCTGACCGCGATCTGACCTGCGCCGGCCAGAATGCAGCGGGGGCGCCGCGAGCCTGGCTCGCGGCGCCCCCGCTGCATTCTGGCTCCTCGGGCAGGACTCGAACCTGCAACCCTTCGCGTCGTCACCGCCCGTCCGCGGAGGCCAGCCCGAGGACGGGCGGCCAGGCTGCGTGCTGGACGCTCCTTGGCACGCTCATCCGCTCACGTCCAACTTGCCAACCAGGACTCGGCGCCCGTCAGCACCTCGTCCACCATACCCAGCAGCTCACCGATCACCTCGCGGTCGGCCACAAGCGGCGGCGAGAGCATGAGCATGGCTGGACCACGATCGTCGGCGCGCGTCATGAGGCCGCTCTGTTGCAGCAGACGCGGCAGCACGTCGCGGCAGAGGGTCGCTTTCTCCTCGGCGCTCAAGTGGCGACCGGCGTCGCGGCCGGCCATGAGCTCGACCCCGTAGAAGAAGCCGTCGCCGCGCACTTCCTTCACGATCTGGTGACGCTCGGCAAGGTCGTCCAGACCTGCCCTGAAGGACGGCGCCAGTGCCAGCACGTGATCGAGCACGTGCTCGTCCCGCATGGCAGTGATGTTGGCCACGGCCACCGCGGTCGACATCGGGTGGCCGCCCCAGGTCACACCATGGGTGAACATGCCGACCGACGAGTCGAGGAGCGCGTCGATGAGGGGTTCGCGCACGATCATCCCGCCGAGTGGGGCGTAGGCCGACGTCACGCCTTTGGCGAACGTGATGATGTCGGGCACGACCCCGTTGCGCTGGGAGCCGAACCAGTGGCCCAGCCGGCCGAAGCCGCAGATGACCTCGTCGGCGCAGAGCAGGATGCCGTACTCGTCGCAGAGGCGACGCAGCTCCTGCCAGTATCCGTTGGGCGGCACCATGACCCCGCCGACGTTCTGGACGGGCTCCGCGATGAGCATGGCGACTGTCTCGGGGCCCTCCTCGAGGATGGCTTCCTCGATAGCCGTCACGCACGAAAGCGCACTGGTGGGAACATCGCCCTCGTTCTCCCAGCCGAGAGTGTTGGGTACCTGACGGAACCAGGGCAGCAGCGGCAAGAAGGCGCTGCGGAATTGCGGGATACCGGTGGCTGACAGCGCTCCCAGCGTAGTGCCATGGTAGGCCATGTGCCGGCTGAAGATCTTGCAGCGCTCCGGTCGGCCCTGGCTGAGATGGTACTCACGCGCGAACTTGATGGCCGACTCGGTCGCCTCGGAACCGGAGTTGACGAAGAACACCACACCGAGGTCGGCCGGCGCCAGCTCGGCGATGAGGGAGGCCGCCTCCACCGAAGGCGGGTGCGCGGCCGACCAGTTGGTCGCGAACGACAGCTGTTTGAGCTGCCGCGCCGCGGCGTCCGCTATGTCGGCGCGGCCGTGCCCCATGTTGACGCAGAAGAGCCCGGCGAGGCCGTCGAGATAGCGCTTGCCGCGGTCGTCCCAGAGATAGCACCCCTCGCTGCGCACGACGACGAGCATCTCGGGGCTACGCCACGCGGTCGCCCGCGTGAAGTGCTGGCCGAGGTGACGGCGCGCTTGCCGGCGCAGCTCGTCGCTCATGCACCGGTCCTGGTGAAGTTGGCCTTGTCGAGATGCTTGTAGCGCTCGAGGTAGCGTGTGGGCTCCTGGAGCGCGTCGCGGCGAAACGGGTCGGCAAGCTCGACGGGATCCACCATCACCTCGACCACGCTCGGCCGGCCGGAGGCAAAGGCCGAGCTGTAGGCGTCACGCACATCCGCCGGGTCAGTGACGCGGATGCCGTTGGCGCCCATGGCGTTGGCGATCTCGGCAAAGTTGAAGCCACCGATGTCGCGGCCGATGTTGGCGCCGATGAACCGGTTGTCGTAGAAGTCGATCTGGTTCTTCTTCTCGGCGCCCC
>Ga0182011_10003167_pt1 | contig 13588 bp, 11 predicted proteins | sample 711E1DmetaG_FD_120481 | JGI IMG/M metagenome (GOLD analysis project Ga0182011, IMG submission 120481) | Permafrost microbial communities from Stordalen Mire, Sweden - 711E1D metaG | ecosystem: Environmental > Terrestrial > Soil > Wetlands > Permafrost | place: Sweden: Stordalen | collected... | reverse complement strand
TCAATTCAATTCAGCGAATTGGATTGCGCTATCTCAATCGGATAGAAGTCCCAGAAGAAAATCCTAATTTGGAAAAATATTTTGAATTTAGGCCCTTTCTTGGCCTAAATCTACCAAAGAGAGAACATAATAGCTTTATTGTGGGTTGTATATTCCCTATCATTGGTGATCGCGAATCATGTAAAATTGAATTAACTACCGCCGTACCTGAAGGCAGCAATGCATCAGCATTTACTCTTGATCTAGATTATTCTATGACCAAACCGGAGAGCATTCAATTCGATCAGTCATTGGAGTGGATCGAAGAAGCACACGAAGGACTTGAAAGGTTCTTCGAAGGATGTATCACACAACCTCTAAGAGATTTGTTTGACGTGGTGGTCTGAGATGTGCCAATACGTAACTAGATCTGATAGGTTTGGCGTTCAGCGACAACTCTTTCAAGCAATAGAGCAATTAAAGAATGGAGTAATGTTACCCAATCTGCATCTAGCCTTTAGGAGTGAAGAAATGGATTCAACTTATTCAAACATAGATCCAGTTGAAGACATGATAGGATATTTTCACGATACCGATACCAAAATGAACCAAATATCAATTATACGCGAATATTTTTATCATTTTCCTGAAATAGCAAAATTATCATGCGAAGTCGCCGACTTGGTACACCAAAACTTTGACTCAAAAACACAGTTATCATTAGAGATGCGTGGAGAAACAAATTCTGAGAGTGAGTACTTAGCTCTTTGCATCCGAATGAACGATTATGATGATAGTGTAATGGAGAGAATTAGGAGCATTCGGGAAGAATATGCGGAAGATCTTGCAGAAATGAACGGATGGTTTCTATTGACAACAGACTATCTGCCACCGAGGTGATGGTAAATGAGCTTCAGTGGTAAAGAGAGTCTTCAGGTGGCACAATATATCGTAGGACAAGTGGGTGGTCCATGTACCGATGAATCCGCTAGAAGGGCGGCGATTAGTAGGGCATACTTTGCTGCATATGGGCATGCTTTTCATTATGAAGTCGATAAAAGGAGATATAAGCCAAAAGGAAATGGCCGGGATCATACCGACCTTAGAGTTCATTTTGCGAAAGTGCGGAAAGAGACTATAATTGCAAGTGAATTAGAAGATCTAAGAATCTGGAGAAATATGAGCGATTACTATAAAAATTATGTTGGGCCATTGCCTTCGAATGTCACAAGTGCCTTAAAACATGCTGCGGATATTATAGATAAATTGATATAAACACTAATATTTTTGGAGGCTTTTCTTAAGCAACTCTTTCCACTTATTTTCACCATCAATCCCAATGCCCGCTGATCCTGCTGGCGTGGTTCCATCGAGCCCCATGTGTAGCCTAATGAAGTTGTAATAGATCTAGTTCATAGCAAGATTGGTGCATCATATTCAATAGGCCATCTGTCCCGCCATCCATTAAATTTTCCCCAAGAACTTACTTAAAACTTCGCATATGGAGCAACCTTATCAACCTTATATTTTAGAGGGCAACCTTATACCCTTACAAAAGATTTCCTTGGGAAAGAAGATCATGCAGCCCAATCGCGAAACCAAACTCCATGAAACTTCGCTAAAACGTCGCTTGTGGCGAACACTCCCTCTAAACCTTCAAATTTGGCAGACAAAAATGGTATGAATCATTCTGATTTCTTCTGAATTCTTAAGGTATTTTCTCAAATATGATTATCATGCGAATCTAGATGACATAATTGAGCTAAGCGGACCAAAGCATGTTACCACCGGCCCGCCTAGCTTCAATATCAAGAGAAACCAATGATGAGAACGTCACATATTTTGCGTATGACGCATTGTATAGCCAAAAGTGTCTTGGCTCCAGTGATCAGAAAAGGGCAGCAGATGTGTGGAAAGCATTCAGCTATGATTTAGGAATTCACTGGCAGGATGGCTACATTTGCGCCAGATGTCAACCGGGAAGGCCCTCCAGACGGAGTAGCCGGAGCCGAGCCCACAAATCAGCTTAAGTGATACAACCAGACCACCTGATAAAAGAGCTAAAAAATCCACTTTAGGCCGAAGCATGCTGGTTCTTTCCGATAATTGTTCCACTTTATAAATAAATTTCTCATCAAGAGTTTAGACAGTTTGACCGCAATCTAGAGACGTTATTGGACTGAAAAAAGGCCCATTATCCGAACATTTTCTCCCCAAAAATCAGCAGAATACCTTAAATATACGGTGTTACTACGGTAGTAATATGGTTCGCTTTGTGAGAACACTGCAACATCGAGTCACGCCCCAGGGACGCGATTTTTACGCCCTGAGCATTCCGCCACAAGTGGCTGAAGCCCTGGGTTTACAGGACGGTGGACAAGTGACGATTGAGGTTAAGCCCATCAGGAAAGGCGTGTCCGAGATAGTGCTGAAGGCAAGCGATGCATAGCGTAAAAGAATTAATTCAATCCTCAAAAAGGAGCAATTGAATGTTGAGCTTTAACCGGACACTTCAGAAACACGTCACTAAGACCGGCACCTATTACGTTCTATCGATCCCGAGGGAGATCGCCCAGGATCTCCAGCTTGAGGCAGGTGGATTATGCAGTTTCGAAGTCAGGACAGATGGCAAAGCCTATGTGGCCTTAACTCCATACCAGGATAACCCCCTCGATACGAGTCGGGCGGTTTACAAGCAGCAATTCAAGCAATTTAAAGTTGCATCAAAATTAGCAGTTAAGCATCTAGAGGCACAATTGAAAATAATGAGGTCAACCGAGTTAGGTCGAAAAGTATTGGCAATTGCGTTTAGGAGGCGAGACTTCTAAGTACATACAACAAAACTTTTTGATGTGATAGAATGTATTAGCGGCTCTTTGCAGAGCAGAAGGAGACGAGGGAAGAGAGCAAAGTCCCAAATCCAGCTCCCTTAGGTCGAGCCCATACCTCTTGATCATTCTGAATGTAAGAACGCCTGCTCCGAGCAAGCGCCCCGCCTGCTTTGTAGTGTGTAATTCAAGATCCTCAGACTTACCTACGAACCATAGCCACCTTATCCCGACCCGTCGCGACAAGATTGCACCATCTAGCGGCTATAACGTGCCTGGACTCGAATGCAAAGAAGATGAGATACGACAGCCCCAGAGCCTCGGGGATCCAGACCATAGGGTTTCGCAGACCCGACAGTAGTGTTTAAAAATAATCGAGGATTCCCAGATCCTGGGCCCGGGGGAAATTTCCAAGCAGTGGCCAGAACAAAATGGCCGGAGATTTCCACATGGAGTCCAGCACTAAATGAGCCAGAACCCCGAACGAAACAGATGCCAGCCTGAGGTTCTTCAAATAGACAGCCAATGTCGCCAGGACTATCAGGAACAGGAGCGTATGGCCGAACGTCCGTCCTTGTTCAGCCGTTCCGAAGGCCAAAAGGCCCAGGGGCTTGTCGATTATGTCCGGCAGCATCGATCCCAGGGCCAGAAAAGCCAGATCAACCCATCTAATTAACCGGCCAGCCGCCAAGGTCAAGCCCAGATGAGCAAATAATAGCATCTTTCTGTCAAACGTGCTCCTAAGATTAAGATGCATCGGTCCAATATGACCATTCGGGAACGTTCAGGCACCCTTTCGCCAGCTCATTATAAACGTACATTTTTTAAAGTACATCATCCAAATTGCTTCTATATTAATCTATATATCGATATGTATAGACCGTTATAATCGAGTATCTATTACCTGGATGCGAGTCAAAATCGCATCTTTTCTTACTGATAGCGGTTTACTACCGGTATAAAGTACTACGCCCTGAGTGACGAGGCGTACGATGAAAGTGCAGGTCAGGGCGGGCAGGAGCAGGCACACGCGCCTAGTATTATGTTAAGCCGGTGTCATTTAGAATGGCAACCTTTGTACAGTGACACCGGCAAGGGTGGGCGATTTATTCGTTACGTTTCTTCAGATCATGTCTATAGCGTTGTGAAATCTATACGTATGACCGAAGATGCCGATATTCGATGGACATTCTCTCCACTCTCTAAACATAGGGCGTCGATGCTCGCTGATGCAAGTTTTCCTTCATATTTCCTTCCGTCTATGGTGGTTACGGTAATCTGTTTTCCTATTAATTTATGCTGTTCGACTAGTGGCATTATTTGTTGCATTTGATCCCTTCCTGTGTGATTTGGGTATGCGGTATCAGTACTTTAGCTTTTGTTAAGGGCAACTATACCGAAAAGGTGAATATCTGCACCTGCTAAGTGCACCTTGAGGGAGCAATATGCAGAGAGTTTATGCAAGCGTAAACGAGGATACCCTGCACCGCTTGGACGAGCTGGCAGGTGCTCAGAAGGTCCACCGGTCCGAGGTGGTATGCAATGCGATTGAGTCTTATCTGCACCTTACTGATGCAGCGGAGAGTACACGAAACAGCGAGGCCGATATTCAGCAACGCGACCAGGAGATAGCGCACCTCAAAGAACTCTTGCGGGTGCGCGAGTCTGAAGTGCTGCACCTCCGAAGCATGACAAATGATCTGCGAGCTCTGGCCGATGGTCTGGCATTGAAGATACCGGCCTTGCCACCAGGGCAAGAAGAGGCCAGGGCGAAGAGCTGGTGGCAGTTCTGGGGGAGATAGTAACTCATGCCTCTGAACCTGACAATAGTAAACCAGACGGCACAGCCAATTACAAACATGCTGATAGTTTTAGGAAGTGCACTATTAGGTGCAATAGTTGGCGGTGCATCCACCTATCTAGCAAATTCTCGTATAGAAAACAGAAGGATGAAAGTCCAAGCCTATATCCAATTAAATGCAATAAAAAGAGCAATTGGTCAAGTCCATTTCGAACTCGCTGAAGCAAGATTAATACACATGTGGCTTTATGTATCAAGAGAACTAGGCGGATCAAGTGACATAACGTCTGACGATAATTATATGAGATGGCTTAAGCAAGCAGATGCGTCATTAGCAAATTTCAATGGATTTTCTGAACGGTTATTGGAGACCATGACTTTGGTGGAATTATCATTCAAGCAATCCCCAGAATTGGAGCAGAGAGTTAATGAGGTTGAAAGATCGAGTGATTTAGTCAGTGGTTATGTAGCGGATATAAATCGGCATTTTGAAGAAAGAATCCGTGATATATTAAGTTCTCGTGGCATAATTATTACATCATTAACTGACCCTATGCTGAATGAAATTTTAGACGAGGTGCAAGAATATGTAGATACGAACACTGAAGAGCCGATTGATAGCCTCCTTGTGTATTTAGACAGAGAAATTAAAAGGTAAGATAACGAAGCGCTCCAGGCATGGAGAGTCCGGATATCTCCATAGACGATGATGGAGAGCCCAAGTCTAAGAGCTGGTGGCAATTCTGGAAATAAGGAGGGAATGATATGAATTGGTGCTTGTTGAATTATAGTGAAGGTCAGACATGTCTTGTAAATTGGATGGCTGCGCAGACTATATCTACTGCTTTTCTCACCGCGGTTTTAATACTCATAACTGCATATTATGCTAGACAAACGCGTCATCAAGTAACCGCTATGCAAAGTCAGGCAACTGCTATACAAGATCAAATAAATCTTATGCGAGATCAACTAACATGGGACCGAGCATATAAGCCCCGAATGGATGCCTACATGAGATTAATGCAAGCACTTGGGGGCAAAACACTAGACACGCCATATATTGAACATGTTGTAGTTCCACAATTGGGATTAGTTTTGCCTTATTCCTCTAAAGAAGTGAAGACAATAGCAGGTGAATTATATAAAAATATACAAGACAATGGATACGATAATGGAGGCAATTCTCCGTCCGCTATTCTAGACAGAATCAATAAAGAAGTGAAACCGATTATGATGGATGAAATAGAAAAGATCATGAGACAGGAAACGACCCCAGGCTAAGCACTGGTGGCAGTTCCGGAAATAAGGAGGGAATAGCCTGTTTTCTAGTCGTGGATTAAGCTTGTTTGGGCTTGCAATAAGTACAATCGGAACGTTGGGAATGCTATGGGGGGGATTGGAAGCCTTTATAGTAGTCAACTCCAAAGATACCGGGGATCAGTCAGACACGGAAATTGTAACCTCTAGTAGGCGCGGTGTAAATTATAGGCATTTCGAGTATGTATTGGCCGTTACTAATATTGCTGGCGTCAACCGGCGTATATTAGTAAACAGAATAGGAAAGTTCGCCTTAGCAGCAGGCCTCCTGGTACAGTTTATTGCCTTATATATCGATCCATGAGAATATAAACATAGTAAGGAGCCAACGGCTAAACAATATGATGGAAGTTGTGGTAGAGTGTGTTCGTTAAGCACTTGCATGGCCATAAGTAGAGTTTGTGGCTCATGCAATGGAACTATAGGAAAAGGACAGACGAGCGAGACGAATGAGACTAGAGATTTATGAGGGTCGAAGTCTGACTTTGACTAATTGGTAATTCAAGCCATTTATGGCTGCATCAAATTTAGCATAAAAGTATATCAAGGCAATATTGGATGGCTTCCTGCAGATCACCCAGGGCTTGCAGGACCCCACCGAGGTTGTTAACATCGGTGGCCAAGGTGGGATGATCTGGTCTATCCAAATGTGCGGTCATTTCCAAAGGGTTTGTTACTATGATGGGGTTTTAGTGTCACCTCTGGCCGCCTTGACGAGCTCTTTCAGGAGCTGATCGTCGTCTTCGAATCGCTTGGGCAGCCTATCCCATAGCTCCCGAAATCTCACCCCCTCCACTTGTTCCACCTGATGGCAGAGCTGATCAAAAGAGCCGGGCAGAGCCTCAACGCCAAATTTATCCAAATCGAAGGCCAGCTCTTTCAGGTTAAAAGTAAGTATTCCCGAGCTGATCTGATAAAAGATGGAAGTAGAAGCCAGCCTATGGTCCAGAGCAGACCTGGACCCGCTCTCTTTGAGATAGATAGCCAGGTTATGGTGGCTTATGGATATGCTCTCCGGATTGCCGAAGATATACTTGTAACGCAGCGCAGCCTCCTCGAAGCTGACCGCCTGATCTACCTGGCCCGATTCATTCCTTAGATCGGCCAGGGCGCTGAAGACCATGCCAAGCATCTCGATAGATCTCTCCTTTTCGAAGATCCTCTTGCAGGCCCCGAGGAGCTTTTCCGCGTCATCATAGCGTTTCAGCCTGAGCAGCGGGCCGTAGTTGTTGAAGCTGGCCCGGGCCTGCTCCAACGCAATCGCACCCCGGGACTGCTGGACAGCTATCATCTCGGCGTTAAGCTCCAGGGCCTTTTCAAATTTATTCAATGACATGGCAGCCCTCCTGCCAGTATCCAGAATAATCTCTCTGACGTGCCAGGGTGTAGTTGTCTCCTTCTGGTCGCTTCTCTCGGGCAGCGATCTCATCTGCTTACGAAGATCCTCCGCGGCCTTCAGGACCTCCTCATACTTTCCTAGATAATTCAAGGTCTGTAGCCTCTGGCCTTCATCTGCGAGCTGCGTCCACGGCCCCAGCCCAGCCTGGCGGGTGTAGGCTTTCTCTTCCACCACCAGCTTCAGCGCCTCCTCAGACCGGCCCGTCCGCTGGAGAATATTTAAAAGAGATACTGCCTCCGCCGAAGCCAACCTAAAATCGCCCTGGGCTACGCTCCTGGCTATCAGAGGCCTGATCATATCCTCGGCCTCCTGCCAGCGGCCGGCTGCCAGCAATGCGTTAGCCACGTTTCCAGAGCCTGCGAGTTCTAGATCCGTTCCCTTGGTGGCCTGGGCAATGTGCCTAAGCAGGGGCAGCATCGAGGCTACCGTATCCGGAGACCTGTCTCGATATAAGGCCTCCTCCAGCAGAATTAAGGCCTTTGACCACCTTTTCTGCCTCATGAGATAGGGAGCAGACCGCAGGCAAGTCATGATGACCACCTGTCCCGTCTCCTTAGCCCCGCCGCTCTGAGCTGCATCGAAAACGTTCGCCCAGAATGAGGCCGTCATGGAATCGACTGCCTCCCTGAAATTCTCATCAACCTCCTCTAGCTCGGCCTGGGCCACGCCCGGGTGGATGGCATACCCCACCTGCTCACCCAGCGCCTGCAGCTCCACCAGGCCAGCGGACTTGACGCTGTCCAGAACAGTCTCCAGCTCTGGCGCATCTCCGCCCAGGTCCAGGTCCTTCCATAGCAGTGGCCAGACATCCTTCACAATCCAGTCCAGCCGGTCAGCATCCTCTAGTGAGCACAAGAACTGAAACAGCGTCCTGGAAGACAGGGGCAGGCTCCGGGTGGCGTTCTGTGTCCAGCGGGTCAGAACCTTCAGGAACTCTTCAGCGGTGCTGGCCGACTCGCCCTCCTCAAAGAACCTGTCTAGATGGCTCCCTGCCTCGCTCCAGGCCCCTAGCGCGCCCTCTAGATACTTCTCCAGATCAGCCGGGTCCGCGGCCTGAGCATCGGCCAGCTCAATGAGCTTGGGGTGACCCTGCACCAACGAGAGTGTGCGTCTGACCAGCTCTCTGCCCTTCGTAGGCTCCAGTGGGCTCTTGCCCATCAGAAGCCCGCCAAGGTGAGGCATCTCCCTGGCCAGAAGTGTAGCCTCGTTCAGGGACAGAGTATTGATGGGCTCGATGATCAGCCGATTACTGTCGCCCAGCTCCTTCGGCAGCTTGCGAGATGTGAGCACTACCCTGGATAGGCCGTCGTGATTCAGCAGAGCCTGCATGAGCCAGCCCCAGCGTTCGTCCTTCCACTTGCCCTCGCCGGTCAGAAGGCCCTCCAGGTTATCGAGCACAATGAGAATGGATTTCTGCTCCAGCATTTCGGATAGAACAGGCAGCCATGCGCGGAACTCCTCTGCCCTGTCTACCAGATGGACCATCTTTAAGCCCGGCAGCTGCTTCTCCATATCCAGGGCGAGCTTGACCAAAGCACCCTCGATCTCTTCATTCTCTTTGGGCGCCTGATGCCAGATGAAATAGCGGAATCGTAAGCTTCGGCTCTGGTGGTAGGCGGTCTCCAGGGCGCAGGCGGTCTTGCCTGCACCTGCCATGCCGTGGAAGAGCACTCCTCGCTTGTCTGCTTCCGGGGCCAGAGCCGAGCTGGCCCTGCCCAGTGGACCAGTGCGACCCACGAACCTTTTGGGCTCAGGCGGGAAGTAGGCCATGCTGATCGTAGTTTTGGGCTCGTCTCCCTTGGCTATGGGCGGTCTGATGATCATCTCAGCTGCCCTGGAGCCGAAGAGGGCAGGCGTGGCCAGGGATAGGGGCGGTGTGGCAGCATTGTAGCCGTCCTTCAGGGCCTTTTGCATAGCCAGCTGCAGAGAGCGGGGCAACGTATTGCCTTTTTCCAGGAGCTGCCGATAGAGTTCGGTTGCCAGGTTGATGGCGAACTCGTCGCCAACGGGATAGCGCATGGCCAGAGCGGTGCAATCCAACTTGTTCATCAGCTCCACGGCCAGGGCGGGCATGGGCGTTTTTGCAGGGCTGGCGCAGGCCTGGGCCTCTCTGGTCTGGATGACTGGGATCTTCAGCCACTCCCGCGTCTCCTGAACGGTGGCGGCTGCCGATAGACAGGCAGATAAGGTGACCAGCTTCAGCCTGCCGCTTGCCAGGCTCAAGAGGGCACTCAGATCCTCAGAGGTTACGCTGTCATGGCTGCCGTCAGGCTTCTCCAAGATGAGTGCGGCCATATCGCCATGGCCTGAGAAGTGGATCAGATCCCAGCCCTCGCCCTCCTCCAGTGCTTCCTGGAGGCTCTGGCGGGTGGTGCCGTACTGAAGTACGCGCATCTCGATGGCAAAGCCGTATCTTTGAGCCAGCTCGTTTATCTGCTTCATCAGCTCGTAGCGTTCGCGTCTCAGAGAGAGGGCCAATTGGTCGGTGGGCAGACTGAAGACCGCCAGCATGCGCAGGCGATCGTGCACGGGAACAGCGGTTATGATGGGCTTCTCGCCCGAGATCTCGAAGACCAGACTCACGTTTCGCATGGCCAGAGGCTTGTCGCCTATCAGGGCCATCTCCCAGGGCAGGTAGAGAAGCCCGGAGGCTTCCGGGGGCACCAGAACCCTGATGGTGATGGGTGTTGTGAACTTAGCAATCCTCTCGCCAACGCGCCCTAGCGTCTCTCTGCCTATCCATGAGCCTACCTGGCGGATGAGCCTTGTCTGGTCGTCGAGCCATTTGTCTGGCGCGGAATTGGCTTCCAGAAAACCGTAAAGTTCCTGAAAGGCAGCGTAATTGGGATCGTTGGAGTTTAATCTGACCTCGAAGTCCTGTAAAAATGTACCCTGGCTGTCTTTGAGCACCCAACGCCAGTGCAATGGGTCTTTGAAATCCTTGACTTCTAGGAGCAATGTCTTGCTGGCCATGAAATCACTCAAAGGTTTTTGGACGGTTAAACCTTAGCTATATCCGAGTAAGCACCGAGAGCCGGAATGGCGGGGATAGCTTCAGGCTAGAAACTCAGCAAGATGCGATCATAAAGTATTGTGATGCGAATGTGCTAGATCTGGCCAATATCTTCGAAGATCCTGCGTTGTCTGGCGGTCTGCCAGTGTTGGAGAGGCCGGGATTGCGTGCCATACTAGAATCAGCTCAAGAAGGCGATAAGGTCATTGTAGCACGGTTAGTAATGAGCTTTGCGGAGTTTGAGCGATCCTTGATTACATCCAGGTTGTCCAGCGGTAGGAAAACTAAATCTCGCCAAGGCGGATTATCGAGAACTGCCAGCTATCGGAAAAGCAGCGTCGGCTAGAACCAAGTTGTGGCCTACAATCTGGAGCGTCTAGCGAAAGCTTTGTTTATAGATTAACCATAGCATTTGTGCTGATTCAATGGTATCTACATCACAAGTTATAGCAGTGGTTGCCGCGATCGTTACAATTATAACAGGTGTTATTGGTATTGCTCAACATGTTGGATATAATAATAAGCTCCCTGTGATAGATAGCCTCACATCTGACCCTTTGAGCCCACAGAGTGCAGGAACCGAAGTATTTTGGACGACGAAAGCAACCGATCCTGACGGTGATACGATCCAATATAGGTTCTTTCTCAATGGTAATCCAATGACGGATTGGTCGCCTCAAAGCTTTTGGGTCTGGTCTAACACTAAGGCAAATCCAGTCGAAAATCATATCGAAGTTTGCATAAGAGATGGGAAACATGCGAATACGGATAACTATGACGACTTTAAAACAGCCGATTTTACTATACTTGATGAAAATCAGTCCGCTTATGGAAATTCTACCTTTATCAACTATGCCGGTCAATGGTTTACCCAAGCCTACGATTTCGATAAACAAGGAAAGTATGACGAAGCTACCAAAGCATATGATGAGGCTATCAGGGTAACTGATGAGGCTATCAGGCGAAATCCCAACGATGATTGGCTTCGGATGAACAAAGCCGGTATCTTACTTGCCCAAGGCAAGTACGATGAAGCCATCCAAACATATGATGAAGCCATCCAAATCAATCCACAAGATGATACCATTCGGACCGCGAAAGGCAATGCTTTAGCCGCTCATGGCAAGTACTATGAGGCCATCGTAACATATGATGAGGCTATCCAAATCAATCCACAAGAAGCAACCAATGCTTGGGACGGGAGAGGCAATGCTCTCTATGATCTAGGCATGTACGATGAGGCCATCCAAACATATGATGAAGCCATCAAGATAAATCCAAACGATGCCTATGCCCAGTACTGGAAAAGCAATGCTCTCAAGTTGCTTAATCGCACTACATAAGCCGGTGACGCTTTTGCCAAGGCCGAGGAGCTGGGGTTCAAGGTCTGATCCCGGCCCATGGCAGTGCGTGTAACCTGTAAAAATCCATCTCTCTTTTTGGAATCCTCTTAACAAGCCCAATTTTGGCTTCTGGCAAAGTCCTTATTCCACACACTATGGAATTCTGAGCAAGTTTACTTGATCGGCTCCCTGATAGTGGTATGCTTTCCCTGCCGGTATCGATTCCGATAAGCCCATATCTGGAGCGCAAACCCAGCCTTACGAGGTCGGATTGGTATTTATAAAACCCACATGAGCCTAAAGATCAGGACGGAGGCTCATGCCCGAAAAATGAAAGTGATATCTGTTGACATCTCTTTCATGGGAAAATATCCTGAGGTCTGTTAATGGTCCTGTGTATTGCATAATGCAGTACATGTAACTTACAGCACGGAAATATGCCTCCTCGGACAAGTTCTATGTGTGGCTTGCCCATTATCGTCTTATACCATGATAGAATTGCCTTCGGCATGGATTTGTTTTCCATCATTGTACTCGGCCTTGTGCAAGGTATAACGGAGTGGATACCGATCAGCTCAAAGACACAAGTTACGCTCGTTTACCTCCAATTCTTAGGTGGTAGTCCCTCCCTTGTTATACCCATTCTCCTTTATTCCCACCTGGGCACCCTTTTTGCAGCCTCCATCTACTTTAGAAACGAGATAAGAGCGATCTTTGACACAATTTTATCCAATCCATTTAATTATAGAACATACACCACTGGAAGAAACGGTTTTCTCATCACCGCCATATTATTCACTGGTTTGGCAGGCATTCCAATATTATATCTAGAGAAGACTACTCTTCCCAACCTAAATGGCGCCTCGCTATTTGCGCTTATGGGCATTGGTCTCATTCTGACCGGACTCTTGCTTTTCTCACAAAAGAAGCTGCAGTTTCGCCGATCGGAAAACGTTGATTGGAAGGACGGCGTTTTTACGGGATTGCTTCAGGGACTCTCCACCCTTCCTGGCGTCTCGCGTGCAGGGACGACATCCACTGCACTAATATGGCGTTCCTTCGACTCAGAAAGTGCATTTCAGCTCAGCTTTCTTCTCAGCATTCCCTCCGTCGTGATGGCAGAGATTCTATTTAATCTCTTTTCACAGACAGGCAATTTGCCAGTTATGGATGGGATATCTCTTACAATTTCGAGTTTTATCTTTGGCTATTTGTCACTTGATATCATCTTATCTTTGGTGAAGAGAATCAATATCGCCTATTTGGCAATGTTGTTAGGTGCACTAATCATTATTGTGGCCTATTTCCAATATGGATAAGCACATTCAAATCACCTCTTTTTGATCTCTGAATTCCGATGGCACGAAGTGGTAGCTGTCATAATTGCTGTTAATTCGCATTGGCCCAGTATATTGATTCAATTCACTCCTCCAAGGATAAATCCTCCAGGAAGCAGAAAGCAAGGTCGTGGCGATCTTACTGGTAATCTCCAGGCCATGCCAACTAGGACATAGCCTATAGATGTGGTTTATGAATAGGAGATTACGTGCGGGGAATGAGATTCTCGCACTTGGCTGATTTAGTTAATAATAAATCATCACCCTGCTTATTGTGTTTATCATTAATATTAAAAGACCCCAGCCAATGATGCGTTCAAGAGCAAATATGGTCCTTAAGGATATTTTATTAAAAATCCCTACATAACCAACATCTGGTAGTGGTAGAAGACTTTCCATTAATGTATCATATTCATCACCATTTCCGTATATCTCCTTAGGCAACGAGATGGACTGCACCCCTGATAGTAGACAGTTAGTTAAGCAACGGTATTTAAAGCAAACTCCACTTCAAACTGTTCTGGAGATCTATAGCCAAGAGCTGAATGCAGCCTCTTCTTGTTGTACACCT
>Ga0182011_10003166_pt1 | contig 13588 bp, 11 predicted proteins | sample 711E1DmetaG_FD_120481 | JGI IMG/M metagenome (GOLD analysis project Ga0182011, IMG submission 120481) | Permafrost microbial communities from Stordalen Mire, Sweden - 711E1D metaG | ecosystem: Environmental > Terrestrial > Soil > Wetlands > Permafrost | place: Sweden: Stordalen | collected... | reverse complement strand
GGTCGCTTTCACCAATTCGGCGGTCTTGCCGTAGAATGTGCCGCTGCCGGTTGCATAAACCAGCGCATCAATTTCTCCCCGCTTGATTATGGACCCGGAGTACACAGCATCACCTGACTTGTGTTCTACAGGTAACGATTCGCCGGTCAATGCGGATTGATCTACTTCTACCGGCTCCCCATCGAACAATCTGGCATCTGCGGGGACGATATCGCCAATGCGTACCCTTACGACATCACCGGGCACAAGCTCACGGGAGGGAATGCTGACCCATGCACCATCTCTTTTGACTTTAGCGAGGACCGCAAGTTTCTTTTTCAATGCTGCGATAACATTTCCTGCCTGGTGTTCTTCACGAAAACCGACTATAGCATTTAATAATAGCAGGGCAACGATGACACCCAGGTCAGGCCAATGGCGCAGTACTGCCGATAAAACCGCCGCAATGATAATCATGATGGGAATCGGGCCCCAAAAATAGGAGAGAAATTTCAGGACGGCGCTGTTTTTTTTCTCGATAAGCTCGTTATAGCCGTATTTCTCTAAACGCGTCTGTGCCTCAGTTTTACTAAGACCGTTAGGAGAACTGGACAGTTGCTTTTGTACATCTGCCAGTGGCAAATCTTTTAATTTCTGCCCATCTGATTGGGCTGTATTACCTTTTTGTTGAGATTGACCTTTTTTTTTATCTTTCGGCTTACCCGTTTTAATATCAGGTTTTGTTTTGGTTTTCACCTCAGAGTGGGATCCGGCTTTGGCTTCGGCTTTAGGTTCATTTTCCTCGGGTTTAGATCCAGCGTTAACGCTAGGCAAAGGCTTGGCGTTGCTGTCCAGTGCGGGTTCGTTTTTTACCTCAGGGCTAGGTTCGTCTTTTACCTTAGACTTAGCTTCGGGTTCAGCCTCGGTTTTGGCCTGAGATTTAGGCTCGACTCCGGTTTTAGGTCTTTGAATTTTCCCCTCAGCCTTATCCCAGTCCTGAACTACCCGAACTTGCTCGCGACCCAGCTCTTCGTATAAATCATGAACTTGCTTGACGAGCTGTGATGTCAAATCAGACGTTGTCTTGTTTTTAGCTTCAGGTTGAGGCTCAGTTTTGTCTTCAGACTGAGTCGCCGCTTTGGCCTCAGGTGGAGTCGCCGCTTTGGCTTCTTGCTGAGGCGCGGCTTTAGCTTCTGGTTGAGTCGTGGCTTTGTCTTCAGGCTGAGATGCGGCTTTAGCTTCGGGTAGAGGCACTGTTTTGGCCTCGGGCTGAGTCGTGGCTTTGTCTTCAGGTTGAGGCTCAGTTTTGTCTTCAGGCTGAGTCGCCGCTTTAGCTTCGGGTAGAGGCGCGGCTTTGTCTTCTGGTTGATTCACCACTTTTGCCTCGGGCTGAGGCACTGCTTTAGCTTCGGATCTGTTAACCCCGTGCTCTGGCTTATCCGAGTCCAGGACTGCCCGAACATCCTCTCTCCCTAGCTCCTCGTAGAATTCATGGACTCGCTTGACCATCTGCGGTGTCACATTGGGCGATACCTTAGCTTTATCTTCAAGTTGAGGCTCGGTTTTGTTTAAGTCATCCGTGGAACCGGACGGCTCCTTTTGAATTTCTGGCAGCGTTTCTTTTAGTTTCGTTGCCGACGAGTCAGTTAAATTATCCTTAATTTGGGGTTGACCTGATTTCTCTACAACCACCGGTTTTTTCATTTTACTTCTGTCCAGCCCTTTGGCCGGAACTTTAGCTATCTTCGACCCCTGTTGTTCTTGAGATCTCTTCTTTTTTGCCATTCCGGGCACCCCTTTAATGCAAATCCTATCGCCCATCTACCAAACAGCATGAATGCTTCATCCGCCTGCTCGTCCTCGTTTACCTCAATTAGAATCTTTCTTGGCAATCGGTTCTTCGACCCAATATCCTTGAAAATTATAATGTTGATGCAATGCAGTCTCATATTCCCGGCTTAGCGGGGACCCTTCTATGTATTCCGGTGATTGCTCAATAGTTGTCTTAGAAAGGTTGACGAAAACCTTCAAATCTTCCCAACTTACACGTTCGATCCATCGCGGTGAAATCAGGACATTCTTCCCCTTCCGCAACATCTGTGTGTCGATAATAAGATAACGGATATCCCAAGTATCATCATCTATAATAAAATCCTCGACGTGGCCAATGTCTCCATCTTTCGCTTGGATGTGATAGCCACTGACAGCGTGGGTGCTGCGCAAATGGGGATCCCATGTTTTACTTCCGCTGGTTGATTTTGGGAGTTTTCCACGGTCAGGCAAATGGGGAGTGGGAGAACCATACTGCCCGTACATGAATGGGCTGTCCCAGTACGACGGTAATGTATAATAGCTGGAGTAGGCCTGCTCAAATTGTCTCGATACCGGTTCGGCACTGTTCAAGGGCGGGCTATCCTCGATTTGTTTTTTAGTTAAGTGGATGTTTATGTTTTTCGCGTCCTTATTCACGTTAGCCAATACTTGCGTAGGAATTAATACATGTCTGCCACTCATCCAATTTCCTGTGTCCGCAACCAGGTAACGAACTGTCCAATAATAATCATCGAAGTAGAAACCCTTGACCTTTCCGATTTCACCTTCGAGGCTGTTCAATTTGTAACCGTTTAGCGTTTTAGCTTGATGTAGCATGGCAACGATCCCTTTCACTTATTCTTTAATTTATTAACTAATGCTGTCTATTGAATCTTTAATCAGATCAAGATTGCGATAAAAAGACAACCCTCTCCTGACTCCTTCAATTGGAATCTTTCTTGGAAACAGGTTCATCGACCCAATATCCTTGAAAATTATAGTGTTGATGCAGCGCAGTCTCATACTCCCGTCTTAGCGGTGACCCTTCTATGTATTCGGGTGATTGTTTTATCGCCGCTCGTGAAAGATTGACGAAGACCTTTGCTTTATCCCAACTTACCCGATTGATCCATCTCGGGGAAATCAGGACTTTTTTCCCCTCCCACCAGTTTTGTGTGTTAACTATTAGATAACGAATCATCCATGTCTCGTCATCGATTATAAAATCCTCGACGTGGCCAATCTCGCCATCCTTTGCCTGGATGTGATGGCCACTTACATCGTGGGTGCTACGTAAATGGGGATTAAATGTTTTACTACCCCCTGTGGATTTCGGGGTTCTTTCACTATTAAGCGTGCCACCGATGCCAACCCCGTACTGCCCCGACATTACTGGGGTTTCCCAATACGAAGGTACTGCAAAATATTTGTAATACGATTCTTCAAATTGTCTCGAGACTGGTTCGTCGCTTTTGAGTGGAGGACTGTCCTCAATCTGTTTTTTAGTCAAACTGACGGTGATGTTTTGCGCATCTTTATTCACTATGCCCAGAGTTCTTGGGGAGATCAGCACCTGTCTGTTAGTAAGCCAGTTCCCGGTATCTGCAACCAGATAACGAATGGTCCAAAAATGGTCGTCGAAGTAGAATTCTTTGACCTTCCCGATTTCCCCCTCGAGGCTGTTCAATTTGTAACCGTGTAATGTTTTAGCTTGATGTAACATGATGAGACTCCTTTCATTTTGTTCATTATTATCTTTCAATCGACGTCTTGTTTATCCGGTTTAAGCTTCGTTGCTTCTCTTTGGACATCGGTCGGCCGAGAATACAAATTGGGAGGGTTTATTGTTGATATGAACCTATTTATATCTTAGGCATCGAAGCATATAGAAGTTATAAAATTATTAGTGTTTATATAACATAAATATGACGTTTGTCTAACAACGAGTAAGTAAACGATTGTTGACATTAAGGAATTTACCAGCTTCATTGTCAAATGCATGTAGGGGATAGATTGGTATATGGACATTACGCTCGTTAAAATAAACATATAGTAGTGGGTCACTCACTACCACACATGTTACTCCAGTGACAATAAAATTTTTAAAGTAGTATATTTACTAAAGTAAACGTTCACATATGATAGAGTTACACTAGATACAACGGCATAAAACAACAGCCGTACTGACATGCGATTGAGGACAGATTGAAGGTCAATTCCGCCCCCTATTTTTATTTTGACTCGTAATGGTTTCATCTCTATAATCAAACTATTATGAAACGAACATTCGAAGAAATCTCATTGTTATCAGGATCTACACGAGTTAAAATTGCACCCAAACGAGGAGGGCTGGTAACCTCTTTGTCCATTAATAATACAGAAATCCTTTATCTCGATAGAGAAACCTTTGATGGTATTACCAAAAATGTACGCGGGGGAATACCTCTTCTCTTTCCCAATGCCGGCCCTTTACATGATGGGATTTATAACCTACCTCAGCATGGATTCGCTAGAAGAATGCCATGGGACATAATTGGGCAGAATCACAGTTCGATAACTCTAAAACTTCTGCCAACTGAAGAAACCAGGGAAAATTATCCCTTTGATTTTGAATTGAAATTGAAAGTGGAAGTTTGTAAAAATAAATTAACTCACAGCATGACTATAAAAAATACAGGTGATAAACCTATGCCAACCGCTTATGGTACGCATCCTTATTTTGAAATTCTACAGGAGGAAAAACAAAGGCTTATAACCAATATCGGAAACTTTAATCCAAACGAAGTAAATTGGATGGAAGAATTTGATAAACCATTTATTAATCCCGGTTTGATCAGGATACAAATGCTTGAAAAAGAAATAACTATCGAAAGTGACCCGAATATTTTTAAGTTTGCGAGAATCTGGCACCAGGCAGGAAAGGATTTTATCTGCATCGAACCATGGACTCGAGACAACTTTGCCCTCAACAACCCTAAACAAAGTCTTTGGATCAAACCGTCTGAATCTATAACTTTACCAATAACTATATGCGTTAAAATTGTTAAATAATTACTTCGATTTATTTACTGCGACAATCGCATTTTTCGGAAGTGGATTTTCCCCTTTTGGAGCCAAGGTCCGGAAAGCAGCCAAAGAAAACTCCCGCAGTGTCGAATTTGATTTTCCACAAGGACATTATCTGCGTTGAATAAAATCATAAATGCTAAATCACCAGTTACTCCAAGAAATAATTGAGGTGAGTGATATTACATTTCCAGAAATCAATAACTATGGCCTCGTCCTATCCTGTTTTTATTGGAATCGTGTTGTCTTGTCCTTTAATCGGAAGAGTTATTTCTCGATGGTTTCACCGAATTCTGAGAATCCATATAAGTTCCAACAATATCGCTAGTGGTAATAATGCCAATCATTATTTTCGGGTTTTTGTCTTCAACTACGGGGAGCCGGCCGATATGTCTCTGCCGCATCAGGTTCAATGCATAATCCAGTTGGTCTCCAGCATGTATGATCGCTAGGTCGGTAGACATGATGTCTTGCACTCGGGTCAACGGCCATTTGTCTCTCTGGATTTGCATTACGTCGATATTTGCGACTATGCCGATCAGATTGCCGGTATTATCGATTATAGGAATGCCTTTGATACCATTGATCTGCATCAAACCGGACGCATCAGCGACCGTTGCGTCGGGGGAGAGTGTCAGGACTTTAGTTCTCATAGCCTCTTTAACCTGTATGCGGTTTAATAAGGGATAGGCATATTTATCCCGGTGCGCCGGTGATTCAGCCGGCGAAAGCACTTGGCTATGGTACATCGTGTTCCGACCGATAATGACATAGGCCAGGCCAACGGCAATCATAGCCGGAGCGAGCAGTTGATAACTGCCGGTAATCTCCGCAATCATCACCATCACAGCAAGCGGGACGTGGCCGACCGCGCCTAAAAATGCCATCATGCCGACAATCACAAAAGATGCCAAAGACGGCATATGCGGCACTCCACGCATGGCTCCCCAAAGTACAGCACCCAACAACCCGCCGATGACAATTCCAGGAGCGAAGACGCCGCCCGAACCGCCCGATTCAACCGTAAACGCGGTGGCGATAATTTTGGCAAAGACCAGTACGGCGAGCAAAGCCAGGCCGATATCAATGGCATCCGGCGTCATAGCGAGCTGCGTCCAGCCATAGCCGATGCCGAGTACTTGTGGCAGCCAGAGGGCAATCAGTCCGGTCAATAGTCCACCGATGGCCGGTTTCAAAATGCGGGGTATTCTCCACCGGTGAAAAATATCCTTTACAAAAGTGAAAGTCCGGGTACAGAGAATTCCAATTAGGCCGCAGGCGATTCCCAATATTGCATAGTACACAAGACTAATGGGGTCTGTAAAAGAAATATTAAGTCCGGTGCCGAAAATCGGTGTAAAACCCTGAACGGAAGCATAGACCACGTAAGCAATCATTGAAGAAATGAAAGCCGGTATCAGGACTTCGCTTTCCATGCCCTGTAAATACAATATTTCGGCTGCTAGTATGCCGCCCCCGAGTGGCGCTTTGAAGATGGCGGCAATTCCTGCCCCCATGCCGGCAGCTACGGCAATACGGCGGTCCTCTACGGAAAGATGCATTATTTGGGCGATAAAAGAACCGAAACCGGCGCCCATCTGGGAGGCCGGACCTTCCGGACCTGCGCTACCCCCAGTCCCAATGGTAATGGTCGAGGCGACGAATTTCACATAGGGAATTCGCCAGCGGATGTTTCCGTTTTTGTTATGGTAGGCATCAATTGCGGTATCGGTGCCGTGACCTTCAGCCTCCGGCGCAAGTTTATAAACGACAAATCCCGCCAGCAAGCCGCCCATTGTGGTAATAAGTGGAATAGCCCAGCGGTGGGTAATCGTGGAGATAATATCCTGACCTTCGCCCAGCGGTTGCGGCGGTTTAAAACCAGCTAAATCACCCAATGTCCAAGTGGTGACCAGTTCGATTGCCCTGTGGAAAGCAATAGCTGCCAGACCGGCGCCAAGGCCGATAATCGCTCCAAACAAAAGCCATTTCAGGAGATAGTTGACATCGATACGCCCTTCAGGTGCGGGATGTCTTATGCTCTGCCAGAATGTCTTTGAAGATGAACATAGCCTAACTTTCATGTCTATAACAATATCACGCAACCTGGCAATTATTCTATTTATACCACGCACAATGGGTCACCTAACAATGAATAAGTAAACATACGTTTACATTATAAAATTAACCGATTTCACTGTCAAGTATAAAGGGGATAGAAAGGTATATGGATATTACGTTCGTTTAAGTAAACACCTACTATGCCCTTGACAATAACATTATTTTAGTAGTATATCTTGTACAAGTAAACGATTACATTTAATGGAGTTACAATAATATGATACAACGGCATAAAACTACAGCAGTAAGGAAAGAGCAGATTATAAACGCCGCAAAAAAATTGATTATCAAGTATGGCAGTGAAAATCTTACCATAAGAGTGATCGCCAATGAAGTCGGTCTGTCTGAGGGCGCTCTATATAGACATTTTAAGAGCAAACGGGACATATTGTCTTTATTAGCCGATACAATTGAGGCAGACTTACTAGGAGACATCAAAGTAAGCAATATTGAAGGAGAGTCCTACTCGAAAATTCTAGACAGCATACTCAGAGGGCATTTATCCGCCATTAAACAAAGGCAGGGAATCTCATTTCAGGTGATTGCTATGTGTATTAGCTTTGGGGACAAGAAACTTAATAAGAGATTATCTGAAATTATTAGTAAATATATTGAGGAGATTAAGAACCTCCTGCGTAGAGGGGTTGAATCTGGTGAACTACGCAATAATCTTGATCTGGATGGAACGGCATTATTGTTCTTTGGAATGATACAAAGTCTTGTGAATATCTGGGCTTTAAGTAACTATGAAATAAATTTAGAAGAAACTTACGAATCGACATGGAATACATTAAAGGAATGCATCAAAAAGGTGTGATCGATAAACCTAAAACATGTGAAAAATAGATTTGACCGGGGGTGTAAGATGGCTGTAGTCACAATTCGTGGCACTCTGGGCAGTGGAGCGCCTGAAGTGGGAAACCAGATTGCAGAAACGCTGCATTTTGACTATGTGGTCCGAAAAATCATTGCCAAAGTAGCGAAAAAGATTAAATGGTCTTAACACAGCGCAGCAGCTAAAGAAATGCCTCCGGTAACTCTGGTTGGACGTATTGCTGAGGCTTTAGGACATACTTACCCAATAGGTGATGGCATAGGTGGTGCATATTTACCCACATGGGAAATACCTCTGGACGATGCCCATTATTTAGTGGGATTAGAGTCTATTATCAAGGAATTAGCGAAGAAAGAAGCAATAGTAATCCGAGGAAGGGGTAGTCAATTTATTCTCAAAGATTTTCCTGGAGCTTTGCATATCTTGGTGGTGGCACCGCTTGTATTGCGAGTGAAGCGCGTCATGGAAAGCTCGAAGGTTGAAGAATCTGAGGCCAGGAAAATGATACAGCGTTTTGATAGCAGTCGCCGTGTGTTTACTAAAAGGTATTTTCATGCTGCGTTAGAAGACCCTATTAATTACGATTTAGTAATTAATACTGAGCACTTAAGCTTTGAAAATGCTACTACTATATTAACATCGGCGTTGCCATTTAAAGATATTAGTTCTGTCAATAATAATGGATGAAGCTGGATTGCTAGGAGGAGATAATTTAATGAACGAAGCAAAAAATGATGTCAGTTCCAAAGAAAAAAAGAATAGCGAACCCGTTGATGACTCAATAGGTTCTAAATTAGATGAAATGGTAACTATTCTCAAGAGCATTGACGAGAAGCTTGTGACAATCAGCAGAGCAATCCGGGAAATTAATGCCAGAGGATGATGTCGAAGCAGAAAGATTGTATATCATAAATCGACGGTAAAGAAGGACTTATTGAAAGGGCTAAAGCGCATTGGCGATTATTCCTTGGTTGTGGTCAAATTTGAAATAAATATGAGAAAAATATTCAGAGTATTTAAAACGATCCTCCTGGTGTTGGCATCTGGACCATATTTTATTTTAAAACGTGTCTGGGTGCAATTACTAATAATTGCACTTATGTTTTTCTTCGGTGCCGCAGTTTTCAATCATTTTCAGGCATTGGACTGGTTAACTGCTTTATTGGGTTCGGTATCAACTATAACCACTATTGGTCTATATTCACCGAATATTATTACTATGGCTAGCACTGAAAAAATTCTGCTGATTATCATAATAATCGCGAGTGTTGGGTCTGCCGCTTCATTACTTCAAACCCTTGTTGCGGCAGTTACCAAGAAGGAGTTTTTTATGAGCCAAATAGACGGGGTAAGAGTCAATACTATGAGCAACCATATTATAGTAATGGGATATAGTTTTCTAGGGAAATACGTGGCAGAAAAATTAAAAGACATGGGGACGGAATATGTCGTAGTAACTAAGGATGAAGAACAGGTAGAAATAGCCAGAAATAAAGGAATAGTGGCAATATCCTCGCCGGTGAACCTTGTATATGATGCTCTAAAGAAGGCTGGAGTTGAACGTGCAAGTGCGCTGGTAGCTACTTATGATGATGATGGTGATAATATGCTCAGTGTTATGGTGGCAAAACAACTTAATCCAAATATACGGTTGGTAACTATCATTAACGAGAGAGAACTTCGTGAAGGGGCAAAGGCCGCAAAAGCGGATGTAGTCGTGGCACCGTCAGATATTATTGGGAATATTCTTGCTACCGCAACTGCATCAAACGAGATAGTAGGGGCTTTTCTACCAGGTAGATTTGGCGGGAAAAATATAGCCGAATTCACAATTAAAAAAAGTGGATTGGAAGCAGGAACGATCGAGGAAGTTGCTCCCATACTACTGATAACTCGCGGTGGGGAGTCCTTTCCTAGCAAAGGCAAAGATTTCGTTTTGGAAACAGGCGATCAAATATATGTGCTTACTGACCATAAATCTATTGTAAAATTAAGATCGCTCGTATGAAATAACTACATGCCGTGAAGATTGATTTATAAGGGGTGGTTATCGCCGATAATCAGCATAAGTGAAACCAATTTGAAGCAACCACAGCAAGAGCAAAGAAATAAGGGCAGTAAATACCGCTGATTATTGGGAAATTATCAAGAATTAGATAAATACCGCTTGTTGGAGGTGTCAAATGCCAGTAGTAACGATTCGAGGCCAGGAGGGAAGCGGGGCCCCTGAAATAGGTAGAATGGTAGCCAATAAACTCCGTATCGACTACGTTGACAATGAGATTATTACCGGTGTGGCTCAAAAATTAAATCGCCGCGAAAAAGATGTAGTGGAAAAAGAAATGCCACCTAGTACTCTCTCAGGACGTATAGCCCGGGTTTTGTTAGCCGGTATAGATGCTATATCGCGGGGCTATCAAACAGACGGAGGATTAGAAATGCCAATACAAGAGTTTCCATGGGAAACGCCTTTGTATGATGATCGTTATTTGCAAATACTGAAACTGGTAATCACAAAGCTGGCAAACAGCCAGGCGATTGTAATTAGAGGCAGAGGCAGTCAGTTTATCCTTAAGGACTTCCCGGGCGCTCTTCACATTTTCGTGGTTGCACCAAACGATATTAGAATTAAACGCGTAATGGAAAATCTAAAGCTAGACGGAGGTGAGGCTAAAAAAGAAATGGATCGGGGAGACATCAGCCGCCGTGAATTTACTAAAAGGTATTTTCATTCCGAGTTGGAAAACCCGCTGCACTATGACTTGGTTATCAATACCGAACATATTTCTTTTGAAGATGCTACTTCAATTATTATCAAAGCGGTTTCTTCCGAAGTAGAAACCGAACGAACAGCGAAAAGTGGGAAGACCTCATCCAATTCTAAATAATGATTAGAGTTATCAGGGTATGTGAATTACTTTAAATGTTATGGGAGGGGGAACTAACAATGGATAGTCAGAACAGTGACCAGAACAGGATTAACGATCTCATTACTAAATTGGACAATGATGATGGATTTGTTCGTGAAGATGCTCGCTCGGTCATTATCGGTATAAGTAAAGAAGCCGTACCTTCCTTAACGATTGCACTTAAATCCAAAAATCAACGTATACGGTGGGAAGTAGCTAAGGCGCTGGGAGCTATTGCCGACCCTGCAGCCATTCCTAATTTGATTGAAGCTTTACAAGACGAAGTTTTTGACATCCGCTGGCTCGCAGCTGAGGCGCTTATTACCACTGGCAGAGAAAGCGTCGAGCCACTACTCCAGGCGATCATTAATAAATCTAACGAATCATTTTTGCGTGAGGGAGCACACCATGTCATCACCTACATAATGTCTAGCGTACCAATAACTGATGAACTTACCGAAATATTAAAGCCTTTAAAAAGTGCATTAGACAGGGGTGCGCCCAGAGTTATCGGCACCGCGGCAGCAGAAGTCGCCTTGGCAAAATTGAAACAACTAAAGAAAAAACAAACCTGAAGGCTAATACATAAAATAAACAAATGCTCTTTTGCATAATACGAAAAAGCACAAATTAGCGAGGGGTACCATAACGTGACAACAAACAAACACGAAGGCTCGAACCGTGAAGACGACTTAACCAAATTACCAATAAATGAATTGGAAACGCGCCTACTGAGTTCTCCTGAAGGCCTCAGTAAGGATGAGGCCCAAAAACGTCTGGAGAAATATGGTTACAACGAGCTTACCGAAAAGAAAAGCAGCCCCTTCCTAAAATTCCTGTCCTATTTTTGGGGACCGATACCGATTATGATTTTGATCGCTGCTGTTTTATCAGCAGTGCTCGGCCATTGGCCAGATGTCGGAGTTATTCTGGTTTTATTGATGTTGAATGCAATTGTCGGTTTTCGGGAAGAATTCCAAGCTGGGAATGTCATTGCTGCGCTAAAACAGAAACTCGCTGTTCAGGCCAAAGTCAAACGGGATGGAGCATGGTCCAGTATTCCTGCCCGCGAAATTGTACCGGGTGACATCGTTCGTTTGCGCATTGGTGATATTGTGCCGGCAGATGCCAGATTATTTGGGGGTGACCCTCTGGAAGTGGACCAATCCGCGTTGACCGGTGAATCGCTGCCGGTAGAACGCAAACCGGGTGATGCCGTATACTCGGGGTCAATAATCAGACGTGGAGAAATTGATGCCCTGGTCTATACTACTGGGAGCGGCACCTATTATGGCAAGACGGCTGAACTAGTCAGGACCACTGAAAATCGCAGCCATCTGCAGCGTGCCGTTGTTTTGATTGCAAATTACCTCATTGGGGTCGCCATAGCACTGGCTATTATTATCTTAATTGTATCAATTTTACGCCATGATCAGCTCCTTGACGTCCTTCAATTTGTACTTGTCCTTACTGTAGCATCGGTGCCTGTAGCAATGCCAGCGGTACTGTCGGTAACCATGGCATTAGGCGCCCGGGTACTTGCTATAAAGCAGGCAATTGTAACCAAACTTTCTTCTATCGAAGAACTGGCTGGCGTTGATGTCCTTTGCTCGGATAAAACCGGCACGCTAACTCAAAACAAACTGACTATTGGCGATCCATTTACATTGGAGAATATCAACCCGGACCAGTTAATTTTGAATGCCGCACTGGCTTCCCGGGCAGAAGACCAAGATACTATCGATTTAACCGTCCTTGCGGGAGTCAAAGAAAGCCAGTTGTTAAAACAGTATCAGGTCGCTCACTTCCAGCCATTTGATCCGGTCCACAAACGTACAGAAGCAACTATAAAGGGAAAGGATGGGCACGATTTCAAAGTAACTAAAGGAGCCCCTCAGGTTATTCTGGCACTGGATTCAAACTCTTCAACTATTAAGACAAAAGTTGACAAGGTGGTAAGCGATTTTGCTAGTCGCGGCTTTCGATCTCTGGGTGTAGCCCGAACTAACGAACAGGGGCAATGGCAATTCATGGGTGTCATACCTCTTTTCGACCCATTGCGGGAAGACTCCAAATCAACTGTTGATGCCGCAAAAGAAATGGGGCTTGACGTAAAGATGGTGACAGGTGATCAGGTAGCTATTGCCAAAGAAATAGGACGACAGCTTGATCTAGGTAAAAATATTATTGACGCCAGTCTTTTTAATGAAGCTAAACCGCAAGAGACCGGACAAATGGCAGATGCTATCGAACATGCTGATGGCTTTGCCCAAGTCTTTCCGGAACACAAGTACCATATAGTTGATATATTGCAACAACGAGGACATATTGTTGGTATGACTGGCGATGGAGTCAATGACGCTCCGGCACTGAAGAAGGCAGATGCGGGTATCGCAGTTGCTGGTTCCACCGATGCCGCTAGGGCAGCGGCGGATATTGTGTTATTAACTCCTGGCCTTTCCGTAATCATCGATGCCATAAAAGAAAGCCGTAAGATATTCCGCCGCATGACAAATTACGCCATCTATAGAATTGCGGAGACAATCAGGTTACTGTTGTTTCTTACCTTGTCGATCATGGTTTTCAATTTTTACCCGGTGACGGCCCTTATGATAGTTTTACTCGCAATTCTCAATGATGGCGCAATACTTTCTATCGCTTATGATAACGTACGTCCATCGGATCGACCGGAGACATGGAATATGAGGCAGGTGTTGGGTGTCGCGACGGTACTTGGTGTCTTTGGCGTAATCTCATCCTTTGCTCTTTTTTATCTTGGGAATAGCGTGTTTCATCTGAGCCATGCAACCCTGCAATCTCTAATGTATCTGAAACTATCGGTGGCAGGACATTTGACCGTCTTCGT
>Ga0182011_10003165_pt1 | contig 13590 bp, 14 predicted proteins | sample 711E1DmetaG_FD_120481 | JGI IMG/M metagenome (GOLD analysis project Ga0182011, IMG submission 120481) | Permafrost microbial communities from Stordalen Mire, Sweden - 711E1D metaG | ecosystem: Environmental > Terrestrial > Soil > Wetlands > Permafrost | place: Sweden: Stordalen | collected... | reverse complement strand
GCGGGCGGCTGACAAGCGGTGCGGCAGGTTAAAAGGCACTTTGGAGTCAATACCGCCTTCCCTCAAGAATTTCCTGAAAGCTTTGATTTTAAGCGCCAGACCGTCTTTTGTAACGCGGTCATCATCCAGATAACAGCGCCCGAAATGACGCTCCATCTGAATGGGAAAAGATTCTTCGAAATAAGATTCCAGTAATACGATAATGGATTTTGCCTGTGGTAGAATATTCTTGGGATCCGTACCGGCCAGCAAACCTAACCCGACCGCCTCAGCCCAGCCGTATTCTTCCTGACGAGTTAGCAGGTAATCTTTCTGAGATGCAAAAGGTTCGGCACCGGTAAAACCTATATCCGCGAAATTCAGTCTTCTTGCTTTCGCGATGATTTCCTCTTTAGTCAACATAATATCTCCAATTCTAAATCAAAACGCTATTTTTGTTGGCACAGCCTGCCCTGGCTTAGGCCGGGGTTATCGGCTTCCTCAACGTATATGTAGGGGCTGTTCCCCGAACAGCCCGCAATTTTCGGCACGTTTAGGGGAAAGCGCCCCATATTTCTTATTTCAGATTTGTCTCTGTCCATCATAAAATCTTTATATACGCGGTAATGGTCGGTTTGCTCGTATGGAATCCGCTGGATCGGAGATTTATCGAAAGTATAAATTGCAGCTTCCGGACAGGCCAGCAAGAGCGGAGAATGAGTGGCAATGATAAACTGCGCGTGACCACCGGCGCTCATATTTGTCAGGATACTTAAGAGCTCTATCTGTGAACGCGGTGAAAGCGCCGTTTCCGGCTCATCAAGCAGATACAATCCCTTTACTTGATAACGGCTGCGGAAAAAAGACATCAGCGATTGCCCGTGCGATTGGGTGGTCAGGGACTTCCCTCCAAAATAATCCAACTGCCCCCGATCCGCTGCCGCCCATTCATCCAGCAATTCGGCAAAGTACTGAAAAACTTTCGAGCCAAAGAACGAGCCGGGCACGCGGCCATCCGACCATTTAACTGATATATACTGATAAAACTTATCCTCATAGGGATTATAATCCGGTCTGCTTCTTTGTGTGTCGCGCCAGATGTGAATATTGCAGGCGGCGGCAAGCGCTTCCAGCAGAGTTGATTTCCCCGTGCCGTTCTCGCCGACAAACAATGTTATCGGCGAATCGAATGTCAAGCGCTTGGTTTCATGGAAAAGAGTAAGATTGAAAGGATAGCAATCTCCTGTGGGATATTTCTTAGAATGAAAAGTAACTTCTTTTAAATGCATTGGTTGGTCCCGATATAATAACCTTCCGAGGGGCTGTTGAAAAATGCTCATCTGCTGTGTTGCACTGCAAACCGCACCGTTCAACGTATGTTCATATACGCCTCGCGGTTCGGCTTTTTGCGCGCCTTGCATCTGAACATTTTTGAACAGCCCCCAATATGGGGTTTTTCAATAGCCACTACTTGCATAATTTATACATTAACCATAACCTGATTACAAGAGTATACATCGCTTGTGCTGTCGACAGATTGGGAAATTCCAGATTGAAAAGATTTGACAATATCGCTTATTGTCTAGTAAACCCCGTTAGAAGAGCAAATCCTTTTTAACGGGGTAAAATGAAATTTAGACATTCGCTAATCATAGTTTCCATAGTATTTATTCTTTGGGGCTGTGCATCCGAAAATGCACAGACTAGGAAGGTTCCGGATTCCGATATACCGATCAAGATTAATGAACTGAAGCAGCAACTGATCGTGAACGGAGTGCCCGGAGAATGGTTTGATGAGCAGATTCAAAATGAAACTTTTCAAATTCACCCCAGTATAGATCAATATTTTCAAAAATCAGCGGAAAAACAGACCGATCATGACAAAAAACACGATGTATCCTGGTACTTCGCCCGCATAGGCGTGGATGCCAAAATCGAAAAAGGAAAGACATTCATTGAAAATCACAGCGAGATTTTCAACCGGGTTGAGGCAAAGCACGGCATCCACAAGGAACTGATCGCCGCCATTATCGGCGTCGAAACCAATTTCGCCGATCATCAACTGCGCGGTAAATTTTATGCGTTCAATTCTTTGGTATCTCAATACATATTCACGAACCGGACAAAATTTGCCGTTCGGGAAATCACCGCGCTTTACAAATTTTCACTAAAGACCGGACATCCGCCGCAGTATTTCACGAGTTCGTACGCGGGAGCAATCGGCTGGGGTCAGTTTATTCCTTCGTCCCTGCTGACATTTTTCATAGATTCAAACGGAGTTGATGATGATATAGATCCTTTCGACATAGAAGATACTATCTTCAGCGTGGAAAATTACCTTTACAAGAATAACCTTTCAGAGGAAAACATCGGCGATTACAACAGCAGGTATAGAGCCGTTTTTGCCTACAATCACAGCGACGTTTACGTTAAGGCAGTTCTCTATATTTATGACGGACTGCATGATTATTTCTCTCCGGTAGAACCGGACGTTCCAGCAGAGCAATGAAAGGCTCCGCATTTGCAAAACCCATAGGGAGGTATTATGAAAAAAATTCTACTTATCATTTGTTTGTTAATAGTTGCGTGTTTAATTGCCGGTAGTTTCTATTACGGGGGAATATACAAGCATTTCGTAAAAGTGGAAACTGTCCAGATTGACCCGCAATTAACTGTATATCTTGGCGGTGGTGGAAACTCGATTGTTCTGACTTCCGAAGATGGCTCCAAAGCTCTTGTCGTTGATACAAAGATGAAAAGTGCGGCAAAAAAACTCAGGGAAACCGTTAATGCCGCTGATATCACGATTGTTAATACGCACGCTCATTTAGATCATACCGGCGGCAACTCTCTTTATCCATCGGCAAAGATCATTTCCGGAGCGTACACCAATGAACAGTGGGACAACGAAACTAAAAAAACCCGCAGGTATCCTGATGTTGTTTTAAAGCCCGGCGAGGAAAAAGTGATTAATGTCGGGAGCGAGATCGTGCATATTCGCAATATGGGGCGGGCGCATACATGGAACGATGTGGTTGTCTATTGTGAAAAACGCAAACTTCTGGTTACCGGCGATTTGGTTTTCATCGATATGCACGCTGCTTTGTATGCCAGGAGCGGGGCCAATGTAGCTTCCTGGATAGGCGTCCTTGATTCACTTTCCAAACAATATGAAATAAAAACTCTCATTCCTGGTCATGGGAAAATTTCAGATCAAAGCGCTCTTGCCACAATGAAAGATTACTTTGTTTCCATCGGCGATGCTATCGGAAATCCGGAAAAGCAAGCCCAGCTGAAAAAGAAATATCAGGATTATTTTTCTCTGCCGTTCGTTTTCAGTTTTCGTAATACGACTAAATTCATCGAGAAGGAAAGAAAAAGCCAGTAAGTAGATTTTTCAAAAGTACGGATGTCGCAATGTATCCGGTAGCCGCAGTTTTGTAATCATTGCACATTTTGGATAAATGGTTTCCATGAATTTTTAATCCATTCTAACAATTCGCAGTTTCCCAATGCAGCTGCTTTTTTAGCATCGCTGTAGCCAAGAATGTCTTTGCCCTGGATAAAATAAACAACTCCTCGATAGCGGAAGGCATCAGCATGATCTGGCTTTAGGGTGATGACTCTTTTGAAGTCTTCAATGGCAAGCGGATACTGATGCAAATTGGAATAAGCAAGTGCTCGGTTGTAAAAGGCCTCAACATACTCTGGTTTCAGTCGAATGGCTTGACTATAGTCTTCGATGGCATTTTGATGCTCGCCAAGTTTATCGTAAGCAATCCCTCGCTTGTTGTAAGAAAATGCGATCTCCGGGTTAAGTTCTATGGTTTTGCTATAATTCTCGATAGCTTTATTAAGAGTGCCAAGCTTAGAATAGGCAACACCCCGGTAAAAATAGGCATATACATTATCAGGATCAAGCTCAATGGATTTATCAAAATCTTTTATGGCTTTACTATAATTGTTGATTTTGGAATATGCTTCCCCCCGGCAATAATAGATATCTGCTTCATGTGTGTTTAATTTGATAGATTTAGTGAATGCGTCAATGGCAAAAGTATAATTGCCCGCATCTTTGGCATCGATGCCTATTTTATTCCACGCCGAAGCATTGTGAATTTCGGCTACATTATTAACACCCGTCTCTTTAATATCTTTTTTACTATTTGCCAAAGGATGTTTCCCTATTTATTAGCGATCAATCCACGTTCTGCTTTCGTCTTAATATTCCCCACAGTGGTTTGCCCGTAATCCTCCCGACATGGGATTTAACTGCATCTTCCGTTTTTGAAACTGCTTTCTTTATGAAGTCAGAGTAGTCTTCGACCTGCGCTTTAGTTACGGTCTTTGCAGCAATACCCCTATGGGCTATTTCACACCTCAAAGTTACGTACTTGTCTAGCTTTTTACTAGCTTTTTTTGCGGTCATTTTATTTGCCCATCTCCATGACGATGAAACGGATGACAGACCCAAGGTTTTCGCAAACAAATCATCAATATTCTCCGTCTTGGGCGTATTGAGTTTATTGTTACGTTGCTCTTGGAGAATTTTCAATCTACTTTTGAGGATTTCTCTCCAGCCATCTCCGCACAGAGACCAGACAGCCAACTCGTTGAGATTAGACTTAAGTTCTTTTGCAACGAGTTGCTTAATCTCTTTCGGCAAAGACTCCGGGGAAACTCCGTATTTCACAATGTGTTCCAAACTCTCTGCTGCGATATCTTCGCAATAGGCTTCCCAAAAAGACGTTATGAGAATAATTGCCGACTTGTTGAGAACTTCGAGACCTCGGCGACGCCCTCGCAAGGCTCCACCTTTTTCTTGATGAAGCTTCATAAGTCTTTCAATATCAATCGCATTTTTATCAAAGCGTTTTCGTGCTTGGCTTGGCATTTTTCTCTAACACCTTATACGCTAACACACGCTTGACTTGCGAACTGTAATTGTCTCACTTTGTGTCGAACGTAGTTTGAAGCACAAGGTGCGACAATAGGTGAGGTGAGTCGAGGCGTATGTTAGCATATATTTATTTATCTTTTTTTGAACTGTTACATTCACGGCACAGAATCTGTGCATTATCAAGCGATGTACATCCACCTTTTATCCATGCTTTCACGTGATCTATTGTTACATCATCCCATGTCAGTGTTTTTCCGCCACATTTTTTCCCGGAGCATTTTGGATTGTTGCGGAAATTATGCCATAATATATGTTTTTGAAGTTCGCTAAATGTTCTATTTTTATCTCTGGTTTTATGAGGCAAGTTTATTAATAATTGTCTGATAATATCATTTCTAATTAGTCTTTGTTGTTTTTGATCAGTTCCTTTTGTTACAGTGTCAGAATATGATTTGATCCAATCATTCGCCTTTGTTTTTTTGTGCGAATTATACATATCAACAGAATTAAGGAACGAAAGTATTAATCCATGTATCATTTTATTTGTGATGCTATCATTAGTTACAATTCCATTTCGATAAAACTCGGATAAAACAAAAAATAGAGAATAGAAATCCGATTTGTTTTTTAATCTAGTAGACTTAATATCAGCAATGGTGAATATTTGATTAATCCAGACCAATGTATTTATAAACTCTTTTTTTTTTGTTTGAGAAAGTCTTGATGTTCTATCACTTAGAATTTTATCCAGTATAGTTTTTCCATCATGTACTTCTTCTGTAAAGACAGAAATTAGTAATTCTAGAATAAATTCTTCTTTTGCCATTCTATCTACATTATTTCTCTTAAAAATCTCATTCACTAGTATTAGTTTTTTGTTACCAGTTTTATTTTTTTGGAAATCATTAATATATTTTATCCACGGACTTTGAATAAATTTAGCATTTCTAATTTCACTAGTTTTTAATGGCGCACCTAATGAGTTAATATTAATAAATAAATTAAGGATATCTTCATATTCACCCGATACTTGAATTAACGCAATTTTATAACCTGTGAATTGACTTTTTTTGTCTTTATCCAATGACTTAAACTCAACAACTTCAATATATTTAGAGTCTTGAATAAATTTACCTTGAATGGGATCGAGCTGTTTTATATTTTTGGGATCGAAATATTTAACTATTGTTTCAAGTCTTTGTTTACCATCTATAACATCATAAATTTTATTTCCATTATCATCATTTCGTTCGTAGAAAAAAATTGTGGGTATAGGTTTATTATTTAATATTAAATTGATCAATTTCAGCCTGTCTGGTTTTTTCCAAACAGAATGTCTCTGAAAAGCTGGCGATGTGTTTATTTTCCCACTTTCAAATTTCATTATTACATCATCAATTATGATATGTGTAATCTAGTATTTTAAACTCATCTATCCTCCAAAGATACAATTTACTTTTTTTTCTGAGCGCGCAGTGTATGCCTAACAAAAAAATCGGCAGATACGTAGCGATCGGCGGTATTGCCCTTGTTGGGCTTTTATATATAAATGTTACAATCGCTGCCCATGCTGCCGTTCTATTTTGCGCCACGCCTTTTTAACTATTTGTGCAACTGTGTCTTCGCTAATACCGTACTTCTTGCAATAACTTGATTGAAGCCACTCAGAGAGCTTCTTTGTTCCTTTGCTCGCATTACATGCTACGCAACAACGAGCAATATTTTCACGCGTGATAATTTTAGCGTCGTTTATAATATACTCCCATGTAGCAACTGCTTTGCGGGGTCCATGAGAAGGCATTTTCTCGATCATTTGGGTGCCGCAATAAACACAGGATTTGTCTCTTTCTTTCACTTCTCTTTCAAGCCAGTCAGGGATACCCCAATGATTCATTTGCCCTCTAATTCAATACACAACAATTAATATACAAAGTTGGTTTTTATTCAATTTTCTGAGTAATATTACTTTATCTAAATAAAAATGAAAAGAAAATATTGGGGACAGGTGCATTACCCCTGTTACAATGCAGGAGGCCATAAGTCTTCTCTTTCCACTCTCCTTTTTATTACATCAGCGGAAACGCCAAACGGTTTACAAATCGTTGGAGATACTCTTGATAAAACAGCATCGGGATCATTTTCTAAATAATCCGTCAGATTGTTCTCTTTAATAATATTGGCGGCTTGTTCAATGGATAAAACCAAATCTGAATGCGGCACTAAGAGTCTACCGGCAAATTCATTGGCCTGCCACTCAAAACTACTATATTCATAATCAGAAATATTGAGAATAAAATTCTTCCAATCTTCGACCGTGCGTATATCAAATTCCGCAAACATCTCCTTATGCAAAAAGAAGTGACCCAGTTCATGTGCAAATGAAAAGCGTAGCCGATTGACAAATTTTTCATTCATGTAAAAATCATAATCAACAACGATAGCAGTCAAATCCATTTCAAGATACGCATCCATGTCGATTGAAGAGAATAATCCACGCTTTGGTTTAATGAGAAGATTGAGCCGAAATTCGACAATTTTTTCTATATCAACCGGCAGTCGATCTTCCGGCCAATAAGTTTTTCGAACATTATCCGCAATAGACCAGAGGTCTTTTTTGTCAATTCGTTTACACTTGAACTCGTTAGGTTCCAAGTATCAACCCTCCTTTTTGATCATATCTATTAACTTGTCCAATTCTTCGGCTGTCGGTTTATCGCTTCTGATGGTGCGAAAGAACATTGGTAAGGCTTTTAAAACTTCTGCATCCGAACGGATATCTTCAGGAATAATACCGGCGTCGATATTGGCCAGATCTTTCATCTCTTTCCAAGTATCAGATCCAATTTTAATACCCAAAACGCGTGCAATTTTTTTTAATTTTTTTTCATCCTGTGGTGGCGCTAATAACCCTCGTTCGATTTTACTCCAATTGCTGGCATCCATCTCGGCAAGTTTACAAAACTCTCTAAGGCTTATTTCTTTTTTCAGCCTTATTTCTTTGATATATTCTCCATACATAAAGACCTCCTATCTTTTTATGTTTTTTAACTCAGTTAAAAAGTAACCCGTGGTAATATATTAACCACGTGGTTTTAATATAACCACACAGTTAAAAAGTCAAGTGTTTTTTTGAAATATAGAGAACAGGTACATTTATTTTTCGGCTTGTCCGATCCAGACCATCAGCTAAAACAGCCACCCTTTCCGTGCTGTTCTTTAGACCTTAATATCAGAAGAGGCTCTTTTATTTTTCCGATAAGACAGAAAGCTGTGCAAAATCCATCCGACAATAAAACCGATCAACAAGGAGAAAAAAAGCAGTACCGCGCGCGACATGGAAACTTCCCAGAACAAAAAGCTCACCTTGACGACTTCTATATTCTGAGCCAGAAAGATAATGACAAATAAAGCAAGAATAGCGATCAGCCCTATTTTAAAATTCATATTTTTATTCTCCTGTAATATTTATATAAATGATGCTCATTATACCATTTCTAAATCAAAGATGATATTGAGGCGGCTGGATGGTAAAACTGGTCGCGGCTAAAATAAACGTATCCATGAATGCCTTTATAGAATTGTTTTACAGAAAAGTTAAATTTGAAATCGCATTCTCTAAAAAATAAAATAATACGATCAATAAAATTATTTATTTACCACCCGACTTACCGAAACCGGCCAGTGATATTTTAAACATCAATCTAGTGTCGTCAGCAGTCTGGCTAAGATCCAGTCCCATGCTCCAGCATTGTTTGTGATAAACAAGTCCCACCGTATTTTCTACTGTTTGGGAATTAAGCAGGTCGTGTCTGGAAATAATTGTAGCATCGAGATGGGGGGTAATTACCGCTTTTAAGTTAAAGTTGACTTCTTCAATAGAATCTAAAGTGTAACGGTAACCGATCATCATCGTATCACCGCGCCAATCTTTGACATTCAAATCATAATTCGTTTGTGTCCAGCCGTCATAAATGCTGTATTGATTACGCGCAGTAAAAGAAAAATATTTATAAGGAGTAAAATCAAATTCTATCCCCATATCAGAGAAGGGTCTTCTTTCCTGAGTGATTGCCTCCATACTTTTATTGGATTCATGTATGTCATAAGTCTGAAATAATTTAAGCCTCAGAAACTCCAGATAGCTGTAAGCGCCGGTTTCATCCTTTACTTTGGCCGTAAAAGTGTTTGTAATGGACCAGGCAACGGCGTTTTGTTCCGCTAAAGCGTCGCTGGATGAAGTCGTAACGGGAGTTGTGCCGGATATTATAAACGGCGAAAAAGCGGGCACATAATAATCAGGAGCGTTATCCGCTGACACGTTGGGAACATAAGAATAGATTATTTCCGGTTTTATTTCGTGTCTTATTTTTTCCCAATTTCCCACATTCATATCAAAGACGCGGGAAAGCTGACTGCTTAAAGATACCGACGCGTCAAAAATAGTTCTATCGGCAGTTTTACTTTTGGAATCGGTTTGATTGTCATCCCTGCTCCAGAATGTTTCTTTAAAGGCAAACTGCGGAGTTACTTTAAAATAGCCGGATATGTCCAAAGGCATGGAAACAGTTGGCGAAAAATCAACAAAGTGTCCCTTATCTCCTTCTCCTCTGTATAAATAATCATAAGATCCGGTAAATTCATAATATAAAGGCGTATCCAAGAATTTTTGTTTAACGCCCGTTAAAACTATCTCCGGATATCTTTGCAAAGTTTGATCATTATTGGCAGCGGCAAAATCTTCAGTGGAGTTGATCAATCCCGTTATATTGTAATTTGACCATCCTTTAAAAACGCGAACGGTTGATTCCAGATAACGAACGGTCTGGTCGCCCTTGAAAGGAACATTTTTAAAATTGTCCTCCGCCGTCTGGGCGTAATTATCAACATAATAATTTTGAGCCGAAAAATCTTTAAAATACCATTTGTCGGATACTTTTATTAGATCGGTTCTGACATAAAATTGCGGATCAAAGTTTGTTTGATTATTCAAATAATAGGACCAGCGCTTATGCATTTCCTCCCAGTCGCGGCTTGTTGCCACATCGGTTGTTTCGGTGACGTGTTGCGTATCCTCTATATAATCACCGTAAAAAGTCCCGAATGATTTTTCGCCCAGATAGTATCTGAATTCCGCGCCCTCCTTAAATCCTCTTTTTTCGATGTAACGCTGGTAAAAGGTCGCGTCCATCTGGGGAGAAATAGCCCAGAAATAGGGGATCTCAACATCAATGCCATCATTTTTGGAAGAAGAAAAAAACGGAATAAGAAAACCCGACTGACGTTCGGTCTTCGCGGGAAATGGAAGGATCGGGGTATAGAAAACCGGCAAACCCTTTACAAGAAACCGGGCGTCTTTCATTAAACCATAGCCCTCAATTGTCACTTTCATTTCGCTGCCGGCAATTTCCCAATCAGGTTTATCGCCGTTACAGGTTGTGGCCACGGGTTGTTTGATGAAATATGTATTCTCGCCGGTTTTCTCGATTATATCGCCCTTTACATAAAAATTATTATTCGCGTAAAAAGCGTTGGCCTTATAAGCGGCGCCTGTCTTGTCTTCAATATTGAGAACAATTTTTTCGCCGCGCAGAGTGTCATCTCCCATTTTCAGAAACGCTTTGCCCTGAGCCGTGGCGATATTATTTTTATTATCCAATTCCACTTCATCGGCAGAAAGGGCTGCTCCACTGTAAACAATGGTTACTTTCCCCTTGGCATGATACACATCGCGAACGTTGTCGTAATCCATAGTATCTGCTTCGATATTCACAGAACCGTTTTTACCGGATGATTCAACGGCAGAAGCGGCTGGAATGTTGCCGCTCTTAACCGGCACTACATCCCCGGCATCGGGAGCAGGCCCTTTATAAATCACGGTCACTTTCCCTTGGACAATATAAACATCGTGAACATTGTCTTTATCAGGGATATCGGTCTCAACGGCAAAAGTCGTGGGGCAGGAAATCAAAATTATTATTGTAATCAGGAAGGCAATCGTTAAATCAAATTTTAATATAGAAAACATATCGTTGTTTTCTAATTTATTTTTTTTACGCCTAATCGCGCTCATTATTCTACCTTTATTGACTAAGCATATATCTTCGTTAACGATTTTTTATTATCACATAAGGTAATTTTAGGAAACGATTGTTTTATTTCACCGGCAAGATAAAAAGAACCGGTAGCACATATCAGGTCTTGCTTTTCTGCCAGAAAAAGCGCCCGTTCAATGGCCTTAGGCACATTCTCGGTGACAATAGGCCTGCGGCCCATTTTTCGCACGACTTCGCTGATATCGTTCACCGGCACAGCCCGCTTGGCTTTTATCTGCGTTAATATTATTGTTGAGGCGAGGGGAATTATTTTTCTCAGCATTCGCCGGTAATCCTTATCGGCGAGAGCGCCAAAGATAAGAATTAAACGGCGACAAGAAAAATCTTTTTTTAAAGACCGGTATAAAGCGTCAATTCCCGCGGGATTATGAGCGCCGTCGAGAAGGAAAAGAGGATGACTTTGCAAAATTTCCAGCCTTGCTTCCCAATAAGTATTTTTTAGTCCCGCATGAATTGCGATATCATCTACAAGGAAACCTTTTTTCGCGCAAAGCTCCATTGACGCCAGAGCCAGAGCGGCATTGGCCAATTGGTGTTCTCCGATGAGAGGTATTTTTATATTTTCTATATTACGATACAACCCCCGGTAGGTTAACAAACCGTCTTTTTGTTTTTTGATTTTTATATCGCGCCCCAAACTGAAAAGTTTCGCGCGGCGGCGCAGACATACTTCTTTCAACACATCCAAAACTATTTTTTGTTTTACCGCAGTAACACAGATGCCGTTTTGTTTGATGATTCCGGCTTTCTCGCTGGTAATTGATTCCAGCGTATTTCCCAGATAGGTCGTATGATCGAAAGTAATGTTGGTGATGACCGAAACCAGCGGTTTGCAAACATTTGTCGCGTCCAGTCTGCCGCCCAAACCAACCTCCAGCACGGCAATATCAACTTTTTGTCTTTGAAAATATATAAAGGCAACGGCAGTCAAAAATTCAAAATAAGTCACCGGCTGTTGAATTTTATCTTTCACATACGCGATAGTCCGGTTAAATTCATGCAAAGAAATTTTCTTTCCGTTAATGACGATTCGCTCGCGTACATCAACCAGATGCGGGGACGTGTAAAGGCCAACCTTGTAACCGGCGTTGCACAGGATTGAAGCGGCCATTGCGGCAGTTGAACCCTTCCCATTGGTGCCGGCAATCGTTATTGCCTTGAAGGAATTTTGTGGATTTCCCAGGAGCGACAACAATTCAGTAATTGCCTTTAGCCCCAAATGCATCTTATCAATATTCAAGCTGGCAAGATATGCGGAAGAATTAAATTTACTCATTCACTTATCGGTTGTTTAGATAACGATTATTCCTCTCAAATTTTTCGTAAACTAACATACCTTACCCATACAGGCAACGAATTAAAAATCTTGAGAAGTATAATACGGATGCTTATTAAACGCGGGAATAGAAAATATGCGGATAACTCCAAGCAGCTTAAAACAAAATAGGGTGAGACACGCAGTGCATATAATTTACTGCTAAATTATAAACACTGCTACGCGAGAAGTTTGTCTTCTCCCTTATCATCACTGGGACTGTATTTGACGGCAAGACTGCGAACGATTCCCAAACACAGCAAAAGAAATCCGAAAGAGACAATCACTTCATAAGATATGTTTTTTTCGCCGTAAAGTTTGACGATTAATTCACGAATAACAAAAATTATAGCTGGATCAATCATTGTGTTCAGTCGAAACCGGTGAGTTTCAAAATAGACGACAAAACTCCTGAACAATTCGATGATGACAAGGAAAGTCAGAATATTGACGACGATGACATTGAACGATTGGCCGACTGACTTTGTAAATAAAAATTCCTTAATCCCCCAGATGGTATGAAACAGGCCGACAAGCAATACAGCGATAATAAAAAAAGTAAGGATGATGACGATAATTTTGATGGCCAGATTAAACACATTATTCATTGTCGGAATTTTCATTTCTTCTTCTTTTTCATTCCTTAACAAAATTACAGGATATCAAATCTTTAAACGCTTCAGGACTTCTCACAATATTTCAATGTGAGAAGTCCTGGCGGTAAAAATCATAAAATTAGCACATCCGGATACAGCACTTCTGCTTTTAGAAAGTCAGAGTCAGTTTGTTGATGAGCATGTAGTCATCGTCAATCTTGTTGCTTCCATTTGTGCCCTTGAAGTAATCGCCGGTAAAGAGATAACCGACACCCAGCAGGTAGGACAGGTTGTTGGTAATCTTGTAAGTGCCGGTAAGATCAACTTCCGTACCATAGGCGCCGCCGGTAAAACCAGCGGGTTTCTTGTCGGCTTGCGCATAGGAAAGTGACAGCATGACATCCAACTCGGGAATAGGTTTGACGCCGACTCTGCCCTGGAAAAACCAGGCATTGTACATGGGACCGTCAACCCGGCCGTTGATCTGATCATTAACTTTTCCGGAATTGTAACCGTTGACAGCGCCTACCCAGTTGGTCAGATCATAGTAGCTAAACAAAATCAGGCAGGGATTCCAGTCAGTACCTCCATTTAGAGTGCCGCCTTCATTTTTATCTGTGGTGTTGGGGTCGTCACCGGATACGTAAGCAAAGGTGCCACCTACATAGATTGGGGCAAAGTTGGCGG
>Ga0182011_10003162_pt1 | contig 13595 bp, 9 predicted proteins | sample 711E1DmetaG_FD_120481 | JGI IMG/M metagenome (GOLD analysis project Ga0182011, IMG submission 120481) | Permafrost microbial communities from Stordalen Mire, Sweden - 711E1D metaG | ecosystem: Environmental > Terrestrial > Soil > Wetlands > Permafrost | place: Sweden: Stordalen | collected... | reverse complement strand
GAGGAGTTCGAGCCGGCCCTTCGCCAGGCCCTCGAGGCTGGCCGGCCGGCCCTGCTCCACCTCGCCCTCGATCCGCGCTGGACCACGCCGGATGGGTCGCCTGAAGACTACGACCGGATGCCGAGCGCGGACACCGTCGAGGTGGCTCTGGTGGCCGAAACCGAGGCCGAAGTAGAGGCCGTTGAGGCGCTCGTGGCCGAAGTCGAAGCCCTCGAGGCCATCGAAGCCGAAGTAGAGGCCGTTGAGGCGCTGGAAGTCGCCGTGGAGGCGGTCGTGGCCATGGAAGCCGCGATCGAGGCAGCGGAAGAATTCGAGGCGGCGGTCGAAGCCGTAAACGCCGCCGAAACGGTCGATGCCGGCGAGCCGGAGGATGAGGCGCCCGCGACCGAACCGGGCTGATCGGCCCCTGGGCGGTCGCCGACCTTGGGTCGGCGCTGATCGTCTTGGGCCACGTGGCCTTGAGGTAGAATCCCACCCTCCCGGAGTTCGATGCGGTCGACGCTGATGCCGGCCTCGACGATCTTCGCGTTCAGGTAGTCGTCCAGCGCGCTCCTGGCATTGTCGGAGACGCGTTTCGGTACGCCTGGGCGCCCGAAGTCGAGCTCACTCATGTTGATCTCGACGGATGTGGGGCTTGTCAGGGAGACCGAGAACTGGCCGTAGACGGGTCCGGAGATCGGATAGCCCGGGACGCTGAGGACGAAGGCGGCGGCGTCGGCGTGCCACTCGGCCACGCCGGGCGGCGGGCCCGCGGTCCGAGTCGAAGAGTGCCACATGTTCAAACCCGACGGGCAGTCCGTTCGACCGCAGGGGCGAGGTCAGGCCGGAGCCACGATCCGGCGGCGCTCCAGGACCAGGGCTCGGCGTCGCTCGTGTAGCCCCATCTCCAACCCCACGGGGTACGTGTGCGGATTGAGCAGCCGGCGAATTGCCGGGTGCAGACCGGCGATCTGCGCCTGGGCGCGGGCGCGAACGTCTTCGAGAGCCGGCGAAGGCGAAACCCGTGTGCCTTGTCGGAGGGCCGGCAGGACCAGCTCTTCGGGACGCCAGGCGGGCTCGATGGCCCGCATGTGGAGCGCGTCGGCCGGATCGACTATGACGTCGCCTTCGGGCGGTTCAGGCAGGTCCTCGTCGTAGATCATGTCGGCCCTGAAACGCCCGTCCGCGTCGACGAAGCGCCGGACCCCGAGCACTCCCGGAATCGAGATCTTGGCGCTAAGCTCCGATAGCTTGACCGGATAGCGCCACCCGTGGTCCGGATCGCAGATCGCGGTCAGCTTGTAGATGGCCCCGAGCGCGGGCTGGTCGTAGCAGGTATCCAGCCTGGTCCCAACTCCCCAGATGTCGATGCGGGCGCCCTGTTCGCGCAGAGAGGCGATCGTGTATTCGTCCAGGTCGTTCGAGGCGACGATCTTGGTGTCGGCGAAGCCGGCCTCGTCGAGCATCCGTCTGGCCTCGATCGAGAGGTATGCAAGATCGCCCGAGTCGAGGCGGATGCCGGCCAGGCTGCCCCCTCGGGCCTTCAGTCGGCGTCCGGTCTCGATCGCGCGTTCCACGCCTACGAGCGAGTCGTATGTGTCGACCAGCAGAGTGACGTTGTCCGGCTGCGCGTCGGCGTAGACGTCGAAGGCGCGCTGCTCGTCGTCGAAGACCTGGACCCAGGAGTGGGCATGCGTGCCACGCACCGGAATGCCGAACAGACGTCCGGCAAGAACGTTGGAAGTGGCGGCAACGCCACCGATGTACGCCGCTCTTGCGGCAGAGATGGCGCCGTCCGGTCCCTGGGCGCGGCGCAGGCCGAACTCGAGGGCGGGGGCGCTGCCGGCCGCCTCGACGATGCGGGCCGCCTTTGTCGCGACGAGCGTCTGGAATCCGATCACGGTGAGCAGCATGCTCTCGACGATCTGGGCCTGGAGAAGCGGCCCGCGAATGCGCACGAGCGGCTCATTCGCGAAGACGACCGTACCCTCGGGAACGGCGTCGACGTCGCAGGTGAACTTCATCTCGGCGAGCCGGTCGAGATAGGCGGCTCCGAAGAGCGGCGCACCGCCGGCTCCGCGGAGGCCGCGCAGGTAGTCGATGTCGGCCGCCTCGAAATGCAGGTTCTCGAGGATCGCCAGGGCATCGTCCAGGCCCGCCATTACGGCGTAGCCGCCTCCGAAGGGCAGAGTCCGGAAGCTCAGAGAGAAGACGGTCTCGCGATCGGCTACGCCGGCATTGAGGTATCCGGCGCCCATCGTCAGCTCATAGAGGTCGGTGAGCGTGGCGAGCACCGGCCGGTAGAGGTCATATACGCGGGACACGGCGAGCTCGGTCGGGTTGTGGGGGCGGCGTGGCGAACTGGTCACCGCTTCCTGTCAGGCCTGAGTCGCGGCCGGGTACGGCCCCCAGATCCAGGTCCGTGTGGCGCATGATCAGCTCGGGAAGGGGGTCCGGGTGAAACGGCAGTGGCGTGGGCAGCCCCTGGAGAAGTTCTGCGATCGCCGTTCGGGTGCGGCGGTCCATGACTTGACGGTGCGTGAAGAGGCGCCGGCTCGGGGTAGGCCGGTTCGTTTCGATCCGGGTGCGGAGGGCGAGCAGCCGCATCCGGCACGCGTCGACCGTATCCAGCCCGCTCATGTTCGAGTATCTGGCCGCCAGTTCGCCGGTGGCACCGCTCTCACCCGGCACTTTCATCCGATCCCTCCAGACGAACCCAGACAACCCTCGACCCCTGAACAGCATAGCGGGGCTTTGCGCAGGTTGGGCCGAACCATGCGAGAGGAGCGCCGTATGGGCCGAATGGGGGCCTGACGGCGGTCCCAGCAGCGGTACACTCGTCGCCAGCGGGGTTGACTGCGGCTCGAACAAACGGTCGTTGTGTCTCGGCGAACCGCGTGCCAGGCGTGGAGGTAGGAGATGGATATCGGCCGGGGCGCGCCTGCCTCCGCCGTGCCAGGCCACGATCAGCTGGATGAGACCGCCGTCGACAACCACGGGACGGACGAGCGGTTGGCGGCCCTCGATGAGCGTGAACGGGCCGACCATGCCCTCCGCGCGTCCGAGGCTCGCTATCGCCAGTCCCTCGCGGCGGCAGAAGCCGCACTGACCAAGGCGCAGGCCCTCTACCACGTCAGCAGTTCGCAGGGGGCGGGCGAGAGCGTCGGAACGGTGCTGCAGCGCGTGGTGGACGTTGTTGCCGAGGCCCTTCCGGCCGACCGGGTCAATCTGTTCGCCATCGACACCGACAGGCGGACGGTGACCGGGGACTACCGCAGTGGACCGGGAGGCGGGCCGATAGCCGAGCTCGACTACGAAGAGATGATGGATGGGCTCGGAGGCTGGGTCCTCGAACACCACGAGGCCACCCTATCGGCGGGAGGGGTTCGCGACCTGCGAGAGTCGGATCGTGTCGACGAGCGGCGGCGCGCCTTTGGCCATGGACCCATGATGGTGGCACCGGTCATGTATGGCGACAGTGCTCTGGGCGTGGTCGTCGCGACCAACAAGCCCGGTCAGCGCGAGTTCGACCAGGCCGACCTCGATCTCCTGTCGGCGATGGCCAGCCAGTCGGCCATCTCGATCGAGAACACGGCCATCCGCGAGCAGCTGCAGGCCGCGCGGGACGAGCTCGAGGACAGGGTTGGGCAACGGACGGCAGAACTTGCCGCGAGCGAGGAGCGCTACCGGCGGATCACCGAGACCATCACGGACTACGTGTTCAGGGTGAAGGTTGAGCCGGGCCGCGGCATGGCCACACAGCATGGCCCTGGCAGCGTGGTCGTTACGGGTTACTCACCGGAGGAGTTCGAGGCCGCGCCCGGGATCTGGCTGGACATGGTCGTGCCGGAAGACCGGGACAGGGTCCTGGCGCAGGTCGAAGATGTCGTCCGAAAGCGCGTTGTCCGACCGATCGAGCACCGGATCGTCCGCAAAGACGGGGTGGTGCGGTTCGTTCGGAGCACGCTCGTGCCCCAGTACGCTCCCGACGGAGCGCTGGTCGCCTACGACGGACTACTCCAGGACATCACCCAGCGACGGGCTCTGGAGGAGCAACTCGCCCAGGCCCAGAAGCTGCAGAGTATCGGGCGGCTCGCCGGAGGAGTCGCTCACGACTTCAACAACCTGTTGACCGCGATCCTCGGCAACGCCGAGCTGGCGCTGATCGACCTGCCGGAGGATCATCCGGCAGGCGAGAGCGTTCGGGAGATCGTGAAGGCTGCGGAGCGGGCGGCGAGCCTCACCCGCCAGCTCCTGTCGTTCGCCCGCAAGCAGATGATCGAGCCGGTTCCGCTGGACCTCAGCGCCGTGGTTTCCGGATCGATAGAGATGCTGCGACGGCTCCTCGGCGAGGACGTCGAGATCATGGCGGAGTTACGCGATGGTCTGGATATCGTCGAGGCGGATCCCGGCCAGGTTCAGCAACTCCTGGTCAACCTGACCGTCAACGCTCGGGACGCCATGCCGGACGGCGGCGGGCTGGTCATCGAAACGGCCAATCTCGCGGTGGGCGACGAGTACCGCGCAGCTCATCCGGAGGTGATATCCGGCAACTACGTCACGCTGGCGGTCACCGATACCGGAACCGGGATGACCGACGACGTGTTGGCCCACCTGTTCGAACCGTTCTTCACCACCAAGAGGCAGGGAGAGGGCACTGGCCTGGGTCTCGCGACCTGCCACGGCATCGTGGAGCAGAGCGGAGGGCACATCTGGGTTCACAGCGAGGTGGGGCTCGGGACCTCGGTGACCATTCTGCTGCCGGTAGCGGATGGCGTAGCGCGTCCTGTAGGCAAGGCCGTCATTTCGTTGCCGCCACCAAGCGGGACCGAGACGGTGCTGGTGGTCGAGGACGACGACAGCGTTCGTCGGCTGGCCGTGCTCGGGCTTCGTTCCAACGGCTACACGGTCCTGGAAGCCGCCAACGCGTCGGATGCGCTGGTAGTCGCCGCCAAAGCCGCGTCCATCGATCTCCTGGTCAGCGATATTGTCATGCCCGGAATGCGGGGCCCGGAGTTGGCGGCCCGCCTGCGCGAGATGCGGCCAGCGGCCAAGCTGCTGCTTGTGTCTGGGCACGCCGACACCAGTGATAGCTTCCGCGACGATTCGGGCCGCGTCATCCAGCTCCTGCCCAAGCCGTTCACGCCGGAGCGGCTGTCTCGCAAGGTCCGCGAGATCCTCGACTCCGAGTAGCTCGTCCGGACCGGTCGGCTCGGCATTCCTCGAGCCCGCAAGGTGGTTGCGCCGGCCGGTGATCGCGAGGTGACTGGCTCACCCGGAGGCCGAACCGGAGCACGATGACTCGCACATCATGTCTGACGTGAGCCTGGATCGATATCGCAGCAGGCGAGACTTCAACCGGACCGCCGAACATCTTCGGGCGGCCCAGATTCTCGACGTCCGACGAGGCGGCGGCCGACCACTGCCTGGCCCTATACTCAGAACCGTGGCGGATTCATCCAGCCCTGGTCCAGTGTCACGACGAGGGGATGGGAGGCTATCGGGAGCTGTCCCGCGCCTGCTGCGTGGGGCGTTCACTGGCTTTGAGGGCCCGGTGAGGTGACTACGCCGCACGCTTCACGGCCGCCGACACGTGGTCCAACCCTGGGCGTCCTGGCCGACTGGCTGGAAGGTGAGTACCAGAGCCCCGTCGTTGGTGGCATCGTTGAGGCCGCGCGCGAGTCGGGCGCCAATCTTGTCTTCTTCAACAGTTGCATGCTTCGTGCCCCGTTCCGCCTGGGGGAGCGTCACAACGTCGTCTACGACCTGGCTCAGTACGAGGGGGTCGACGGCATCGTGCTGCTGGCCGGGACCCTCGCCAACCACCATGGCGTGGACGATCTCGCCCGCTACTGCGAACGCTACCGTCCCCGACCCATGAGCAGCATTGCGGCGGCACTCGACGGAACGACCGGCGTGCTCGTGGACAGCCAGCCGGCGCTGCGAGAGGGGATCCGGCATCTGGTCGATGACCACCAGTTCCGCCGATTCGCCTTCATCGGCGGTCCCGAGGGGAACCTCGAGGCGCGCGAGCGCCTGCAAACCTATCGCGAGGTGCTCACCGATTGTGGTCTGCGACCGCAGGATTCATCCAACGTGACCGGTGACTACCAGTACGAGAGCGGGGTCGATGCCGTCCGCATCCTGGTCGATGAGCGGGCCTCGCGGTTCGATGCGATCGTCGCGGCCAACGATACGATGGCGCTTGGGGCAATCGATGCCTTGAGAGTTCGCAACATTCGGGTACCGCGGGACGTGGCCATCATCGGCTTCGACGATATCAGCGAGGCACGCTACTCGTCACCGCCCCTCACCACGATCCGGCAGCCACTCCGCCAGGAGGGCAGGGTCGCCGTCGAGATCCTCCTGCGGCGACTTCGCGGCGAGCACGTCGACGACGCGGTCGTTCTGCCCGCCGAACTCGTCGTCCGGCGCAGTTGCGGCTGCTACTCGGATGGACGCCGCGTCTCGGTGGCCAGCAATGTGGCGCCCCAGGTGACCCCACCGGAAGTGGAGTTCACGGTCGAGGACGCTCTGCGGCTGCGCCGTCCCCTGATTCTGGAGGCGATGCGAGAGCCGGTAAGCGGGCTGCTCGATGGGATTCCGGAGGGGTGGGATGAGAGCCTGCTCGAGGCCCTCATAGGAGACCTCGGCGGGGCTTCCACCCGATTCGTCGAACGGGTCAACACACTGCTGAAGGAAACGATTCGCTCCGGCGCGACGGGCAACCCCTGGCAGCCGGCGTTGACTGCGTTGCACCGCGAGCTGATGCCCTGCCTGGCTTCGGAGCCCGTCATGCGCACGAGAGCCGAGGATCTGCTGGCGGAGGCCCGGGTGCTGGTCGGTGAGGCCGTCGAGGACGCCCAGGCCCAGCATCGCCTCAGGATCGAGCGTCGCACGAGAGCGCTTTCTCAGGCCGCCGAGATACTGAGCGCGGCGGTCGATCTCGAATCGCTCGGCGATGCGCTCCGGGAGTGCCTGCTACGGCTGAGTGTCCCGAGCGCCTACCTCGTGCTGGACGAGGACGTCGCCACGGCGGGAGCGCGTGTGGTCTTCGCTCACGATCCCGGGCGAGACCCGGCCGGCCTGGAAGGGCTGCGCCGCGCGCCGATCGAGGGCACCTCCATGCCGGACGGGCTGCTGCCGGTCGACCGCCCCTACGCCATGGTGGTGGAGCCGCTCTTCTTCAAGGACGACCCATTGGGCTACGCCGTCTTTGAGATGGGGCCAACCGAGGCATTCACATATGAGGCGTTGCGCGTTCGGATCAGCGGTGCGCTAAAGGTTGCCTTGCTGGTCGAAGAGCTGCGGATCCGAGTCGGCGAGCTTCGCCAGGCCCAGAAGATGGAAACGCTCGGCCAGCTGTCCGGGGCGATCGCCCACGACTTCAACAACCTGCTTCAGGCCATCCGAGGCTACGCCGAGCTTGCCGGGATTGCCGAACCCGACAGCGGTGAGCTGGCGGCCGATCTAGAGGAGATCGTTCGAGCCTCCGACCGGGCGTCCCAGCTGACGCGGCAGCTGCTCACCTTCAGTCAGCCCACGCGGGCAAACGCCCAGGTCGTGGAAGTGAATGCCTGTGTCAGCCAGGCGATACCAATGATTGGACGCCTGCTCGGTCCGACGATCAAGCTAACGGCCGTCCTGGGCCCTGACGCCGGCAACATCGTGATCGATCCCACTCAGCTCGAACAGGCACTCGTGAACCTGTGCGTGAACGGCCGCGATGCGATGCCGGAGGGCGGCTCGGTGACGATCGAGACGGGTCGGCGGCTGGCGGGGTCGGGCATCCCGTCGAGCATGACCGCACTCCAAACGAACCGTGGGGCTCAACACCCGAGCGCCCAGGCTATGACCTTCGTGGCTGTCAGCGACACGGGCCTCGGCATCCCGCCGGAGGTCCGAGAACGGATCTTCGAGCCGTTCTTCACCACCAAAGAAACGGGCCAGGGAACAGGGCTCGGATTGTCGATCGTCTACGGAATTGTGCGCAATGCGTTCGGCGACATCGTGGTCGAGTCTGAGCCCGGCCACGGCACCAGGTTCTTGCTCATGTTCCCCACCTCGGGAGCGGCCGAAGCCGCCGCCGCATCTGGCGCGGCGGCGTCCGTCCATGGCACCGAGACGATACTGCTCGTCGAGGACGAAGAGGCCATTCGCAAGCTCGCCGAACGTGTGTTGACCGACAGGGGCTACCGCGTTCTGAGTGCCGCCAACGCCGTCGAGGCGCGCGAGCTGTGGTCAGCCAACGAGGGCGGCGTGGATCTGCTTCTTTCTGACGTGACCATGCCGGGGCTGTCCGGCGTGGCTTTCGCAGCGGAGTTGGCCGCGGGTACGAGACCTCCGCGGACACTCTTCATCTCGGGCCGTCTCCCCGGCGAACCGGCGGGCCCATCTCTGCCGGAGGGATCTGTCTTCCTGCCGAAGCCGTTCAGCGTGTCGGGCCTGCTAGACGCCGTGCGGGCGACCCTGGACCTCCCGGCCGCTGGCGGCAACGGCCGTGCGGAGCGAGAAACGACCGGCGCCTGACCGACAGCTGAGCGCGCGGCCCACGGGGCGCGACATCTGGCCGACCGTTCCCAAACGGACGCCAACTGGTGCAGTGTCAGCTCGCACGTACCAAAAGGGGAGCGCAATGGCCATCATCTCCACCGACCCAACGGCCGTCTACCTGCCGGCACTGGCCGGCGGCAGGGTCGACGCCATTCTGGCCCTCTTCGGCGCCGATCCCGTGATCGACGATCCTCGCGCCGGAAGGGTCGTTGGGCGCGAAGCGGCCGTCGAGTTCGTCGCCTCGCAGGCGAAGTGGATGCGCGACCACAGCGTGGAGTTCGAGCCGATTCGCACAACCGTCGGCCGAGGCCTTTCCGTCTCGGAGTCGCTGGCGCGGCTGACCGTGGACGGAAAGCGCACGGAACTGCCGTTCGCGGTCGTGGGCGACGAGAGCCGCGGCGAGAGCGGCGGCGGTCTTCGGGAGATCCGCGTCTATCACAGCAACTGGCCGCTCGAGGGACGTCACCGCCTCCGCCCGCCGATCATTCCGGAGGACCGGAGCCTGGTCCTGCCCGACATCGTCGCCGACTACATGGCCGCGCTCGAGTCGGGCAACCTGGCCGGAAGCGTTTCGGTGTTCGAGCCCACGGGGTACTTCCGCGAGCCGAGCGGCGGCGTGAACATCTACAGGGGCCCCGACGGGATACGCGAGGTATACAGCGCCTTCTTCGCGGTTGGCGGTATTCACCTGCGACATTGTTCGGTCATCGACGACGGCGTGGCTTGCGGGGTCGAGTTCATCGCCGATGGATGGGGCCCTCGGCCGTTCCAGCCTCAGGCCGGGATCGGCGTCTACGAGCGTGGGCCGAGCGGCAAGCTTGCCGGCGCCCGCGTCTACGACGATGTGGACGTGGATCTGGGCCTGCGCTCCTAGTAGCACTCGACCGGCGTCTTCGACCACTCGCGCTCGTTCTCCGGCGGTCCACGGCGGCTTCGGCCCACCCTGAAGAACTGTCGCCGCACCATACGAGCCTGCGGGCGGATTCAATTGACGGCGCCCTCTCGAAGAGTAGGAATCTGGGCTGCCGCCTTGGGTTTTCGAGGAGGCTATGTCGAGATCAAAGGAGAAGTCGCATGAAGCGATGGACGCGTGGCTTCCTTGCCGGCGGTCACAAGTCCGAAACTGGCTCCGCGTCTGTCGACGGGTCGGCGGCCAGCCGGCTGGGTGGCATCGCGGCCGTAGCGCTCGTTGGTATCCTGGTTTGGGGCATGTAGCGCGTCCACTTCGACCACCGCCCCGGCCGTGTTGGGGGCTACTGGCACGCCGGCCGCCGCCACGCTCGTGCCCACGCCCATGTCCACGCCAATGGTCGCCCCCAGCGCGTCGGCCCAGGCGCCGGTGGCGAGCTTCAACGCAACCGGTATCCCGACCACGCTCGACCCGTGCCAGATCGTTCCCGCCTCGGAAGCATCCGCACTCGCCGGAACGACATTCACGGCCGGCGTCGAGTCGGTCACCTCCGGCAACGGCAAGATCTGCACCTACGGCGGCCAGACGCTGAACGTGTTCGAGGCCATCGTCGGCCAGGCACCCGACGTGGCTACGGCACAAGCAGGCAAGGCCGCCGCTGAGGCGGCGATCAACCAGCAGGCCGGCGGCGCGCTCAAGTTCATCGAGCTGCCCGGCTTTGCGGACGGTGCCGCCTACGTGATCGGAAGCATCACGGTCTCGGGCCAGACGTTCAACGGCAGCGCGTTCTACGCTCTGAAGGGCACGACCTTCTTCGGGTTCAGCGATCTAGCACTCGGTCACGCGACGCCGACTCTCGCGGCCATGCAGGCGGAGGCGCAGACGATCCTCGGCCGGCTGCCATAGGCCGGGCATCGAGAGACGCGATGCCGCGTCGGTCTAGGCTGGCGTCGCGAGTGGGAAGTACTGTGCGGCCTTTCCGATGGCGGCGTACGGGCAGCCCGCGGCGTCTATCAGGTAGAGCAACGCCCCGCGGTTTCGTGCGGTCTGTCCGGCAATGATCGAATCGGAGGAGTACTCGCTGGCTGCTCCAACACTCTCGTCTGGATAGAGTTCGAAAGTGAAGGAGAAGATGCGGTATGTCGCGTACATCCAGTCGATTTCGTCTCCCTCGCTGGAGGCGTAGTGGCTCGACTCCCCGGGCGTGTAGCCGTTCATGGAGGCCATGGTTTGAGCCATGCTCCTGAAGACCTCGTAGTCGTCGGGGTTCATGTCGGGCGGCAGGTATTCCATGGTGTAGGCGAGCGGATACAGGATCAGTTCGCCATGCGTATGGAACGTCACGTGCGTCTTGATCTGCTGCACGCCGTTCACGACGCGGCTCTTCACGAAGTCGGCCACGGCCTGGGTTTCCGGAGCCGAGAACGGCGCCGAGCCCCTGTAGTTCCAGTCGTAAGGCTCCCCTGAGTTGTCTCCCTGGCAGCAGCCCCATTTGTAGCCGCAGTTTCGATTCAGATCTGTGCAGGGGTTGTAGTCGCCGTTCGGCTGCCGGTTCTTGCGCCAGGAGTGGTAGCCGTCGCCCGAGATGTCGTAGGCCCAGCCGTCGGGGTTGACGGCGAAAATGATCCAGATAGTGCGTTCATCGACCAGGCGGCGGACGGCGGGATCGCTTGCGTAGCCCGCGGTCAGCATCTCTCTTGGGTCGTGATAGCCGGAGTCCCACCCGGAGGTGGACGGAACGAGCCTAGAGGCGGGCAGGCCGTTCGGGCTTGAGGAGGAGGGGCTGCGGCTGCGGCCGGGAAGGCGGAGCTTCCAAGGAGGGCGAAGGCGAGCACTCCTATCAGCCTCCACCAAATCGGGCGACTGATCGGGTATCGGTTCCAAAGACGCAGCACGGCGCTGAGGCTAGGGGCGACTGTCCCGCCTGGCAAGCGACGTTCTGGCTTTGCTCGTGGAGGTGCGGGACAGGCGTCGCGGAAACGCGCAGAATGTGCCCCCAGTCGGCGGTGCTGCCGGCAGCCCAGAACGAGGACCAAATGGTAAAGAGGTCGAGGTACGAGCGCGAACAGCGAGACGCCCAGAACGTACGGGTGAAGCAGATCACCGCCGACTGGGAGCGCGCTGTTTCGCCCGAGCGCATGGCAGCGTTCACGGCTGAGGTAGAAGCCGCCCGGGCTCGTGGGCCGCGGCCCAAGCAGCCCGACATGGCTCCCGGAACGGCTCCGCATCCGCCGCGTCCCGGGCATGAGCCCCGCCCGCCCAAGAAGGAAGAGACGCGCCGAACCAGGTACTAGCTCACCCGAGTCGGAGTGAGGTAGCGCTCTCGGTTCAGGGCCTCCACGACCGGGCCGACGAGGTCCAAGTCGCCCGCGAGGCGGTCGTCGGCTGACGAGGTACCGACCAAGACTCGGATTCGGCCGGGCTCAACGACGTATCGCATTGCTCGGTCGACCAACCCGAGTTGCTCGCTTGCGATGACGAAGACGACCGTGCACGCCTCGGCGGGGGCCAACGTGACTCGACTGAAGCCACGGAGTTCGCGGATTGGGCGGGTGACGCTCGCCTCCTCGTCGCGTATGTAGAGTTGAACGACTTCGTCACCCAGGCGATCGCCGGTGTTTCGGACGTCGACGCGAACGCGCGTCTCGCCGGCGAGGGTCGGTATCGATGCCGGCTCGACCCGCAGATTCGACAGTTCGAAACTCGTGTACGACAGCCCGAACCCAAATGGCCAGAGCGGATCGACCGGGCCGTCGACGTAGTCTCCATGCCAGTGCGACAGGCCGCCGGACGGCTTGTGGCGATAGCTGAGTGGCACCTGGCCGACGTTGCGCGGCACCGAAACCGGCAGCTTGCCACCTGGATCGCGGTCGCCAAACACCGTATCGACGATGGCGTCGGCTCCTTCGTCGCCGGGTACCCAGCCGACCAGGATGGCGTCGCAGTTCCGCGCCGCCCAGTCCAGGGCGAGCGGCCGACCGCTCATGACGACCAGCACCACCGGCGTCCCCGTTGCCACAACCGCCTCGAGCAACTCCTGCTGGCGTCCGGGCAGCCCGATATCGAGCCGATCGCGCGATTCGCCCGTCGTGCAGGCCGTCGATAGGCCGGAGCGTTCGCCAAGCACGACGATGGCGACTTCCGCCGCGCGAGCCAGTTCGACCGCTCGATCGAGCTGCAAGTCGGTGCCATCAAGAAGGCCGCAGCCGGGTTCATGGGCGACGTTCGCCTGCCCGAGCCGCTCACGGAGGGCATCGAAGACGGTTCGACGTTGAGCCAGCTCCTCCGCCAGGACGTGCGCCCCTTGCCCGGTCCCGCGCCGGGCGACGGCGTCCTCCTCGCCCTCGAGTAACGCTTCGATCGCGGCCACGTAGCTGTAATCTCCGAGTAGCTCGCGCGAGCTGTGGGCGAGCGGACCGATCACCGCGACAGAATGGAGATCGGCCCGCAAAGGGAGCACCCCCTCGTTTCTGACGAGCACCAACGACCTGGCCGCGAGTTCCAGTCCGAGGCGCCGCTCGTCTTCGGTCGGCCGCGCAAACGCGCTGCTCGCCGACTCGTTGACGTAGGGCTGTTCGAAGAGTCCCAGTCGGAACTTGATCGACAGAGTGCGGCCGACAGCTCGATCGAGCAGACTCTCTGGGACGGCGCCGGTGTCTAGTCGTTCAGCCAGGGGCCGGCCGTAGGCTGCAGGCACCGGCATCTCCACGTCGACGCCCGCTCTGAGCGCTAGTTCGGCAGCCAGGCCCAGGTCGGACGTCATCCTGTGTTGGGTCACCAGCTGCTGGATGCCCTCGTAGTCGGCCACCACGACGCCGTCGAATCCCCAAGCATCGCGGAGGATCGCCGTCAGGAGTTCTTCGGACGCCACGCATGGGATCCCATCGAGGTCCGTGTAGGCGTGCATGACACTCGTCAGGCCCGCGTCACGAACCGCGGCTTCGAAGGGCAGCAGGTAGTCCTCACGCACCTCACGCGGCCCGATGTGAGCCGGGCCCTGGTTGAGTCCACCTTCAGGAGCTGCGTGACCGACAATGTGCTTGCCGGTCGCCACTACGCTGTCGGTCAGATCGCGTCCCGCCTCGCCCTGAAGCCCGCATACGAACGCGCACCCCATCGACGACGCCAGGTAGGGGTCCTCGCCGTACGTTTC
>Ga0182011_10003161_pt1 | contig 13597 bp, 8 predicted proteins | sample 711E1DmetaG_FD_120481 | JGI IMG/M metagenome (GOLD analysis project Ga0182011, IMG submission 120481) | Permafrost microbial communities from Stordalen Mire, Sweden - 711E1D metaG | ecosystem: Environmental > Terrestrial > Soil > Wetlands > Permafrost | place: Sweden: Stordalen | collected... | reverse complement strand
TGTCCCATCACTGTTGTATGAAGGGCCTCATATCCATTGGCTTTGGGAATGGATATCCAGTCGCGCAATCTGTCAGTATTCGGTACATAATGATCCGTGACAATAGAATACACTTTCCAGGCATCCGATTTTTCACTTTCAATCGGAGTATCGATCACAATACGGATGGCAAAAACATCATAGATCTCCTCGAAGGGGATTTCCTTTTTTTTCATCTTCTGCCAGATTGCAGCAATCGATTTTCCCCTCGCTTTGATTGTAAATTTAAAGCCTTGCTGGATAAGGTCCTGCCGGATAGGATGTATGAATTTACTTACAAACCTGCTGCGTTCCTGGGCCGAGGACCTGAGTTTGCCTACAAGGGTCTCATATACCTCGGGCTCTGTATATTTCAGTGCAAGGTCTTCCAGTTCGCTTTTGATGGCATGAAGTCCGAGGCGATGAGCAAGAGGCGAATACAGTATGATCGTTTCGGATGATATTTTAAGCTGTTTCTCAGCAGGAAGAGCATCAAGGGTCCTCATATTATGCAGGCGGTCGGCAAGCTTTATCAGGATTACCCTTACATCATCGGAAAGAGTTAACAGAAGCCGCTTGAAATTTTCGGCATGAACTGAGGTGGTCCTCTGGTCAAAAATACCCTTGATCTTGGTAAGCGCGTCTATGATCGAAGCAACCTTCTCACCGAATAATCCCCTGATATCCTCGAGCGTGTATTCAGTATCCTCCACAACGTCATGCAACAGGGCGCAAACAATGGAAGTAGCGCCCAGTCCGATCTCTTCCACGCAGATCGTGGCAACTCCAAGCGGATGGAAAATGTATGGTTCCCCGCTTTTTCTGCGCATATCACGATGGGCTTCGAGCGCCAGCCGGAAAGCCTTGCGGACGATCTTCCGGTCGTCAGGATTTCTTGGTTTCCATAGCCTCAGCAGGTTTCTGTAACGTTTCAGTATCTCCTTATTCTCCGATTCCAATATAGCTGTAGCTATCATACGTCAGGCGCTCAATACTTCTGCAAAAATAAGGCAAAATTCAGAATGATTTGAAATAAGATTTGATCTGAAAAGAAGAACACCTGGCAGTAAAATTATTACTTTTGAAATCCTATTCAGATTATCTCATGCCACAAAGCCCGACCTGTAACTGCCGCAGCTTATTATTACTGGCCCTGTTGAATATTCCGGCATGTCTCTTTGCCACTCATCAGCGGGCTGCCGAAATAACCTTCAGGCATCTCAGTGGCCTTACCTATGAGATCACATTGATCTCATACACCAATACCTTAAGCCCTGTAAACAATGCGAGGAATTTTCTGACGATTGAATGGGGCGACGGCACCTCCGATCCTATTCCAAGAGTCCAGTCTGTCTTTCTTCCTGATACCATACGCTATAACAAATATGTAGGTCAGCATACGTTTGCCGGTCCGTCATCTTCAACCTATATCATTTCATGCGAAGACCCGAACAGGAACCTGGGGATAATGAACATTCCCAATTCGGTGAACATTCCAATGTTTATTTACTCGGAACTTACAATAAGCCCTTACCTGGCGTATGACAACTCTCCAATCCTTCTTGTGCCTCCTGTGGATAACGCATGCGTTGGCGAGCCGTTTTACCATAATCCCGGGGCTTACGATCCCGACGGTGACAGCCTCTCCTACAAACTTGTAACTTGCCTGGGCATGCAGGGAATGCCAATACCCGGTTATACCCTGCCTCCCCCTCCCAATTCCTGCCATCTTAATCCGGTAACCGGTGACTTTTCCTGGATCAGCCCACCGCAACAGGGGGAATACAATATTGCCATTCTGATCGAGGAATGGAGGAATGGGATCAGAATAGGATGTGTGGAAAGGGATATGCAGATTAATGTTGTTGCCTGCAATAACCGGCCGCCGGTTATCGATTCCATTGTTGATACCTGCGTGGAAGCAGGCCACATCATCAGGTTTCCTGTTACTGCCCACGATCCCGACACAAGTAACATTGTAACGCTGACAGCGTTGGGCGGCCCTTTTATTCTTCCTGTCAGTCCTGCCTTTATGGATCCTGATACCGCCCAGGGCCAGGGACACGTAATAAGCATTTTCCACTGGCCCACTGTTTGTGTACATGTAAGGAAAAACCCTTACCAGGTATTTTTTAAAGCCCAGGATAATGGATCACCGGTGCAACTTGTAGATATCAAATCAATGAAAATACTTGTGATCGGCCCCCGGCCCCGGAACCTGGCAACAACACCTGCTGCAAATACTATTAACCTGACATGGAATCCTTACACCTGTACAAATGCAATAGGGTTTTACATATACCGCAAATCGGACTCCACAGGTTACGTCCCCGCATACTGTCAGACGGGTGTGCCGGCATACCTGGGTTATTCGAGGATCGCAACAGTCAATAACATTACCGCTACCAGCTTTCTGGATGACAACAACGGATCGGGGTTGAACCGGGGGATAAAATACTGTTACCTGGTAACCGCTTTTTTCCAGGACGGAGCCGAAGGCTATGCTTCCAACGAAGCCTGCTCTGAACTTAAAAAGGATGTACCTGTTATAACCAATGTAAGCATCAGTACAACCGATCTTAGCCTCGGATCTTTATACCTGGCATGGTCCAAACCCACCCAGCTTGATACAGTTCAGGCCCCGGGACCGTATAAATACCTTGTTAACAGGTCACGGTCGGACCAACCTCAGCAATATACACTCATTGACTCCCTGTTCAACCTTAACGATACGATAAGACCCGACACATTACTGAACACTCTTGCATATTCTTTCCGATACAGGATCGACCTCTATAATCTTACCCCCGGGAACCATTTCTTTATCGGTTCTTCCCAGCCGGCATCTTCCATGTATCTGACCCTCTCCCCATCCGATAAAAAGATGCGGCTTTACTGGACAGATAAAGTCCCATGGAACAATAATTCCTTCTCGGTTTACAGGAGTAATTCTTTTGATGGCAACTATGATTCTGTGGGGTTTTCGGCTCAACCGTCTTATATCGACCGGAAACTGGTGAACGGAAATACTTACTATTATAAAATAAAAAGCCGGGGAAATTACTCATCCGGAGGTTTTGTCAATCCAATTATTAATTTTTCACAGAAAACAGGGGGTGTGCCTGTTGACAATGTCCCCCCATGCCCGCAAATTCTGAGCGATTCCATTGTCTGCAAGGACTTTACCAACTACCTGCGCTGGAGAAACCCGGATGATACCTGCGGGAATGATATAGCCAGATATTATATTTATTTCAGCCCTGTATCAGGTGTCAAACCTGTTCTTCTTGATTCAATCCTGAATCCCTGGGACACGGTTTATATTCATAAACAACCAAATTCCGTTGTTGGATGTTACAGCGTTATTGCGGTTGATTCGGCGGGGAACCGCAGCGATTTCAGCAATACGCTTTGTGTGGACTATAACGCCTGCCCGGTTTATACTCTTCCGAATTTCTTCACACCTAATGGTGACGGCATTAACGACCTTTTCGTACCCATTACAAATTCATCAGTCGATCATATCGATCTGAAGATATTTGACCGCTGGGGCAGGCTTGTGTTCAAAACTGCCGACCCTGCAATAAACTGGGATGGCAATGATATGAATTCAAAATCGGCCTGTCCCGATGGCACATATTTCGTTGTATGCGATATTTATGAGATCACACTCTCAGGAATACAGGAAAGGTCGCTGCAAGGGAGCGTAACCATACTTAGATAAAATCGCCATTCGCCATTCGCCAATCGCTTTTTTTCTTACCTTTGCATCCGTGAAAAACACCCGTAACTTCTGCATCATCGCTCATATTGATCATGGGAAATCAACTCTGGCCGACCGCCTTCTGGAGCTGACCGGTGCGATTTCTGAACGTGATTACCAGGACCAGGTGCTGGATGATATGGATCTTGAACGTGAACGGGGGATTACCATCAAAAGCCATGCAATCCAGATGAATTATAAGCATGAGGGGCAGGATTACGTGCTGAATCTCATCGACACTCCGGGGCATGTTGACTTTTCCTATGAAGTCTCCCGTGCAATAGCAGCCTGTGAAGGTGCATTGCTTGTGGTTGACGCTACCCAGGGAATACAGGCCCAGACGATATCAAACCTTTATCTGGCCATCGATCATAACCTTACAATCATACCGGTCCTCAACAAGATCGATATGGAAGCTGCCATGATTGAGGAAGTGAAAGATCAGATCGTTGATCTGCTGGGCTGTGAACGCGAAGAGATCATTGAAGCAAGCGCCAAGGTTGGCCTCGGCATCGACCGGATCCTGGAAGAAATTGTAAACAAGATCCCTGCCCCGAAGGGTGATCCCGATGCCCCCCTGCAGGCCCTTATTTTTGATTCCCTGTATAATCCCTTCCGCGGGGTGATCGCATATTTCAGGATTTTCAATGGCAGTATCCGTAAAGGAGACCATGTTAAGTTTATCGCGACCGGAATGGAATATTATGCCGATGAAGTTGGTATCCTCCGTTTGAAACAGGAACCCAGGGATGTGGTTTCAACAGGTGACGTCGGGTATATCATTTCCGGGATAAAATCCAGCAAGGAAGTCCAGATGGGTGATACTATCACCCATGTAGGTGAACCCAGCTATATCGCTATTGAAGGGTTTCGCCCGGTGAAACCCATGGTATTCGCGGGAATTTATCCTACCGATGCCGACGATTATGAAGAATTGCGCGACGCTCTTGAAAAGCTCAAGCTCAACGACGCTTCCCTTACCTTTGAACCTGAAGCTTCAGCTGCGCTCGGTTTTGGCTTCCGCTGCGGTTTTCTCGGACTGTTGCATATGGAGATCGTTCAGGAACGCCTCGACCGTGAGCACGACATGAACGTGATCAACACAGTGCCAAACGTATCTTACAAAGTATTCACCAACAAGGGTGATATACTGGATGTTTACAATCCATCGGGCCTTCCCGAACCGAATTATATCGAGCATATGGAAGAGCCTTATATCACGGCAAATATTATCACGAAAGCTGAATATATTGGACCGATTATCAAACTCTGTATGGATAAACGGGGTACGCTTAAAAACCAGGTCTATCTGACCACCGACCGCATCGAGCTTACAGCTGACCTGCCCCTGGGAGAAATTGTGTTCGACTTCTATGACCGGCTTAAAAGCATTTCCAAAGGGTATGCATCCTTTGATTACCATCCCATAGGATATCAGAATGCCGATCTGGTAAAGCTTGACATCCTCCTTAACGGCGAAATTGTGGATGCTTTGTCCGCCCTTATAACACGCAACAATGCCTATGAATTCGGCCGGAAATTCTGCATAAAACTTAAGGAGTTCATCCCCCGCCAGCAATACGAAGTAGCAATACAGGCAGCTATTGGCGCAAAAATCATTGCCCGCGAAACTGTCAAGGCACTCAGAAAAGACGTAACGGCCAAATGTTACGGCGGTGATATCACCCGTAAACGTAAACTTCTTGAGAAACAGAAAAAAGGCAAGAAGCGCATGCGTCAGATAGGGAATGTTGAAGTGCCGCAGAAAGCGTTTCTTGCTGTGCTGAAGCTTGATTCCTGAACCATTTACGATTTACCAGCCCAGCAGGGTTATCCCCGCAGTCCAGGGGTAAAGTTTCGGGCCCTGGTTATTCTGAAACATGGGTGTAATCGCATAGGTTGCAAATAAATTCAGGAATGACCACCCGATCCTGAAAGAAGCATCAAGTTTGAACGGGTTCAGATGGTAGGCCCCATATGAACGGACCACATTATCTCCAACATAATACGATGCCACCCTGTTGCCCTTGTCATCAACAAGGTAATAAGTCTGATCAATGCTGTTATATTTCTGTTTTGAATAGGAACATAAACGTACCCCGCCTATCACCCCCAAAGAGACGTGGAAGCTCCTCAGATTTCGTTTTGGATTTGTCTGAAATTCAAACAATAAAGGGATGTTAAGATAGCTTACAAAAAGCTTGTCCTGCTTCATGCTCACATAATTATTATTGGCATCCCTGACCTTATAGCCAACCAGTTGTGCGCTGTCGGGGACCATAACATAACTCCCCGTGAAATAATAATTGTTTAACTGAAAACCGAGCCCTGATGTAAAGCCTAGTTTGTTCTTCACAAGATTAAGGTTGAATTCGAACGGGTTAAGGTTCACCACCATCGATCGGGCTGTATTCATATTCATGTAGGGATAAGCCGGATTGAAATTCATATTGAAATGGTCGTTCACATAGCCATTTATTCCAAGTTCCACGCCCGCCCAGTGGCCATTATATTTTCCTTTACGGCAAAAAGGGTTCGGGAGGAATTCACTCCACTTTTTCATTTCCTTCATCCTCACATACACAACCATTGAATCCTTCCCTATTTTCCTAATCGTAACTCCCTGCATTTCGAACTTTGTTGAATCACTGCAGGAATGATGTTTATATTCTTTCTTGTCCTGCGAATACCCCTGTAGTGAAATAAATCCCGCTATCAGCTGAACTAATAAAAAAATACATGATCTTTTCATATTGTAAAATTTAGAATGATGATGCATAAAATTTCCCACAATAGACGAAGCCAAATTTAAAATGTTACACTTTGCCATCACAAAATAAAGAGCGATGAGCGATGAGCCATAAGCCATGAGCCATGAGCCATGAGCGAGTAAACAATAATTCTACATTCTACATTCATCATTATCCTTAAAGAACCTGTTTTCAAAATTCACCAGATAAAGCCGCTTCGTCGCACGCGTGACTGCCGTGTATAGCCAGCGTAGAAATTCAGTGTTCAGCATCCTCTCGGTTATGTATCCCTGGTCAATGAATACTGTGTCCCATTGGCCTCCCTGGGTTTTATGACAGGTAAGAGCATAGGCAAACTTAACCTGGAGGGCGTTGAAATAAGGATTGAGCTTGACTTTCTCCACTCTTTCCCTGCGTGCCGGAAGATCAGCATAATCCTCCAATACCGTTTGAAACAGACGGTTATTCTCAGATTGCGGAAGTGCAGGAGAATCCGCCATAAGCGTATCCAGTATGATCTTTACATCCAATTCCTTTTCTTCAGGATAATCAAGGAAACGGATGGTCACATCAGCAAACCGGAACCCATAGAGCTCTTCTGTTTTACGTATCCGCATCAGTTCCACGATATCCCCGTTTGCAATGAAACCGGCTGATGATTCGGGTGGCAGCCAGAAATAATTATTCTTGACCACCATCAGGTAATCCCCTGTCGAGATCTCGCCATCCAGGAAAAGGATACGGTTCCTGATCTCACGGTTATAGATATTGGCCCGTTTGTTCGAACGGCAGATCACTACATTATTTTCCTTACCCGAACCTGAATAGGTCCGGTTGAGTATCTCTTCCAGTTCAGAACCGTTTATCCTGATCACATCGCTGAAATTTTTCAGGTTGAACAGAGGAAACATCACTTTCTTTTCGGGAATTTCGCTCCGGATCAGTGTAGCATTCTCAAGTATCCCCGATTCCCTGCTTTGACGCACCACCTCGGTCAGCTCATCTTCATCGGTTTCCAGGTTGTAGGCCTGTTTAAGAAAGACGGTGTCAAGGGCAGGACTCTCATCCAGACCAACAGGAGGAAGCTGTGCCGCATCGCCTATGAAAAGGATCCTGCAATTCTCTCCCGACTGCACATAAGCGAACAGGTCATCGAGCAGGTTGCGGGTTGAAAACAATTGACCTTCGGCCTTTGTAACATGCGGGATCATGCTGGCCTCATCAACTACGAACAATGTATGTTTATGATGGTTCTTCTGAAGCCTCATGATAATATTACCTTCCTTCGAGGTCCAGGCAAAATATATCTTTCTGTGGATGGTATGCGCGGGAAGGCCGGTATAGCTTGACAGCACTTTCGCTGCCCTCCCCGTTGGCGCCATCAGTATTATCCGTTTTCCCAGTTTCGGCAGAACATTCACCAGAGCCTTGACAACCGTAGTCTTACCGGTTCCGGCATACCCTTTCAATACAAAAATGGCATTGGATTTCTTCCAGCCAAGCGTAAGGAAAACGGCCAGATTGCCCATCAGCCTTCTCTGGCAGTTGGTAGGTTCATAAGGAAACTCCTCTACCAGGGTGGATATGACTGACTTCACATCCATAAACTACTTATTCGTAACGAAGGGATTCAATGGGGTCGAGGTTGGCAGCTTTCTGTGCAGGAAAAATGCCTGATATGAGGGCCACAAAAAAACACAGTACAACCCCGGTAATGATCCATATCCAGGGAATGATGAAAGCGCTGCCGATCAGCAGCGAAATCATATTCCCGATAAGAATGCCAAGGGTGATTCCCAATGCACCTCCAAGCTGGCCAATAACAATAGCTTCAACAAGGAACTGGTTACGGATAACCCTACGGGTAGCGCCGATAGCCTTACGTATCCCGATCTCACGCGTTCGTTCAGTGACCGAGACCAGCATGATGTTCATCAGGCCTATCGCGGCGCCTATAAGGGTGATCGCACCTATAAGGGTCGCCGCCCAGGTAACATATTTAATGTTTTCTATCAGCATTTTGGCGATATTATCGCTCTTGGTGATCTCGAAAGTGTTTTCAATTCCTACAGGGTCCTTGCGGATACTCCGGAATATTCCGCTGGCTTCACCCACAGCCGGGTCTACCAGCTCGGTTTTCCTGGCCATGACATTGATATTGAACGAAAGATTCGGCCTGGGAAATTCTTTCCTGCAGTTGTTCAGAGGGATCAGGGCGTTCCGGTCTCCGCTGAAACCCATACTGGATCCCTTGGATTTTAATATTCCTATTACCCTGTATTTCCCCGGGCCTATTGAGATCAGTTTTCCAAGGGGATCTTCATTATTCTTAAAAAGGTTTTTAATGATCTCCGATCCGAGAATGCAAACCGACAGACCTTCATCAACCTCATTCGTCGAAAAATTCCTGCCCCGTTCAACCTCGTCTCCCGAAGTAATGATATAATCATCGTCGGTGCCCATCACCCGTGTATTGGGATTGGTCTTGTTTGAGCCGTATTTCATTGTCACCCCGAAAGAGGCAAACATCCATACTGAAGTATTGGCGGGAAAGTCGAACCGCTTTTTAAACTCCATAGCCTGGGCGTAGGTTATAGGATCATACCGTTTCTGAACCTGGTTGTCATTACCAATATGCACATTCATGCTGCGGTTCCTGATGGTAAACGTATTTGCCCCCATCATCGAAAAATTCTGGGTAAGATAATATTTGATCGAGTCGGTGGCCGTGAGTATTCCAACAAGGGCCATGATCCCGAATGAAATAATAAGAATGGTCAGGATGGTCCTCAGCAGATGGCTTTTAATAGAATCCAGCGAGATCTTTACGTTTTCAAAAGCAAGAGAGTTTTTCATGAGTTGATTTCTTTTTTCCCGAAAGCAAGGTCACCGGCATCGCCAAGTCCCGGTACAATGAGTGATTGAGCCGTAAGCTCCTCGTCAATTACCCCTACCCAGATATCAATATCCTGCTGCGGGATATGTTTCCTGATATAATCAAGTCCCTCCTCGCTTGCAAGCACCGAAACGAGGTGGACATGTTTTGGCTTGCCCTTTAGCATCAGGTCCCTGTATGTATTGACCATGGAAGTCCCTGATGCAAGCATCGCATCGCATATGATCAGAACCTTGTCGTTGATATCCGTAACCTGTGAATACTCTACGTTTATAGTAAAGGAACCATCCTTATGCGTTTTTCTGTATGCCGAAATAAAAGCATTGTCGGAATGATCAAAAACATTAAGGAACCCCTGGTGAAAAGGTAATCCGGCCCTCATGATCACCGCGAGAACAGGATTTTCCCTGAGAACGGGCACCATAGCCAATCCCAGCTGAGTAACAACTTCTTTTTCAATATACTCCAATTGCCGGCTGATCTCATACGCAAATATCTCACCGAGGCGTTCAAAGTTGAACCTGAACCGTAAGCGGTCTTTCTGGATTTCCGCATCCCTGATCTCCGAAATGAAGACATTCAGTACCGAAGGGGTGTTTGACAAAATATGGACCATAGCGTTTTGTTTCGTGAATTTGACAAATGTACCTATTTTAATCTCTTCCTGATCGCCCTGGTCATCTTTAATCCGGCATTTATCAATGCCGGCAGACGATTCCAGAGAAGCCTGTGATAGAGTATCTCCGATGCCCCGAAACTTGTATAGAACCTGCCCAGGTCAGGATCATTCCCTCCTTCAAAATCAAGGATCAATTTCTTTCCGGCATTCTCCCTGATAAACTGGTCGATCAGCTGGAACATGGCGCCGTTCTCCCTCGCTGATGAAGCTGAAGCGGCAAAAAGGAAATACACCCTGTTGCCATCGGAAAGAAAAAATGCAGCGGATGACAACAGACCCTGTTCGTCAAATGCACCCCTGACACATCCAATTCCCTTGTCCAGCCCGGTTTTCATCAGGGTTTCCATCCGTTCATAATGAATATCCTTCAACTTTCCCTCCCGTTCTCCGAAATTCGCGCGGAATAATGTCACCAGTTCATCGGCACGTATATTTCGACCGGTATTCACCCCCGATTCCATGGCTTTGCGGATATTCCTCCTCGTATTCTGAGAATAGCCCGCAATGATCTCATCATAGGGTTTAATAAGATTTAATTCATGGTTGACCCTTTGAATAAGTTCAACAGCATTGTTTGCAGGTATAAAGTCTGGCGTGCCATGGATATCAATATATCTGAAGCGGGCCGGGACAGCGTTCAAAAACTTATCTGTAACCTCTGTTTCGATTGGGACCGATGAGATCAATCCAAGCTGTTGTGCAAAAAAAGGCTGGAACAAATAAGATACACCGGCTTTCCGCCCCCCGGTTAATGGGAAAACAGAAGAATAATCGTCCGATACAAGAGCCTCCCAACCGGGTGCGACAATATCAAGATACCATGAAAACGCGTAAACCCGGCGGTTCAGGGAATGGCTGACAGATTCATCCCACCTTGCCCTGTCAATTTCATCATGCCTTAAATAGCTGATCATTTCGTTATTGCGCTGCAAATCTCAGCAGTTCCTCATAAATGTTACGCCAACCCAACCACCTGCCATACTCCGAAAAAGTCTCATTATGGTAAAGACTTATGAACTCCCCTCCCACTGACCTTACCATTGAAATCATTCGGTGAATGGTTTCGATGCTTTGTTCCGGCGTTAGACGTAAGTAATCCTTCATTGTTACATCCATAAGGGTAACCGGGTGTATTTTCAGGGGAACTGTTTCATTCTTTGAAAGGTCGAAAAACCAGTATGACCTGGCCATGCCGCTTCTGAAGCCGGGATGGGAAGCGTATCCCATTGAAAAATCATCCGTGACACCCAGGTTTGAAAGGTTCCTGAAGGTCCTGGGGAATGATATTTTCATAAAATGCTGGCGGCTGACAGTAATGTCATGTCCTAAAACCCGGCCCAGTCCGGAGTGTTCCTGGGTTAGTTTCTTAAGATGTTTGTTGGACGAAAGCGAAGGATGGATCCCGACTTTTTTATCCGCGTCAAGGGACAGCAGAAGCTTATGGAAGGCCTTGCGTGAAACGGGAATATTATTATCATCCCCTCCGTAGTCAGCAAACAGTACAAAATAATAAGGACTGAGGCTGTACCGGGCATGTATAGTATGCATGTATTCGTAGGTATCGTAAGGGTCGGCCGCCGCTCCGGAAAGCACTTTAAACCTCAGGAAAACATCATAAAAATTAAAATTCATCACAGATCGTGCAATCCCTCCTGCAGTTCTTGATAAGCTGCGGCATCTGAATGCATAAGCATGATCAATGTCGATGGTTGGAATAAATGTATACGCCGGTCTTCTGATCGTTATGCCCGGGAACCGTCTTGTAATTACCTCGGCAAGCCGGTCGGCCCAGAAATGTACAATGGGAAGGTCCAGAAACTTACCCTGCATCGCGATGGAAGCATGAGCCTGAAAGCGGCCGTATTTATCATGCTTGTGCCGTTCATATTCCTCATACCTGCTCACCATGTAAAAAGAGGCGGCAAAGGGATCAAAGGGCAGGGCAGATTGTTTATTCTCCGATGGATATATGACCGGTACGCGGTCTTCATGGCTGATACCCGGCTCATGGGGAGATATAGTTTCCTCAAATAAAAGGCTTGCAGATTCAATGAAAAGTTCCTCTCCCACTGGGGCCGGGGCATAAACCAGCTTCGGTCCCTGAAATGATATAAAATCATCCTGAAACGTTGTAAAAGCGCATTCCATTCCCAGCAGGTCTCCGAATACCAGGCTGCTGATATACCGTAAACGGTTAGGGACGGAAGGGGTGTAGATCAGGATCAGGGTTCAGGGTATTTGATGTAGCCAAATTAAGAAAAAAACGAAAACTTTCGTACTTTTGATTCATAAATTTAAAATGCTCCCCAGGGTAAGCGTCTGGTCAGGGTTCAGCCTGATGGGCCGGTGATTCACAGCGGGAGGGTTAAAGAAACAGATCTGAAGGGTATTTATGGAGAATTTTATCGTTTCGGCAAGAAAATACAGGCCACAGACTTTCGACACTGTTGTGGGCCAGGCAACTATAACCAACACACTTAAAAACGCGATCAGGCATAACCAGCTTGCCCAGGCATTTTTATTCTGCGGGCCCAGGGGGGTCGGCAAAACAACCTGCGCCCGCATCCTTGCCAAGACCATTAACTGCGAACACCTTTCCACGTCGGTTGAAGCCTGCGATCAGTGCCAGAGCTGCATCTCATTCAACGAGAATTCCTCCTTCAATATTTATGAACTTGACGGCGCATCAAATAACTCGGTGGATGATATCCGTACCCTGGTCGACCAGGTTCGCATTCCGCCCCAGATGGGAAAATACAAGGTCTATATCATCGACGAAGTGCATATGCTCTCGGCTTCCGCATTCAATGCCTTTTTAAAGACCCTTGAAGAGCCGCCGCCCTACGCGAAATTTATTCTTGCCACAACCGAAAAACACAAAATTCTTCCTACAATCCTTTCCCGCTGCCAGATCTTTGATTTCAGAAGGATCACGGTGGATGATATGGTAGGCCACCTGAAGTTCGTGGCTGACAAGGAAAACATCAGCTTTGAGGAAAATGCGCTGCATATCATCGCCCAGAAGGCAGATGGCGCGATGCGCGACGCTCTCTCGATTTTTGACCAGCTTGTTAGTTTTGCAGGGAACGACCTGAAATATTCCACTGTGATTGAAAACCTTAACGTACTTGACTGCGAATATTATTTCCGCGTCAGTGACCAGATATTAAATTCGGATATCGCCGGCACCCTGCTGACTATCGATGATATTCTCGGAAAAGGTTTCGACGGGCAGCATTTCCTCATCGGGTTCGGAGAGCACCTCAGAAATATTTTGGTATGCAAAGATCCTGTCACGATAAAGCTGATGGAAGCCTCCCCTTCGATCAGAAGGCGCTATACGGAACAGGCAGGCCGTTTCGAGGCCGCTTACCTGCTGAACCTTCTGGATATTACCAACCGATGCGACCTTGCCTATAAAACCAGCAACAATAAACGTATCCACCTTGAACTGGCGCTGATGCAGATGTGTTCTGCATCCGCTCATCAGG
>Ga0182011_10003160_pt1 | contig 13598 bp, 10 predicted proteins | sample 711E1DmetaG_FD_120481 | JGI IMG/M metagenome (GOLD analysis project Ga0182011, IMG submission 120481) | Permafrost microbial communities from Stordalen Mire, Sweden - 711E1D metaG | ecosystem: Environmental > Terrestrial > Soil > Wetlands > Permafrost | place: Sweden: Stordalen | collected... | reverse complement strand
TCGCGTTCAATATCAATGGCGCGCGCGGCTGCTGCTGGAAATCGAACGCGCCGGTCATGTCGGCTGCATTGGTGTCGCGCGCGTTCATCGGCGCCAGGCCGAACCTTTCCTCGGGTATCCGCAGCCACGACTCGAACGAGTACACGTTCTTGTCTATGTAGCCCTTTCGAGCGTAAGGGCTTATCACCAGGCCCGGCACCCTGATCCCGTAGCCGTACTTGTCAACCGAAGGCGGCGGGACGTGATCGTAGAACCCGCCCCAATCGTCCCACGCTACGAATATCGCCGTGGTCGGCCAATCGGGGCCCTGCATCACCGCGTTCACCAGCCCGGTCACATAGGCCATCCCCTCGCGCACGCCGCCCGGCGGGTGCTCGCTGACGGCAGCCGAGGGTATCACCCAGCTCGCCTGCGGCAGCTTCCCGCTCCTGGCGTCGGCATAGAAGTTGGCCGTGTCCTGAAGCCGGTTCCACTGGGCGGGGTTGTTCTTCACCTTCGGAAAGGCGGGCAGTGGATTCCACAGGGTATACTTCTTGGGCGCCTGCCGCTGCTGCGACTGCGTGCCCACTACCTCGTCGTCCTCGGTGTCCGGCAGGTTCCCCGAGGTCACGTAGTACTTCCAGTCGATGCTGCCGCTACCGAGCAGCTCAGTTATCTCGGTGAAGTTGTAGGTGCTCGGCTTGGGCTGGCCCACAGAACCGACGTAGCCTCCGCTCTGGCCGGCGAGCATGTAGAGGTGGGCGGGCAGGCTGTAAGAGGCCACCGACTCGAACAGGTGGTCCTGCAGGACAAACTCTTTCGCATAGCTCCAGTAGTTCGGGATCTCGCGGGAATCGTGCCATCCCATCACGTCTCGAGCGCGAATATCCGGCTTCTTCGCCCCGGCCGCTGCCTTGGCCTTGTAAGACTGCTGAAGGAAGCCGTCCATCTTGCCGCCGTTGACGTCCGCCCTGGAATTGTTCCAGCCGTGAGGGCCTCCCCTGTTGACGTCGTTGGGGTCGTGGAAGGAAGCGACGGGGAGCCCGGTCGCCGGGTCGGTCAGCGCCACGCCCGCGGGTATGCCATCCGCCCCCGGGTAAGTCCCGAAGTAACTGTCGAAGCTGCGGTTCTCCTGCATGATGAACACGAAGTGCTGTATCTTCTTGAGACCTCTGGCGCTGGAGGGTGAGGCCTTGACCGGTGTGGTCCCTTGAGCGGTCCTGGTCGTGGTGCAGGAGGCGGTCAGGACAACCGGGCATAGCAGGGCCAGGGCGATAACAGCCACCAGCCAGCGTGCCATGTCACGTCGGTACACCATCCATCCCCAATATCTCTCGCGCCTCGCCGGGCGAGGCTATCTCTCTGCCAAGTTCGCGCGCGAGGCGCACGACCCTCTCTACCAGCTGCGCGTTGGAGGCAGCGAGCTCTCCCCGCCGGTAGTAGATGTTGTCCTCCAGACCGACCCTCGCGTGGCCTCCAGTGAGTATCGCCATGGCGCACATCGGGAGCTGCGCCTTCCCGATCCCCGAGACGTTGAACTTCGCGCCGGGCGGCAGTTGGTCGATCATGGTGTTGAGGTTGCGCGGGGTCCCCGGATAGCCTCCCATGCCGCCGACCCCCATCACGAAGTTGAGGTAGTAAGGCTCGCGCACCAGCCCTTTGGCGATGAGGTTCTCGACCTCCCCGAACATCGCTGGGCTGTAAACCTCCATCTCCGGCTTGATGCCGCGCTGGAGCATCGCCCGCGCGAAGGCCTCGATCTCCGAGCGCCGGTTGACGAAGTCGACCTCTGCGACTCCTTCGGGCCCCGGCACGAAGAAGACCACGGTGCCCATGTTGAGCGAGGCCATGTCCGGGGCCGCGTCGAGCGACAGGATGCGCCGTGCCACCGGTATCCCCGCGTCGCCGGTGGTGTCCTGCACCACCAGCGGGCAGCGCCCGCGGATGCCCTCGTTTATCTCCCTGAAGATCCCGGGCTCGGCCACTCCCCTGCCGGATGCATCCCTGGCGTGCAGGTGCACGATGGCGGCCCCCGCGTTCCAGCATTCGACTGCTGCGTCGACTATCTCGCCCGGCTGCTCGGGCAGCGCGGGGTTGGCTTGCTTTCCGTGCAACCCCCCGGTGAGCGCGGCCGTGATGATGAGCTTCTCCATCTATTTTCCCTTCCTGATCCGACCCCAGTCGACGAGAGCCGAAGCAGCCGCTACCCACTGGGCGACGTCCGGAAACACCGGCACCCCGACTTCTTCCAGCGCGCGGGACATCTTCCTGGTGTACGGGCCGCCGGCGGCGCAGCCGACGATCGGCTTTTCCGCGGCGCGGCTGAGCGCGCCCATGCGCTCGACGATGCTCTCGTCCAGCGGCGTGTCCTGGAAAACGAAGAAGGGCATGATGATATCGACCCTGGGGTCACCGAGGAGCGTGCGTATGACGAACTCGTAGTCCTCCGCCGAAGCTGATCCGGTGACGTCCACCGGGTTCTCGACCAGGTAGAAGAACGAGAAGTGGTCGCGCATCGCCCGTACCGACGCGCGTGTGAGCTTGACCAGCTCCAGGCCGCTCGCGGGGAAGAGGTCGAGCGCGTTGACCATCGGCCCTGCGCCGTTGGAGAGCATCGCCGCGTGAGGGCCGCCCGCCGGCGGCTGCAGCGAGAGCGCCAGGCAGGCCGCGAAGAGCTCGTGGAAGCTGTCCGTGGTGATGATGCCGGCCTGGCGGAGGACCCCCCGGTAGACCTGGTAGGCCCCGCCATAGGCGCCGGTGTGCGACACTGCCGCCGTCGCCGAGCGCGCGTTCCTGCCGGTCTTGAAGACCACCACCGGCTTGCCGTGCCTGGCGATAGACGTGCGCGCGGCGGCCACGAACTTACGGCCGTCCCCCAGCCCCTCGATGTAGCTGCCGGTGACACGTGTGCCCTCATCGGCCGCGAGGCACTCCACCATGTCGGCCTCGTCGACGTCCACCCGGTTGCCGTAGGAGACCATCTTGCGCACGCCCGTGATCTCGGCGGCCTCCAGGAACGAGCAACCCCACGTCCCGCTCTGCGTGATGAAGCTCATCGGTCCCGCGGGCGGACGCAGCAGGCGCTCATGGCTGTGGAAGAAAGAGTCGAACCTGCTCACCCCGTCGAACGCCCCGATGCAGTTGGGGCCGACGACCCGCACGTCCAGCTCGCGGGACAGCGCAGTCATCTCGCGCTCGATATCCTCACGGCGGCCTCCCAGCTCCTTGCCGCCTCCCGACACCACCAGCATGGCGTGCGTCCCCAGGGCGGCTAGCTCCCTCATCAGCCTTGGGCCTTCGGCGAGGTCCACGACCATCACCGCGAGCTCCGGCGCCTCGGGGAGCGAAGCCAGAGACGGGTAGCATCTCACGCCAATGATGTCAGAGCGGTTGGGGTTGATTGGATAAATGCGACCCTTGAACTGGTAGTTAACCAGCGAGTCGACGATGACGTTGCCTATCTTGCCGGCGCTGGCCGATGCGCCGATCACGGCGACGCTCCGCGGGTTGAAGAAGGAGTCCAGGTGTTCGGTGCGCGGCCGGCCGGACTTGATCGCCCCGGGACGGACCTCATCGGACAGCACCACCTTGGCGTCCACGACCACCGCGCCTGAGGCCGTGACTATGACTGGATTGAAGTCGGCGCCCTCGAGGTACGGCGCGATATCGGCGCCGAGCTTCGCTATTTTGAGGATGCAGTCCTCGAGCGCCTTGACGTCGCACGGCGGCGATCCGCGGAAGCCTTCCAGCAGCGCCCTGCCCTGGAGCCCGGCCAGCATGTCCTTCACCTGAGCGCGGGTCACCGGGAGCATCCGGAAAGCCACGTCGGCAAGCAGGTCCGTGTATATGCCGCCGGTGCCGACCATCAGTACCGGTCCGAAGTGAGGGTCGTTCTGCAGACCGACTATGATCTCGACGCCGGATGGGACCTGCTGCTCGACCAGCACTCCCTCGAAGCCGTCGTGGCGCATCGAGTCGTTCGCGCGAGCGCGCATCTCCCCGAACTCGCGGCGCAGCTCGCCCGGCGAGGATATGCCGAGCTTGACCGCCCCTGCCTCGGTCTTGTGGAGCATCCGGTCCGAGGAGACCTTGAGCACGACCGGGTAGCCGGCCTCGGCCGCGGTCTTTGAGGCCTCCTGCCGGGTCCTGACCACGCACCCTGCTGGCACAGCCACGCCGCGCCGCTCGAGCCACGCTTTGACCATCGCCTCGGGGAACGCTATGCCACCACGCGCCTTGATCGACCGGTACGCGGCGGCCACCTCCTGGTTATTGCTGTCTCTCTTTGCCATCTCTCTCCCAACCGCAAAACAGTAGTAAAACCATATATTTGCGCTCGTGCAAAATGGGGACTGTTCCCTTCTTTCGTTTTTGTGAAGCGCGCCGGTGTTATTCTTGCGTCAGTGCAAAAAGAGGTTTGACCCCTATTTTGCGTGAGCGGCAGCACTCTTGACGTAGTCCACGCTTACCGGCGGCACGAACACGCACACTATACACAAAGGATCGGCGCCGGTGTTGAGCGTCTTGTGCTCCACGCCCGGTGGCGCGTACATCGCCGACCCCGTCTTTACCTCGTGCTCCACCCCCGCGAGCCAGGCCTTTCCCGAGCCACCTGTGAACACCATCAGCTCACCGGAATCATCATGGGTGTGAAAGTCGGTCCCGCCTCCGTCGGGCGCCAGTAAAGAGTAGATTAGGCTGAAGCCCTCCACGTCCTGGTGCGTCTCCGGCGACATCACAAACTTGAGCCCGCGCTGGAACGGCGCCGGGACCTGTGTCTCCTCTATCTGACTCGCGTCCACTAACGGCATGGGCCTTCCTCCCCTTCTAGATACAGTCGATCTCGATGCCCATCAGCTCGCAGAGCGCCTCGACGCGCGCCAGGTCGCGCTCCAGCTCCGAGGTGGGCAGGAACGTGTAGTGGTTTCCGATCGCCCCGCGCTCGAGGAAACTCTCCGGGTCGTCGAGCTTCACCTTCAGGCAGAGCCTTCCCGGGATCGTCTCGCTGTCCGATCCTATGAACTCTCCTGTGGCCAGCACCATCCGGTCCAGCTCGCGCCCGTGGATGCGCGCCACGATCGCCTTGCCCGACGGGATGTCGGGGAAGCAGACCCCGAGCACGCCAACCTTGTACAGGCTCATCAGAGTCCCCGCCTCGACGCTTACGCCCTCCGGCGCAGCGGCAAGTTCGGCCGGGCCCCCGCAGGTGCCCGACAGCAACACGCCGTCCTGGTCGACCATCCAGGGGTCGGCCATGCAGGGCACGATCCCCATCAGATGCTTGAACAGCATCTGCTGCGCGCACTCGACGACGTCGCTCTCGCAGCCGATCACCACCGAGCCGAGCGCGTGCCCCTTGAGGCATCCGCTCGCGCCGCAGCGCCCCAGCACGCCAGTGTAGCCCCCGGGGTCCGGCCCGCCGTAGCAGTTGATCGCGACCCCGGTGAGCCCCAGGGACTCCTGCAGTTTCTCTATCCCCAATGAGACTCGCGCCGACGCCTTGACCACCTCGAGTGCTTTCTCGTCCTCGGTCAGGCGCATTCCCGATGACTTGAGGCTCCGGAGCAGGCCCGAGACCTGGCCTTGCGTCACCTGATCGCACGCCCGCTCCAACTGTGAGATGTCGACCTCGACGTAGGCCGGTCCCAGCTTGTGGGTGAGGACGTCAGGGTGCCAGTTGCTCGCCGGCATCACTTCGTAGTAGGAGCCGCCGATAAGACCGATCTTCTCGCGCTTCATGGCAAACGCGGTATGGGCGGCCCGGGCGAACCTCTCCAACCTCTCGCGCGTGGCCCCTTCCGCCGCGTCTCCCCAGATCGCCGACACAGTCATGCAGGCCGAGGCCAGCGCCTCGTCTTTCAGGTAGCCCAGCCCCGAGCCGGCCGACGCCATGCTCCACCAGGGAGTGTCGGGGAAGAACCAGACGCCCACCGGCCCGCCGAAGCGTCCGATGGCCGCGGTCTGCCGCGCGGACGTGCCGGTGAAGGTCACGCCGAGGAACGCCGCGTGCTGTCCGGCGCAGGCGAGCGCGTTGGCGGCTATCACGTCGGCGTCTATGTCCGGCCCGAACTCGGTCAGCTCCCAGCCCATGGTCCTCAACGCGCGCTTCACTCCCTGCACGTGCTCGGAAAGCGCCGGCACGCTCTTGAGCTTGGCCTGGTCCAGAATGTATTGGACCGCTATCTTCGGTCTCGCGCTCGCCGCCTTCGCCATCGTCCCTCCCTCATCGCGTTACTACAGCTTCTCCTCGGCACGCGCCTTGTCGTAGCGCTCCCTCCGCTCCTTCAGGTACGTCGGCACCGGCACGTCCCACCATCCCACGGCAGGGCTTCCCGAGAGCGGGTAGTCGCGGTGCACGGTCACTTCGACCAGCGCCGGCCGCCCCGAGGCAATAGCCTTCTTCAGCGCCGGACCTATCCCCTTCCGCGCCGAGGTCTTCTGCGCGTGCCAGCCGAACGCGCTCGCCGCGGCGGCGATGTCCGGCGTGTAGAGCTCCCCGTCCGGTGTGGTGAAATCGGTCGCAAGCGCGCGCCGCTTGCCGAACGCGTCCATCTGCAGGTCCTTGATGGCAAGCCACCCCTGGTTGTTCACCACCACCATCACCACGGGGACGCCGACCTGCATGGCGGTCGCCATCTCCTGCATTGTCATGAGGAAGTCACCGTCGCCCACCATCCCCACCACCTGCCTGTCCGGCTTCGCGAGCTTCACTCCGATCGCCGCCGGCAGCGCCCACCCCATGGTCGAGAAGCCGCCGGTGGTTATGCAGGTGCCCGGCACGTAAAACGGGAACTCCTGTAACATCTGCGCCTGGGTGTTCCCCGACGAGGTCACCAGGTAGGCGTCGCGGGCGATCGCGTTGCGCACTTCGCGCAGCGCCTGCGAGATAGTCGGGAGCCTGGTGTCGGCGGCCAGGAGCTTGTCGACGTGCCTCTTCCACTTCGCCTGCTCGCGCCCCAACTCGCTGACGAACGCGTAGTTGATGATGGCCCTCGAAGCGGAAGCCTCCTCCAGCCCGTCGGCGATGTCCTCGAGGACCGCCGCCGCGTCTCCCTGGATGCCGACCTCCACCGGGTAGTTCTTTCCGATCTCGTAGGGGTCCATGTCGACCTGTATCAGCCTGGTCGGTGGGATGGAGAACGCCACGCCGGGCCGATACGAGCAGGCGGTCTCGTCCGCGAACCTGCATCCGACCGCCAGGATGACGTCGGCCGTCGAGGTCATCTTGAGACCCACCGAGGTCCCCTTCGACCCGGTGTGCCAGGCGAAGAGCGGATGGTCCTCGGGGAAGGAGCCTTTGCCCGCCATCGTGGTGACCACCGCCGCGCCCTTGATCTCGGCCACGCGCCGCAGCGCGTCAATCGCCCCCGCGGCCCCGACGCCTCCGCCGACCAGTATCACGGGCCTCTGTGCCTTGACCAGCATCTTGACCGCGCGCTCGATCTCCCCCGGGTCGCCCTCAGCTCGCCCGGTGGGAGCGGACTGCCCGGGTTTCGACAGCTTCACCTCGGTCGACTGGCTCTGCACGTCCATCGGCAGGACCACGTTCACCGGGCCGCGCCGACCGGTCATCATCACGTTGAACGCCCTCTTCATAACGGAGGCCACCTGGTCGATGGCGTCGACGCGCATCGCGCGCTTCACCACCGGTTGCAACACGCGCTCGAAGTCGTCGTCGTGCGCCCGCTCGATCTCCTGGAGCAAGCCCTTGCCGCGCATGTGGGTATGGGCCGAGCCGGTGATGATGAGAACGGGGACGGAATCGACGAACGCGGTGCCCGCGCCGATGGCAGTGTTGATGGCGCCCGGCCCGATGCTGGTGAACACCGCGAGCGGCCTCTTTGACGCGCGGTAATACCCGTCGGCGATGTGCACGCCGCTCATCTCCTGCATCATCTGCAGGACCTTGATGCGCTTATCCCTTCCCAGAAACGCATCGGTGAGCCCCAGGCAGCCATGCCCCGGGATCCCCAGGACGTAAGGGACGCCCTGCGATATGAGTGACTCCGCTACTATCTCGCCGCCGGTAAGCCTCATGCGAACCCCTTCCAAAATGCAGAATTGGTGCATGGCACGAATTTTACATTATTGCTTCAGCGTCTCCTCTATCCGCTCCGCGCAGTCCAACACGTCGCGGGACTTCTCCTCGCTCGCGCTCTCGGCAATCTCAGGCCCCGAGATGCCGACGCTCGCGACAACCACGCCGAGCGCGTCACGCACCGGGGCCGCCAGGCAGCAGGTGCCCCCGGTCTGCTCCCCCCGGTCCGTCGCGAATCCCCGGGACCGCACGCGCTCGAGCTCGACGACGAGTGAATCGATATCGCCGATCGTCCTGTCGGTGAACGACTCGAGCTCGACGCCCTCATACAACGACCGCACATCGTCGGAGGGCAGCCAGGCCAGCAGCGCCTTGCCCACCGCTGTGGAGTGCGCCGCCTCCACTGCGCCGGCTTCCGTCTGCACGCGAAGCGAGCGCTCGGGGAAACTGTTGGCCAGGTAGATCACGAACCGGCCCCTGAGCTCGGCGAGGTGCGCCGTCTCGCCGGTATCGGCAGCCAGCCGGTCGAGGGCGGGCGGCACCCGCATTATCTGCTCCCCCGTGAGCTGCACCGCCCGCGCCACCCTGTATATCTCCGGTCCAGCCACCAGCCTGGTGGAACCGTCCCCCCTGGCCAGGAAACCTTGCTCGACGAGGGTCGCCGTCAGGTGGGAGATCGTGCTCTTGTGGACCCCCAGGCGGCGCGCGATCTCGGTCGCCGTCGCCGGTTCTTTGTCGAACAGTATCGACTCGAGGATGTAGAGCCCGCGCTCGATTGACTGGATCTGCTTGGCCATGTCGCCTCAGAAGTTTCCACTGGTTATACTCAGGCAGGATTATAGGTAGGTATCAGGACTTCTGTCAACATATGTTGCGTTCTGTTAAACCCTGCTCAGTCGTACGCCGGCGGTTCGTCCGGCTCCGGCTGAACCTGCGGGGCGGGCGGGGACGCTTCCGGCTCACTGGCGGGCGCGCTGTCCTCGGGGTTGAATTCGAACATCATCCGCTCGAACTCCGTGCGTATCCCGCTGTCGTCCGCTTCCGCCCTCTCGAATGCCGCGTCTTTCTCTCTGTCACCCGCGCCGCTCCCTGTCCCCTCCATGTTCCCCTCCATGGTAGTGGTTGCCGCTCGCGTTCTACCCACGGTCTTTAGAGACTTGCTTCTTTGATGGAGATCGAAGAAATGAGAGATGAATGCGTAGTCAAACTTATTGAAGTGCCACATCTGTAATCTGCGCCATGCGCCATGACCCACTCCCAGCCGCCCGGAGTCACTTTGTTTAAGAGATGCCTTTGATAATTAAAGGTTCGGATTGAAGGTCGCGTCCAGGAGAGCAAGACCCGCGGGCGCGGTGCTGCGCAAATGGGACGGGGCCGCCTTGCGGCGACCCCGTACAAACAGCCCCTACCTCCATCACCACCATCACACGGCTGCGCGGCGCCGCAATGCCCTCCTGAGGACCGCCGCAGCGCCCAGCGCAAGCAACGCGAGGCTGACGAGCCTGGCGATCCCCGCGGCCCGCACCAGCGTGCTATAAGGCTTGAATTCCTGATTCAGGGAGACAGTCCTGCCCAGCTTATCGGCGGCGACGAGCTCGGCGGTCTTGTTGGCCGTCCAGATCGCGGCCTCCATCCCGCCCGAGCTGACGTGCGTCTTGGTGTAGTCGCCGGTCAGGTAGAAGTTCGAGAAGGGAGAGCGCTGGAACGGCCGGTGCTTCTCCATCCCCGGATAGGCCCGGTAGACTCCCTGCCGCTCGCGGACCACCTTCCATTTGCGCACCTCGGCATGTCGCGCGACGGGGAACACTTCCCTGATCTGCTCGATGCACTGATCGAATATCACGGCATCGGGCAGCCCCTGCACCGCGTCCCCCGGCGATATCACCATCTCCAGCATGCTGCCGCCCTTGAAGATGTGCGGGAGCACGTTGGACAGGTCCGCGTAGGTATTGAAGACGCATTCGTTGGAGAAAAATGTGCAGTCGATGTCGGTGAGCTTGCGGTCGAACCAGATCTGGATGGACAGCGACGGGGCCAACTGGAAGTGCCACAGGTCGCGGAAGTACTCGAGGTCGTAACAGTCGTCCGGCAGCAGCCGCCGCAGCGAGTAGGGGCTCATCGCCGAGACGTAGAGGTCGGCGGTCATTTCCTCGGAGCCGTCTACCGCGACGCTCTTGATCTGGCGGTCGGCGACATCGATCGCGGTGACCGCCTTGCCCAGGGAGACCTCTCCCCCCTTGTCCTTTATGTAGGCCAGGCAGTTGTCCACCCATATCTCACCGAGCCCGCCGTTGGCGAAGCCGATGCGAGAGTTCTTGGCCGAGACGAACATCTTGAGGAACCAGTTCAGCATGACCTTCGCGGATATCTCATAAGAGGGCGTGAACGTGAGGCCGTTGATCGCCGGCTCCATCAGCGGCTTCATCGTCTTGGCGGCCCCGTAGCGCGCCATGAAGGTCTCCATGCTGATCTCGTCAAGCTCATCGAGCCGGTGCAGGTTATTCATTATTCCGAAGCCCATCGGTATGGCCGCGGTCACCAGCTTGTGGAACGGGATGCCGCGGAAATCCTTGAGCAGGTAGCCCATCGCATAGGCGGCGTGGAGCGGCGCGGGGAGCTTGGCAAACTTGAGGCAGGCCATCTCGCCGCCCGGCTGGGCGTAGTAGAACGCGGAGTCCTTCCACACGATGTTGCCGGCGATGCCCATCTTGTCGAAGAACGCCAGGAGGTTCACGTAGTAGGGCATGAACACATGCAGGGCGTTGTCGATCATGTCGCCGTCTTTGTCGAGCCAGGAGGATGCGCGGCCCCCGAAGATCTCGTCCGCCTCGATGAGTTGGACCTCGTAGTTCAGGTCCAGCAGGTTGATCGCGGCCGCCAGCCCGCTCATTCCCCCACCCATGACCAGTGCCTTCATAGCGCCCTCCTTGGCGTGCAGTGTCATGCGAATTGTTGTGAGGGAAAGTATATTCCATGCCGGACAGTCAATGGAACCGGCTGGTCAAAACAGGATTCCGATGACGCGTGCGAGTTCTTTGCGATAGATTGATAGCGGCAGACACCCTTGTTGACAAGAGTTGAGGATATCGGCTGTTATCGGGGTGAGATACGGTGGCATGAGACGGGAGGGCCGGATGGCAACAGGTACCGAGAAATGGATCCGATATTTCGAGCGGCCGGGGCCGGTCAACACTGACGAGACCCTGGAGTGCTGCAAGCGCAGGGCTCAGGAGTCGGGGCTTAACACCGTCGTCATCGCAAGCCTCAGGGGTGATAGCGCGTCGCGGGCTCTCGAGGTGTTCGAGGGTGCCGGACTGAATATTGTCGCCGTCACGATCCCTCCGGGCGCGTTCTGGGTGGTGGACTCGCTCAAAAACGATATCTGGAAGGACATCGCCGAGTTCAGGGAGCAGAAGGCCGAGTGGGAGAAGGCCGGCATCGACCGGGTTCGCATGGACATGGATGAAGAGACCACGGCCAGGCTCGAAGGCGCCGGCGTGACAGTCGTGCGCGGGACCATCCCGTTCTATGGCATCGGCACTTCGCTGACCGCCCGGTTCAAGGGTATGAACTACGAGCAGTACTTCACCGAGGCTCTGCGCCTGCTTTCGGGCGGGGCCATCGTTTGCGTGGAGGTCGCGATAATGGCGGCCGACGCCGGCGCGATACCCGCGGACGAAGAGGTCGTCGTGGCCGCCGGCACATCGATGGGGCTTGATACCGCGCTGGTGATCAGGCCGTCCACCAGCCTGGCGTTCGCGGACCCCGAAAGCGGCCTGGAGATCCGCGAGGTGATCGCGGTGCCGCGCCAGAAACCGAAGTATTCGCCCGACGGAGTCGGCGAGGAGTACCGGTAAGCCGGGAGGATGCCGGCGCTAAGTGCTAGAGCCCCTTGCTGCCGTAGTATATCGAGTCCGTGGTGCACATCCATACGGCCTCGGGGCCGACCACCGCAACTGCCGGGACCATCACTGAGCCCCGCGGACCGGATACGTTCTTCCACTGCGTGCCGTCGTAGCGCCACATGGCTTTCAACTGGGTCGGGCTCTGAGAACTGGCCGAGCTTGTCGTGCTGGAGGCGGCGTCGTCGCTGCCGACCGCCCAGACGTGGCTCGCGTCGGTGGCTGAGATGTCGAGGAAGGAGACCATGTTCGCCTCCATCGACTGGCCCCACTTGCCGTTCTGGAAGCTGAAGACCCTGCCGCTGACCTTGTCCGTCGCCGAGCTGACCGCCCAGGCGTGGTCCTTGTCCACCGCGCAGAGCCTGGTTATAGGCACCTGGGTGTTGGTCTGCAGGGCCCAGGTGCTGCCGTTGTAAAAGAAGATCTCGCCGGACTTGCTGGCCGCCCAGACGTGGGTGGGATCGGCCGCCGCCACCGCTCCCAGTTGCGTCTGCGGTCCCAACGCCACCAGCAGCCTCCAGCTCTTGCCGTCGAACGTGTAGACGACCCCCTGGGTGGTCTGGTAATCCGTGGAGTTGGCCAGGAAGGTGCCGACCGCCCAGGCGTGATCGCCGTCGGTCGCGGCCACCGCGCTGAGGGAGTCGCTGTCCCCGGGCATCCCGTACAGGCCGGTGGTGTCGAACTGCTTGCTGAAGGTCACCCCGTCCCAGAAATAGATCTGGCCGTCTCCGCTGGTGATCCAGGTATGGCCCCCGTCGGTGGTGGTCACGTCGGTTAGACGGCTGCTGCTCCTCTGAATGGCGGTCCAGCCCTTGTCGGTCTTGGTGTACAAGAAGCGGTAACCGCCGTTGTTCAAGAGCGCCACGGTGTTTCCTCTGGCGCTTGCGAGCCTGGTGAATGCCTTCCCCCCCGGGCTGAACTCGGGTTTCCACTTGAAGCCGTATCCGGCCAGCAGTATCGCTGCGGTGACGATGACCGCCGTACCCACCACTATGCTCGGCAGCAGGACCTTGTGCCTCTTGATGAACGGCCAGACCCTGGCCGGTCGCTTCTTCCGCTTGTACTCCTGTGGCTCGGGCGCCGGGATGAGGTCGAGATCGGAGAGCTGGAACTTGCGGAAGGCCAGCTCCTTGGACATGACCACGTACTTGTACTCCGGTTGCGACTGGTTGGGGACTATGTCGTCGACGAACACGAACTCGCCGAGCCGGAAAGCCATCTGGCCGTCGATGAATATCTCGTGGGTGATGTTGCATTTCATGCCGACCTGGATGGGCCTTATGGCCTCCTCGGCCGCCGGTGCGCCGCCCTCACCCTTCGTCTCCCCGGTCATCTCTTCTCCAGTGCAAGCAGTGAACGTACGGAGCTTGTCGCTCGAGCGCAGAATCTGTTGCCGTCTTGCCATGCCACGGATGAAGATTATCGCATCGTCAGGCACTCTCGCAAGACCGCCGGAGGTCCGCCGGCAGGCAGGCATGTCTCTCTCTCCCGCTGTAGTATCTTGTTGCAGCGCAGAGCAGCGGCACGAAGTCACAGGGAGGTACCGTGGGCGCCGAAGGCGAGAAAGAAGATGGTGGGCTCAAAGGCAAGGCGTTAGTCCTGGCGTCGCTGGTGGAATACCAGGCTGGCGCGGTCGTGAGCCGCGAGATCATGCGGAGCAAGGCCGGGACCGTCAGCGT
>Ga0182011_10003158_pt1 | contig 13602 bp, 11 predicted proteins | sample 711E1DmetaG_FD_120481 | JGI IMG/M metagenome (GOLD analysis project Ga0182011, IMG submission 120481) | Permafrost microbial communities from Stordalen Mire, Sweden - 711E1D metaG | ecosystem: Environmental > Terrestrial > Soil > Wetlands > Permafrost | place: Sweden: Stordalen | collected... | reverse complement strand
CGGTATAAAGATCGACTATCGGGAAGATGAGTTTCAGGGCTTCCTGAACTTCGATGACCATCTCCTTGTGAAAATGGAGAGACTCCGAAAGGGAGACGAACATACCGTCTTCGGTAAGGCAGTCCTTGACCGACTTGAAGAACTCTACCGTGAAGAGACTCTTGGCAAACCCTATGATATCGGTCGAATCAACTATAACGGCATCGATATCTCCGGCCCTGCCCTTTACGAATTCCGCGCCGTCCATGCATTTAATCTCGACACGATTGTCATCGACTCCGGATGCCACGCCGGGGAAGAACTTACGCGACACATTAATGACCTCTTCGTCGATCTCTATGAAGTAGACCTTTTCGACACTGTCGTGTTTGAGCACCTCTCTGACCACCCCGCCGTCTCCGCCGCCGATTACGATCACTTTCCTAGGATTTGGATGGGCATGCAATAACATATGCACAAGCATTTCGTGGTAAAAAAATTCGTCACGCTCAGTTATCTGGACTACTCCATCAAGGATAAGCATCCTGCCAAAGTGCGGGTTTTCGACAACCATGATTTCCTGAAAAGGGCTTTTGCTATGATGGAGAATATTGCTCACCTCATACACATATTGTATGGGAGCATAAGGGTCTTTCTCGAAAAACTTGATCATATAAATCCTCCTGCTAAATCAATATCGTTTTCGGAATCGAAAAACCGTTGAATTCCGAGGCGTACGAGATAGTGTAGGCGCCTGCCGACGGGATCAGAATGCGGTTGCCGACCTCGGGCTCTGCGATCGTTGCCTCTTTGTCGATTACATCGAAGCTATCGCAGCTTGGCCCCGCGACCGTCCAGGTTTTCTCCTCGCCGCGGCTCCCGACGATATAGGTGTACTTGATGCCGCCTATGCTTTCCATAAGTCCATTGAAAACTCCCACATCGATATAGAGCCAATTCTCATCGCCGCGCCGGGCCTTGCCAATAACCGTGCCGACGAATACTCCCGCATCTCCCACAACTGCACGGCCTGGCTCTATGAATATCTGCACATCGTCGGAGAATTTCTGTCTTAGGACCTTGTCGATCTTGGTCTCAATGGTCGCAATATCGACAACATTTTTTGTATACTTGATAGGATAGCCGCCGCCTATGTCAAGCATCTTGAGCTTGATACCCTCTGCCTCTGCCATGTCCCATAGCTCTTTGGCCTTATCAACAGCATGCTGCCAGTTATATGGATTATTGCACTGCGAGCCGACATGGAAGGTGATGCCGACCGGATTGAGACCCTTGTCGCGGGCATATACGAGCAGCGCCGCTGCCTCCTCGATTTCAACGCCGAACTTCTTGCTCAACGGCCATTCGCTTCCTTCATTCGGCACGGTCAGGCGCACATATACACTGGCCCCCGGCGCATATCGGGCCATTTTGTCGACTTCGGCATTGGAGTCAAAAGCGAAATAGGTTACTCCATACCGCACCGCCTCTTCCAGAAATCGAAATGTCTTGATCGGGTTGCTCGTAATGATTCGGTCTGCGCTGACCCCTATTTGAGCGAGAATGCGCAGTTCCCCCTCCGAGGCTATCTCGAAGCCGAGACCGAGTTCCGCCACGATGCGGCAGACCTCTATGTCCGGATTTGCCTTGACCGCATAAAAGACCTTGGCATTCCTGATAGTCTTACCGATCTGCGAGATCTTCTCCCTTATCATCTCTTTGTCCATAAGCAGATAGGGCGGCTGCTCGTCGCTCATTGCGATATAATTGATAACCTTGTCCCAGGTGTTCTTATCGACCATTTCAGGTACTATTTCCACGCTTCACTCCGCTCGTTTTATAGGTGCTCCGTGAAAAAGGAGAGGTACTATTATATATTAATTGCAGCAAATTATTAATCCCGTGTTGCATAAAAATATTTAGATCCTGCTTAGGAGGGAAGCTCCGAAGTCTTTATAATGCGACAGGCAGTCGCGAATAGTTTGAGTTATTACCAGATATAATCCAGTTTATGAATCAATTGCGCGCATGAAAATCATCAAAGGTGTCGATATGGAGCTTCGGGGCTTCGTTCATATGCCCAATTGTGCAAAGGAAAAGGTCACTTCACCAACTTCTGCATAAGATTGTATTCTTCGATTACGCGTTCACGCAAGGCATGAAGTTTCTGGACGTCCATATGCACCCCGTGCTGCTTCATCTCCACAATCCAGGCATTATAAAAGGCGTTGGTCAATAAAGCGGCGATCAATTTATTGTCGTTCATAGCAGTCCTCCTGTTGGCGAATTTCTATGAACAGTATAGCAATGAGAAGAAGGACTGACAAATCTTACCTTTTGATGCAGTGTATCAAATATTCCACGTTCCCCTTTTGCCCGAGGATCGGAGATTCGATGATTCCATTAATGTAAAGTCCAAGCGCTTCGAGTTCGCTCTTCACGCGATCAACGGCAGTCTGTCTTTTCACTGCATCCCTTACAATACCGCCCTTGCCGACCTCGCCCTTGCCCACTTCGAACTGGGGTTTTATAAGGGCAACAATCTTTCCGTCCGCCGCAAGGAATTCGAGGACTTTCGGAACAACCTTGTTCAGCGATATGAACGAGACATCGATTGTCGCTATATCTATTGTTTCAGGGATGCGGTCCATTTCGAGGTGACGAATATTGGTTCTTTCGAGGAGCACAACGCGCGGGTCCTGCCTGAGCTTCCATGCAAGCTGACCGTATCCGACGTCGATACAATACACCTTGCGAGTTCCCTGCTGGAGCATCACATCTGTGAAGCCGCCTGTGGATGAGCCGACATCCATCGCAACTTTGTCCAGGACCGATATTTCAAAATATTTGATCGCGGCTTCGAGTTTGAGCCCTCCGCGGCTGACATACGGCATGTCCTCGCCCTTGATCTCGATCTGCGAATCGATTCCGACCATTTCGCCGGCCTTGCTTACAGGCTGCCCGTTAACCTTAACCTTTCCTTCCATGATCATCGCGCGCGCTCGCTCGCGGCTTGCGGCAAGGCCCTTCTCAAAAAGCAGCTTATCGATTCGTTCCTTTATCACTACCGCTTTGCTTTTATAAATTCTCGCGCAGCCCGATAAATCCCCTGTTCGTCAAGGCCGTATTTTTCCCGAAGTCTCCTTTGGGACCCGTGCTCTACGAATTCGTCATCGATACCGATTCTCATTACCGCGACGTCGGTTATGCCCGCATCACTCAGGCATTCGAGCACAGCCGAGCCGAATCCACCGGCAAGGACATTCTCCTCCACAATTATGATTTTTTTTGTCCGACTGCAGAGAGAGATTATAAGTTCGTCGTCCAGAGGTTTGATAAATCGGGCATTTACCACGTAAGCTTCGATCCCGTCGCTCTTAAGCAGCTCGGCTGCCTTGAGCGATACGGCAACAGTATTGCCGATCCCGATAATAGCGATATCCTTGCCCTCCAAAATGATCTCTGACTTGCCGGGCCGAATCTCGATATCATGCGAAGCGGTCTGACCTGTAAAAGCCTTGCCCCTAGGATATCTGATTGCCGAAGGCCCTTCGTGCCTGAGCGCTGCCATGAGCATCATGCGAAGCTCGACAAGATCCGCGGGCGCCATGATCATGAGATTCGGTATGTTCCTCAAGAAGGATATGTCGAATAGTCCCTGGTGGGTAGGGCCGTCCTCGCCGACGATCCCTGCCCTGTCGACAGCAAAGATGACCGGAAGGTCCTGGATGCAAACATCATGGATTATTTCGTCGTAAGCTCGCTGCAGAAAGGTCGAATAGACAGTGACAACAGGCCTGAGCCCCTGGCTCGCCAGCCCGGCCGCAAATGTAACGGCATGCGGTTCGGCGATGCCTACATCATAGAACCTGTCGGGGAATTTTTCGGCAAAAGCCGTAAGCCCCGTCCCTTCCTTCATGGCAGCTGTGATGGCTATTACCCGCTCATCTACAGAAGCAGCTTCGACGAGTGCGCGACCGAATCCCTCGCTGTATGTGATACATTCGCATCCCTTAATCTCTGCGGCTCCCTTGCTACCGTTTACTTCTCCGGTCTCGATCTCGAAGGGGCCTATCCCGTGGAAAATGCATGGGTCATCTTCGGAGAACTTGTACCCTTTGCCCTTCTTGGTGACGATATGGAGCAATACAGGCTCCTTGAGAGTCTTTATACTCGTAAAGGTTTCAATTAGAAGTGGGAGATCATGGCCGTCTATCGGCCCTAGATAATTGAATCCGAGGTCTTGAAAGAGCCCCCCCGGCAAGAAGAAACCCTTGAGGCTTCCTTCGGCCTTTCCCGCAATCTTCGCCACCGACTCGCCTATCTTCGGAATGCCCTCCAGAAGAGCCCTGGTTTCCTTTCTGAACTTTTTATAAAAGGTACCGGTAAGGACTTTGTGAAGATATGTGGACATTGCGCCGACATTTGGCGATATCGACATCTCGTTGTCGTTCAGGACAACGATCAGGTCTTTCTTCATGTGGCCTGCCTGATTGAGCCCCTCGAAGGCAAGACCGGCGGTGAGAGCGCCGTCGCCGATTACCGCTATCACCTTGCAGTCATCGCCCCGCTTGTCCCTTGCTTCGATTATACCTAGGGCCGCAGATATGGATGTCGAGCTGTGGCCCGTGCCGAAGGGATCATGGGGGCTTTCGCTCCTCTTCGGAAATCCTGATAACCCTCCGAACTTTCGCAGCGTCTGAAAGAGGCCATATCTGCCGGTGAGTAACTTGTGCGAATACGATTGATGACCGACGTCCCAGATGAATTTGTCGCGGGGGGAATTGAAAACATAATGCATTGCAATAGTAAGTTCCACAACGCCGAGATTCGAAGCGAGATGGCCTCCGTTCTTGGAAACCCTTTCGATTATGATTTCCCGCAATTCCTCTGCGAGGGTATTCATCTCCTCGATAGTGAGCCCCTTGAGGTCCTGCGGAGATTTAATTTTTTCGATCAGCATGCCCAAGATGCCTATAACACAGAGAACTAATTTTTTCTTTCGTAAAGATACCTCGCAACGGCCCGCAGCGGCTCGGCCTTTCCGTCAAATACCGACAGAGCAGATACGGATGCATCTATCAGTTCTTTCGCCTTTCTGCGCGATTCCTCTATCCCATAGAGGCGGGGATAAGTCAGCTTTTTCTTCTTTTCATCAGAGCCCTTCGGCTTTCCGATTACCTCGGTTTCGCCCTCTACATCCAATATATCATCGATCACCTGAAAGGCAAGGCCTATATTCTCCCCGTACCTGGTGAGCCTTTCGAGTTTTTCCTCGTCTGCACCCGCCAGAATTGCTCCAATCCGAACCGAAACCGAGATCAGCGCAGCGGTCTTATGTTCATGAATGAAGATCAGCGTTATCGGGTCAGGCTCGGAGTTTTCCGACAGAAGGTCCTGGGCTTGGCCGCCGACCATTCCCTGAGAACCGGCGGCATGAGCCAGTTCGCAGACGCATTGAGCGATGGCTGAGTCGGCTATAATAGGCCTGCGATAGCGTCTGTCGGCAAACAGACAGAATGCATCGGTAAGAAGGCCGTCTCCTGCAAGGACAGCAATCCCCTCTCCAAAAACCTTATGGTTCGTCGGTTTGCCGCGCCTCAGATCGTCATTGTCCATAGCGGGAAGGTCATCATGTATGAGGGAATAGGTATGAATCAGCTCGATCGCGGAAGCTTGGGGAACGGCGTCTTCGACCCTGCCGCCGCAGGCCTCATATGCTGCGAGACAAAGGATCGGCCTTACCCGCTTTCCGCCTGCTGAAAGGGAGTAGACCATCGACTCCCGGAGAATCTTGGGAGGGAAAGGAGCGCTGTAATAAGACGCCAAAAAGGCCTCTATCAACTGCTTCTTTTCACTCAGATACGACTTCAGATCCAACGGCATTACCTCCGTATCCAGACTGGAAACCGGGAGCCCTTAGACTCCAGGCAAATATTAAGCTGGTGATTGCCTATTCTTCTTTTACTTCTTACTTGTCCGGTTTATTCCCACTCGATAGTTCCGGGCGGTTTCGAGGTGATGTCGTAGACTACCCTGTTGACACCGCGAACCTCATTGATGATCCTGCCCGATATCTTCCCGAGGACTTCGTAAGGAATGTGCGCCCAGTCGGCTGTCATGCCGTCTAGGCTTGTCACCGCTCGGACAGCTATGACCTTATCATAGGTCCTTTCGTCGCCCATTACGCCCACGCTCTTGATAGGCAGAATGACCGCAAAGGCCTGCCATATGGCCTTATACAGGCCGGCTGCCCTTATCTCTTCGATGACTATCGCATCTGCGTCCCTCAGGATTTCGAGCTTGTCTTCGGTGATATCTCCGATGCATCTTATGGCGAGACCTGGTCCGGGGAAAGGCTGCCTCCAGCAGATCTCTTCGGGGAGACCCAGTTCCTGACCAAGCACCCTCACCTCATCTTTGAATAACTCTCTCAAGGGTTCGACGAGTTTGAGTTTCATGACCTCGGGCAGTCCGCCGACATTGTGATGGCTCTTGATGACCGCAGACGGCCCTTTGAAAGATACGCTCTCGATAACGTCCGGATAGAGCGTGCCCTGAGCCAGGAATTCGGCGTCCTTTATATTTTTCGATTCCTCTTCGAAAATGGCGATGAATTCGTTGCCGATAATCTTCCTCTTCCTCTCGGGATCGGTCACGCCCGCAAGTTTCTCTAAAAACCGTTTTCTGGCATCAACAAAATCTAGCTTAATATGGAAATGGTCCTGGAAGGTCTTGCGAACCTTCTCGGCCTCTCCCTTTCTGAGCAGACCGTTGTCCACGAATATGCATGTAAGATTGTCGCCTATAGCCCTGTGGATCATAAGGGCAACCACAGAAGAGTCGACTCCGCCGCTCAGAGCGCAAATGACCTTTTTATCTCCGACCTGGGTACGGACATTCGCCATCGACCATTCGATGAAAGAGGCCATCTCCCAAGTGGGTTTACATCCGCATATCTCGAAGACAAAGTTCTGCAAGACCCTCAGGCCTTCGTCGGTATGAGCGACTTCGGGATGGAACTGGAGGGCATAGAATTTCCGTTTCTTGTCGGCCATAGCAGCAACAGGAGAGTTGTCGGTATGTCCGATTATGTTGAATCCTTCAGGCATTATCTCTATACGGTCGCCGTGGCTCATCCAGACCTTGGTCTTCTTGGACAGCCCCCACAGCAGATCGTTATCATCGTCCACCATCAGAAGAGCCCTTCCGTATTCTCTTTTCGCTGCTCGCGCAACTTCCCCGCCTAGCGCATGGGCCATCAGCTGCATTCCATAGCAAATACCTAATACGGGGACGCCCATCTTGAATATTTCGAGATCGCATATCGGTGCGACTTTATCGTAGATGCTCGACGGTCCTCCGGAAAGGATTATCCCCTTGGGCGCGAATGACCTGATCTTTTCGATGGATGTATTAAACGGGAAGATTTCTGAATAGACCTTGTTCTCCCTGATCCTGCGCGCGATAAGCTGCGTGTACTGGGAGCCGAAATCAAGGACGAGTATCTTCTCAGTCAATGGCGCTGCATGTTCCATTATTTCTCCGGCCGCCTTTACTGTTCTATGCGATAGTTGGGGGCTTCCTTCGTGATGATAACATCATGAACATGGCTTTCCCTCCACCCAGCGTTGGTGATCTGGATAAACCTGGCGTTTTTTCTCATCTCGTCGAGGGTCCTGCAGCCGCAGTAACCCATCCCTGAGCGAAGTCCACCGACAAGCTGGTGTATGCTGCTCGAAAGAGGCCCCTTGTAGGGCACGCGCCCTTCTACGCCCTCGGGCACGAGCTTCTCTTTCTCGACGCCTTCCTGTCCGTAGCGGTCCTTGGCCCCCTGCTGCATCGCACCGATAGATCCCATGCCGCGATATGTCTTGTAGCTTCTGCCTTGGTAAAGGATGACCTCCCCCGGCGATTCGTCAGTGCCCGCAAAGAGGCTTCCGATCATCACGCAATGGGCCCCGGCGGCGATGGCTTTGGACACATCTCCCGAATATTTGACACCTCCGTCGGCAATGACCGGGATGTTCGCCTTGGACGCGACATCGTAGCAATTGCGGATAGCCGTCAGCTGAGGGACACCCGCGCCGGCGACAATTCGCGTAGTGCAAATAGAACCGGGACCGATGCCGATCTTGACCGCATCCGCGCCGGCCTTGATGAGTTCGGCAGCTGCCTCAGCCGTTCCTATATTCCCGGCGATAACATCGATACCGAATTTCTTTTTTATCTCTTTCAGGGTCGTGATGACCCCTTTCGAATGGCCGTGAGCAGTATCGATGGCGATGACGTCTACGCCTGCCTTAACCAGGAGTTCGGCGCGGTGAATCGCATTTTCACCGACTCCCACCGCTGCGCCGATCCTGAGTCTTCCCAGAGAATCCTTGCAGGCATGCGGATATTTCTTTCTCTTCTCTATGTCTTTTATTGTGATAAGACCCTTGAGGTTATTATCTTTGTCGACGATAGGCAACTTTTCGATCTTGTAACGGTTCAGGGTATCCTTGGCCTCTTCGAGCGTAGTGCCCACAGCAGCAGTTTTGAGATTTTCGCTTGTCATGACCTCTGATACCCGTTTCTTCTCATTCGTCTCGAATCTCAGGTCCCTGTTCGTGAGGATGCCGACGAGCTTTCCATTCGTGGTGACAGGAACACCTGAAATCTTGTAGCGTGCCATTAAGACCATGGCATCGGAAATAGGGGCATCGGGGGCTATGGTTATGGGGTCGACAATCATACCGCTCTCAGATTTCTTGACCTTGTCCACCTCCAGAGCCTGCTTCTGAGGAGACATGGCCCTGTGCATAATGCCGAGGCCGCCCTCGCGGGCGATTGCAATAGCAAGGCTGGCGTCCGTCACGGTATCCATCGCAGCGCTGATGATAGGGACATTCAGCCTTATATTTCTGGTAAGATTGGTGCTTACATCGACCTCTCCCGGTAGTACATCGGATTTGGCTGGCAATAAAAGAACATCGTCAAATGTTAACCCAAGCGGTAAATCATCGGTAAGCATAGACACAACCCCTTTAGATCTTTAAACTGAATTATACCATTTTCGGGCGGAAAGAAGAAATATTCCTGTAAAATCAGGGCTTGAGAAGAGAGATCTCCCTTGTCGCCTTATAAACCTGCTCGACAGAAATATCCTTCATACATTTAAGATCTTTGCATCCTCTTTTATAACAAGGCGCGCATGGAGCCGCAGACCTTATGATTACGTTATTTCGGCCGTAGGGCCCGGTCCTGTCCGGGTTCGTAGGTCCGAAGAGGGCGACGACCGGTATGCCACAGGCCGCGGCGATATGCATGGGGCCTGAATCGTTGGTTATCACTAGCTTCGCCCCCCTGATGAGCCAGATCAGTTCCCCCATGTCTGTTTCACCGGCCATTGAAATGGCTTTGCCACTGCTCTGCTCTTCAATGGCCTTCGATATACCATGATCTGCCGCGCTGCCGACCACCGCACTATTAATATCGAGCATAGCGGCAAGCGCGGCAAATCGATCTGCTGGCCACTTCTTGGTCTCCCACCTGGCTCCTGCTACTATAACGGCATAGTCTCCTATCTGGCTTCGCAGTTGTCGAATCTTCTCGGATTCCCGTATGAGCGGCATGGGGAACCGCACAGCTTCGACATCGCAGCCAAGTGCCTGTACCACCTTAAGATATCTGTCCACAGCATGGACATCCTTGCCGCCGGTCACCTTATGGGTATAGAAGAGCGCGCTTCCCTCCCTGGCCTCCGCAAAGCCTATTCTGACCGGAGCGCCCGTTGCCTTCGTCATCAAACCGCTTCTCATTAGCCCCTGAAGATCGATCGCAATGTCGTAGGCCTCGGCCCTGATATTCTTTGCAAGTCTGCCCAATTCTGAGATAGTTCCGGAGATTCGTCCGACTTTCTTCCATTGGTCCTTGTCGATAATCCAGAGCTTGCTTACAAGCGGATTGCCCTCGATGATGCCTTCGATCCCTTTAGCTATAACCCAATGGATCTTCGCCAAGGGAAAGCACTCATTCAGGGCGGACAGAAAGGGAAGGCTGTGGACAACATCGCCAAGCGAGCTCGGCTTGATGACGAGTATCTTGCGCGGAATTGCGCGTATGGTTATTCTTTCCATTTCAATATATATTTTATCGCGTTATCGAGGTCGTCCACAACCGCATCGGCGTGAGCGGACTTATTCTTCAGGCCGGTCCTAACCAATATCCCGCGAGCGCCGACAGCTTTTGCAAGGAGCATATCTGCGTCCTTATCGCCCACGACAAAGGACCTCTTGAGGTCAATCCCGTAATCGGCCCTTGCCCTCAAAAGCATCTCGGGCTCCGGCTTGCGACATTGGCAGAAATCTTCGGGATTGTGGGGGCAATAATAAAAGTCGGTGAAGCCGTATGTGTCAATGAACAACTTGTTCACGTCTTCCACGAAATCTTTCTCAATAATGCCTTTCGCGATACCCGACTGATTGCTCACACCGATAAGCTCGAAGCCCTCCTCTCTCAGCGACTTTAGCCTGTCTACGCCGGACAGTAATTCGAAGTCTTCCCATCTGTTCAGATAGTTGGCGTCCCTGCAAAGCGTGCCGTCCCTGTCGAAAAAAACGGCCCTTTTCGCAGGCAGCAGGCGTATGATATTGGCATAGACATCTTCCGATTTGATACCGAACATGCACTTGATATAATCTTTATGACAAGTGCGCTCGAAACACGGACTACAATCGATTTTCGTCCTGATCACTGCATACCCTTCCCCCACAGGCCCGGTAAGTTCGGGGGATGTCGACCCGAATATGGCAGCCAGAGGAGTGCCGACAGCGTATGCTATATGCATCGGGCCGGAATCATTCGTCACTAATACGTCGCATTCGGAGACGAGCGCCATCAACTCTCTCAAAGACGTCTTTCCTGCAAGGAGAAGTTTGTTCATTGGTATCTGTTTGTAAATTTCTTCACCCGTAGTGACGTCGTCTTTCCCACCTAAGATTACAACGCTGCCCCGAGTCTCCCTGATGAACCATCCCGCCACCTCGGCGAACCGCTCTGGCAGCCATCTTTTGGATGAGCCGAAAGTAGCTCCAGGATTTATACCGAGGATAGGACGCTTCAACTCCGAAAGCCTCGCACGCGCGTCAAGCCGCTCCTGCAGCGTCATCCTGAGCCAAGGATGCGAATATGCCGCACCGATACCGGCAGCAGTTAGAAGATTCAGATAATAATGAATGTGATGGACATTACGGTCCTGGTTTGTATATCGGATAGGGTCCGTCAGGAGAACGCCTCTGCGGTCCCGGTTGTATCCGATCCTCTTGGGTATGCGCGCAAGAAAGGCGATAAGTGCTGCATCGAAGGCGTTTTGAAGCAGAATCGCCCGGCTGAAGCGCTTCTTTCTGAGTATCTTGGCGAGACGAAGTTTACCTACAAGCTCCCTGAACACGGGCTCATAGACTATTATTTCATCGATATCATTGCTATTTTCAAAAAGAGGTGCAACCGCAGGGTTGACCAAAAGGCTTATATGCGCCTGCGGATAGTATTTCCGTATGGCCCTGATCGCCGGCAACGTCATCACTGCATCGCCGATCCAGTTCACACCCCTGATGAGAATCTTTTCCTCTTCTTTTTCGTCTTTCGTGTCCTGCCCTTCCATCGGGATATTCTAACATGGCGGCTGCGGCCCTTTCGAAAATTCGATTATCTACGGAAACATGTCATCGGCTTCTCAGAATCACAATTAGATAGCGCAGCAGGCAATCCATATTGTGTGACGCGATCCGCCGGAAGTGCCGCGCCCCCGCACTCGAACCTCATCCACAAGGAAGCCGACCTTGCGCAAACGGCTGGTAAAGGCTCGATCAGGAGCGGCCGACCATACGGCCAAAACTCCTCCAGGCCGCAGCGTTGCGAGGGCCATATTCAATCCGTGGAGGCCATAAAGCCAGTCATTGCCTTTTCGGGTCAGTCCCTCAGGACCATTATCAACATCTAGCAGAATTGCATCATAGGCATTGCGTTCCGTCTGTATAATCCGGGCTACATCAACCTCACGTACTATGACCCGCTCATCTTGAAGAGGATAGCCTGCAAGCTCCGCAAGTGGACCGCGGTTCCACGCCACCACCGCCGGCACCAGTTCGGCCACCACCACCCGGCCGTCGACGCCGATTCCTTTCAGCGCTGCAGCCACGGTGTATCCCATACCCAGGCCGCCGACAAGGATTCGTGGTTCAGGACGATTCGTAATTCTTCCGCAAGCAAGCTTGGCAAGTTCATCTTCCGACCCGTGAACACGACTGTTCATAAGCTCACACTTGCCGACTCTCATCGCGAACTCAGTGCCGCGCTTGTATAGCCGAAGTTCTTCGCCATTTCCGGGCGCCTGCGCGACTTCGAGTAAAATCCAAGGGGTCATATGCTGCTCAAGGAACTGCCAACCCACAGGTTGTGGTCCGATTTGGCAACACGCGGGGACCTATGAAAATCTGTCTTTCCAAATTATTACGACATACATGCCGCGTTCAGTATCCCTGCCGCGAGTGATAGGGCACCTAAAAACAATCCCTTTGATACGGTCCCTTCCTGAATTGCAGCCGCCAAGTTCTTAAACAGCAGCCTCACCAGGAGGTAGACCAGAATCTGTACGACAAGGGCTACCGCTCCCCAGAGCAGCATATCGTAGAAATTAACGCTATGGATTATAGCGCTCGCCAATGGGAGGACAAACCCTAACAAGGCTCCGCTCAGACTATATGCCGCAGCAGCATTTCCGTGGTCTATGAGGTTGAATTCTTTATACGGGGTGACCTGAACATATATGATCAGAAAAAAAACGGTCAAGACCATCGCAGAAACGAAATAGGCCAGAAATTTCACGATGCCTGGAAGCTGTGATGCAATTTCCATGGTTCCTCCGAAATTATATCAATCAATAAAATAGTGCGGTACAAAGTTGCTCGTGTTTTTTGTTACAGACGTATCGTCTTCCCGGATACCGATCCCGGCTGCCAGCCCGTTGACAATCCACGATCCAATGACCGGATACCGGCCATCGAATGACGGAAGCTCCTTCAGTTCCTGGTATATGAACCCTTCACTACCGTATGTGCCTTCAGTCGAGATCACCGAGGCCCCTCGCCTGAATTCTATATTGGCGCCCTCGCGCGCAAAGAGCGGCTTCTTGACGAAACTGTCCCCCATCTTGGATTGATCGAAATAACTCGGCAGCAGATTCTTATGGCCGGGGAACATTCCCCACAATACTGGCAATATCCCTTTGTTCGACAGTACCATCTTCCACGCCGGCTCAAACAAGGTAATGGCATCGGACCTGATGTATTTACCGAATTCGTCGGCCAGTAACCATTCCCATGGATAAAGCTTGAACATGAATTCTATCGCATCATAGTCCAGGTCTACGAACTTTTCGATGTCAGGATTGAACCCTATGTCCTCAACGTAAATGTGTTTAGTCGCTATCCCTGTCTGACCTGCTACGTCGCGCATATATTCGACCGTGACCAGGTCTTCCTCGTGATCCTTAACGCTGCTGAAATATAGCTTTGATACGATCGGCATCTTGCGTTTCACGATATTAAAGGCGTCGATGAGCTTTTCATGGATAGAGTT
>Ga0182011_10003157_pt1 | contig 13603 bp, 10 predicted proteins | sample 711E1DmetaG_FD_120481 | JGI IMG/M metagenome (GOLD analysis project Ga0182011, IMG submission 120481) | Permafrost microbial communities from Stordalen Mire, Sweden - 711E1D metaG | ecosystem: Environmental > Terrestrial > Soil > Wetlands > Permafrost | place: Sweden: Stordalen | collected... | reverse complement strand
GCAAACCGTCATCACCACCTACAGTAACAACCCCCTAGTCTATTTCGATATCGGCAACGAGCCCTACGGGTATACCGAATCGGCATGGGCTGACTTGGTGGCGCAATGGCTCGCCCTGTTCCCCAATCTTCCCAGGGCGCGGGTCCTCGTGGCTGGGGTCGTGACTGGAAACGGGTGGGATGCCGATGTGACGCAGGTGGGGGCGGACTCTCGTCTGAACGGAACCTTGCTGAACCTTCACGTGTATCCTTCGAACAGCAACTCGCTCACCGCCGCAGGCTGGGAGCAAGTCATCAAACAGAAGGTGGGCGCCTATTCTAGCCGGACCGTCGCGACGGAATGGGGAGCGCCGCTGAGCGGAGGGGTCGTTTACAGCGGCACTGGCACCCCCACAGACGTCAACGCCGCCTACATGATGGGGGTTCCGGAGCAATTCAGGGCCTATCCGATGGGTGGTTGTCTTTGGGCTGGCTTGGAAGGCGCGAACGGCATGGGCCTCACCAAGATTAACGGATCGGGGTCAACTCTCACATTGACCGTGACCAACGCTTCCGCCCTCGCCCGGCTTCAGTATTCGTGGGGCCTGTAGCCGGCGATGAGCAGACGGAGGACGTTGGGGGTAGACGGCAATTGCCATCCGTCGAGATCTGACGGTCGACGGGTTTTCGCGGGATAGGGTCACGGCTTGCGCTTTCCGGGGCGTCGGCGCGGGGCGGTTGGTGGGAGTCTCCGTCGCGGTCGAAGTTGTGGGTGTCGCGCCAGGAGTCGGCGTCGATGTCGACACGGTGGCAATGTTGTGCGGTCGACCAGAGCAACGACACAGGCCGCGCCGGGAAAGACGGACTGCTGAACTACTACCATCGGGAGGCCGCGTGAGACTCGGCGATGGATTTCCGGACAGCAAGAGGGAGATAGAGATCGAGTTCGGCCCGGCAGGTTACCTGCGCACTGGGAGACAGTCCTGGTTGGTGGCACCCGCAGCCATCGCGAACCTCGGAGTCGCAAACGGGTGGGAGTGTCGTCGCTCGGCTCGTTTCAGCCGGACAGCTACTGGCCAGGTCGGTCGAAGTCTGGGAGCTTGCCAGAACTGTTGAGGGCGACCGCTTGGCGAACGAGCGCCTTGAAGTCGGCCTCGTCGACTTCTTCTCCTTCGTGGATGTCGATCGCGCGGCGTGCGTTTCCGTCGAGACTCGAGTTGAAGAGACGGGCCGGATCCTTCAGAGACGCGCCCTTGGCGAAGGTAAGTTTCACGACCTTCTTGTAGGATTCGCCTGTGCAGATGATGCCGTCATGCGACCAAACCGGGGTGCCCATCCACTTCCACTCCTCGACGACGCGCGGGTCTGCTTCCTTGATGAGCTTGCGCATTATGCCGAGAGTTTCCCCGCGCCAGTCCCCGAGTTCGGCGATTCTTTTCGAAATGAGCTCCGATGCCGACCCACCTTGGCTCGCGCCCGACTTCTTCATGTTCCTATCCTCGCCAGCGCGCCTGCATGGCTATCCCGCTGCTGTTCCCAGAACCGCTTCGGCCACGGACTTCAGAGCGGCGAGCCCGCGCTCAAAGTCACCGCCCACCATCTTGTCCATATTCATCACCAGGTGAAACAGCTTGCCCAGAAGGCCATTGTGGCCGTCCATGGCCCAGGTCGTCCTGGTCTGCGTGGCCACTGGTATCAAGGTGAAGGTCACCGTGTTGGTGGCAATGAAGGGCTTGATGAACTCCAATTTCACGCTGACCGAAGACGGCAAATCGCTACGTTCGATGGTCATCCGCCCTTGCCCCACCTTGCCGTTGTCGCTCTTCCAGACGTAAGTCGCGCCGGCTCCTGCCGACGGTCCCGAGAACGTCTTTTCCATCGTGGGGTCGAGCTTCTCCCACGGCGACCAGGCGGCCCATGAGTGAAAGTCGTTCACTTGCGCGAATACGCTTTCGGGCGACGCCGAGATGAGGATCGAACGCTCAACATGAAACGTCGACGGACGCGTGGCGACGACGATTGCCAACACGACCACGACAATAGCCAAACCGAGAAGAAGCTTTCCGAGCATGCTTGTACCCTCGCCGGATCGAAGCTGTCCTTTCACTTGTTCTGATGCCGGAAGCCCCTGGAAGGATCCTCGCTCTTGAAACGGAAAAGCAAGATATGGTCAAGGTGAAGCTCCCGAAAGACAGTGACTGCATCGGGCACTCATGAACCGACCCCACCGGGTCGTTCAGCAACGAGACCTCACGTGAGAATAGTGATTTCTCTGGCCATCCTGGCCTCGATCGCTGCCTTCGAGGGGTGCTCATCAGGCGGTGGCGGTTCGACCACGCCCGCGCAGACCGGTGGCAGGTCGGGAAGAACATTGAGCAGCGGCGGCTCGACCTCGGGCGGCACGCCAAGCAGCGGTGGCGCATCGAACAGCGGCGGCACGTCGGGCAGCGCCAGCGGATCAGGCGGAAGTGGCGTCGCCGGTGGCACGACCCGCTCCGAGATGGGCTCGGGTGGCACGGCCGGCTCTGGCGAAAGCACGAACTCGGGTGACAAGACTGGCTCCGCCGGCGCCACGACCTCGGGCGGCGCGACCGGATTGGGCCGAAGCAGTGCTGTGGGCGACACGACGGGCGCTGGTGGGAAGAGCGGCACGGCTGGGACCACCAGCAGCGCGGGCACGGTCGGCTCCGGCGGATCCGTTGCCACTGGCGGCAGCACCGGCAGCGGCGGCGCAAGCAGCACCGGTGGCGCTTCCGGCGGCACCGGTGGCAACACCACGGCCTCTGCCAGTTGCGATCCGGGCTCCACCACGACGACCTGGGCCAGCAACTGTCCGACCGCGCCGCCGACGACCTGTAAGGCGGGCACGTGGGTAGCAGCAGGGCCGCAAAACGACAGTTGCTGTTCCGGCATGAAACTGGTCTCAGAGTCGGCGCACTTCGCGGTCTACGGCGACGAGACCGCTACCACGCCTGCGCTGGCACAAGGGGCGGTCGACCACCTGGAAACCGTATGGAGTTTGTACTTCACCACGCCCATGTGGGAGCGGGAACCCCTGTGCAACTCGTCCACCAAGAACAAGGTGAGCGTCCACGTCCAATCCACCTGGGGGCTCACCGGTGGCGCCTGGGACTCGACGCACATGGGTATGTGGATCGGCACCAGTGGTCTCTCCGATCACTGGGGACTGGCGCACGAATTCAGGCACGGCGTTCAGGCCGTCGAGGGCGGCCTGTCCTGCCCCAACTCGAACACCTGCGGTTGGATCTACGAAAGTCACGCCAATTGGTCGGCGCAGCAACAAGTCGAATATCACACCACCGACGTGCACTGCTCTGAGTACCTGCCCAATGCTCCCCACCTCTACCTGGGCTCCACGAGGGATCGCTATTGCAACTGGCAGTTTATGGAGTACCTCAAGGACAAGTACTGCTACAGCGCGGTCAACGCCATTTGGGACGGCACGCCGGTTGCCGATCCCTTCACCGCCATCATGAATGGCCAGAAGTGGAACATCAGCCAGCTCAACGACTTCACGGGCGAATGGGCCATGCACAACATCACTTGGGACTATCAAGACCCGCCGCCGGAGAGCACTTCAGGCGGCAATCAGGGTGGATTGTTCCGCTCCAATTACGGTTTGATCAACGACATCTCGCAGACCTGGCGCCGTCTGCGCCTCAGCAAGGTCGAGCCGCTGGACCCGGATTACGCGAGCAATCGGCGCTTCGCCTCACCCTTCGATTGGGCGCCACAACGCTTCGGCTACAATATCATTCGGTTGTATCTGGACGCGGGCGCCGCCAGCGTGACCGTCACTTTTCGCGGCGTGACCTCGGCCAATCCCAACCCGGATTGGCGTTGGGGGTTGGTCGCCACGGATGCGGGAATAGCGACATCGCGCTACAGTACATTGCAGAAGGGCTCGGACGGCCAGCTCAATTACTGTGTCAAGCCGGGGGAGTCACTGTGGCTGGTCGTTGTGGCCACACCCTCGGTTCAGCAGGAGATCGTGTGGGACCAATCCTACTACACGGTGCCGCGCTATCCATACATGTTCCAACTGGGCAATGCCTGGCCCGACGGGTTTCAGGGAGGCAAGCAAGACGCATGTCCTTCGGGGCTGACCCGCTCGAGCAACGGCGGCGGCTGCGCGCCCCCGGGCACGACAGCATACGTTGGTCCCTACGCCACGGTGGCGAGCGGAGCGACGGTGGGCAGCGGAGCGCGGATCCAGGACCATGCCTACGTGGAGAAGGGCAGCGCAGTTTCAAATGGCATCGTCGGCGCGCTGTCGATGATTGGCAGCCAGAGTGGTACGTACAACTCGAACTCGTTCACGGTAAGCGGCGGCACAGCAAAGACGGCCTTCTTCCCGCTCGGCTGGTTCGCCTCGGGCCAAAGCCTGTCTGGCGGTTCCCTGATTGGCGACGTGGAATTCCAGGGTACGAGCGTCAACCACTCCAGTGGAGACTGTAGCGGCTACGTCGACGGCTCGACCTGCACGGGTCCGGGAACCGACGACACCCCGACGCCGCCGTACACCTGGAGGTAGCCCTGACCTGCCCCCCAAAAACTGGTCCAGCTGATATGTGAGTCCTCCAGCAGGAGGACAGATGAAAAGGAAGCGATTCAAGAAAGAGCAGATCATCGGGATTCTGAAGGAGGCGGAGGCCGGGGTGGCCGCACAGGACCCTTGGTGTCCAGAAACAGATCGCTGGAATTCTTGCACAGAATCGCGGAGATGCGCAGCTTGAATTCGCGTGCCTGAGCGGGCAGCGTGGCCATCAATGCTTCCGGCAACGCTCCACTTTCTCATCACGATGATCGCATGGGCGATCAACGAGAGAATGCAGCGCAAGCTGGACTACACTCAGGAAGAGGTCCGGGTTCTCAAGGCCCAACAGAGAATTGAGTTGTTGGGCCTGCAAGGCGACCTTGGGGTTGCCGCCAGCCGTCCCTGATTCTTCTGCAATTTCCAGCGTGTTGCAAATGCAGCCACAATTATCCCAAATGTCTTGAATGGCAGCTGCGCTGCGAGCCAGGAGCGATAGGGTCGTCCGGGAACTCGAAGATGCTATTGATGTCGCATCAACCATGGATACCGTCGCCTATGCGACACCGACTATACCAATGGCAGGGCTGTTCGATCAACGAAGTTCTCAATGGAAAGCCCCTGGAATCGCGTGGGCAAAGTAGCCGTTTCCCACTGGCGATTGTCGATGGACCGATACAGCGGCGGGTGATCCTTTCGTGATGATCAAAGTTCGCACACGAAAAATCAATGCGTTGGTGGCTGCGCATGGATCACGTGAAAGCTCGCCACCTCTTTCCATGGCTCAGTCGTGTCGGCGGTCTTGAGCGGGAGCACAGCCCAAAACCCATCTCCCTGAGCACGCCAATCCACGGGCCAGTCCGCGTTGAGGGTGTCGTTGTAGCCGTCCACTTCGACCCTGGACACCGGGCGTCCGGCCCGAAACAAGGTTAGGACAGTTCGCGCACGCAGGTCAGCGTCGGCAAGCCATTTCCGATAGGCATCGACATTTCGGTACCGCGGCGAGCCGAGGGCATCGGGATGGCGCAACGGCCAGGTCAGGCGATCTTTCAATTCACGGTCGAGGGCGGACAACGGCCCTTCGTGGTGGAAGCGACCATCATCCTGTCTCGGCTCGCTGCTGACCGCCTGCAAGTCAGAGACTTCCTCGGGGGGCAGGAATTTTTCGGCCGCGGCCACGAGGTCGCCATGCTCCATCTCGCGGTCTTGATGAGGGCGCGACTGCACGACCAGGTATTGGTCCGAGCCATCGAACGATGGAAAGGCGCGAGCTTTGTAGTAGCCGAGTCCCGGGGGCTCGAACTGCACGTCAAAGTCCGCGTCTTTGATTTGCGCCCATGCGCCTTTGCCACGGCGCCACAGATTGCCATCGAAATCGACAACCTTGCTCCCCGCTGCCAAGAGAAGGACCATCATGGGCCGTGGCGTGGTCACCAGGTTGGCGAGATTCGTTCCCAAGAGGGTACTAAAACACTTGCCGTGTGGATTCGCGCGGTTCAGATCGAGCAGCCAGAAAATACTTTCGCTGAAGTGAGCCTCCGCCCCCACTAGGGGTCGGCCATTGGCAACGACGACGCGACCGAATCCGGGGTAAGCCGCGGGTGCCGGCAATTCCCATGGGCCGGCGATCCGCTTGCCGCTGCCGTCGTGCAAGTTGGCAATGAGCGACGACCCTTCCCGGTGGCCGAACATGGCAATGGCATCTAATGTCTGGTCCGGTGCAGTCAGCGCCGCGAATCCGAACGGTTGCGCACCTGTGTCTTCGAGTTCCACGAGGGAGACACCTTTGCGGTCGACCCGTATGAGAAGGCTTTGCTTGGCCAGACCCGCAGAAACGAGCTTTGGATTGTTTTCGGCTGTATCTCGGTACTTGAAGCTCAGCTCTCGTCGAAACAGCAAAAACAGCGCATCGCCACCGGCGAGACGAGCGCGCTGGCTCTGAACGAGCTTGTAGCTGCCAACCTCCGAAAATGCCCTGGAAGCGGTCTGGAATACCACCTGTCTCCGGTTTAGCACAGTGATGCCGCCGAACAGGCGAAGCAGAACGATTTCGTCCGTGCCGTCGCCGTCCAGATCGGCGGCAAGAGTCCGCTCCACACGGTCCACGTTATGGTAATCGTCATTACCTCGCGGCGACCGGGCGTCAATGGTGTACGGAAACACGTCGCCGAAGAGACGCCGCGAAAACTGTGGTCCCCGGAATACCGGATCGAGCCACCAGTGGATCCGGTTGGGATCCTGCTGATCCCGACAATTTATGGAGAGGGCCATCACCGGCTCCGCGTCTTTCCAGCTCACAACGAAGCCTTGCGTATCGGGGCCGGCGGCTCCGCCCCTCTCGATTGTGGCGTGCAGCGAAATCATGGGACGGTCTGCACCGCGGGCGGCTTCCCCGGCTGCGCCGGCTGTGGGGGCAACGAGGAATGCCGTCGCGAGGGCGAGGCACGCGGGTTGTCGAGCATCACGGCGTGCCATGGTTGGCGAGCCTCCATTCGACGAGATAGAAACCCGACACCAGCTTCACCAGGGGACGACGAGTATTTGGAGTGCCATACTCGTCTGCCTCGCCGTTGCCTATGGGCAAGACGACTCTCACCGCATCAGGAGTGAGCTGCCAGTCCAAATGCATGGGTCCGCTTGCTCCATGACCACGTATTGGTGCCCCCGGGATGGAGATCGGCTTCATCGGCTGGCCGTCGCGAATCAAGACGAAGCTGGTCGCGGCAGGAAGATCGATGGATGCCAGCCAATCGCTTAGCCCCTGTGGATCTGGGTATTGCTTCTTGTTCGCCAAATCGTCGTGTGCCGCGGACTTGAACTCTCTCTCGAAGCTGCTCACCAGGCGCTCACGCACATCCTTGGCATCCCTATTCTCCCGCTCGATCTCCGCTCGTAGCGCCGGGCTCAAGAACCGGTTTGCGGCAGCCATGACTTCTTCGGGGGAGAGGTGCCGCCACTGCCGGTTGCGCGCATACACGGCGAGAACGGCTTGGCTGTCACGATCGAGATTGGCACCCAGGAACTTTTGCTCTGGTTGTGGCGGCACCTCGCTGTAGAACGGAGTCGCCTCATTACTAGCGCGCCAGCCCCCGCTCGTCCGCTCCAACGGTCGGCCATCGAGACCGTAGGCGGTTAGATCAGCGCCGTCATGGAATAGGAGCTTGGGAGCTTGCTCTTGGTCTATGACTCCAAGCAAATCTTGGAGACCGCCAGTTGTGCGCTTTGGCTCGACCTTGGTAGACCATGCCGTTGGCGACCTGAGGCGAAGCAGGTACGTCGGATCGTAGGAACCGGTCGCCACGATCACATCATTCTTCGCCAGATTCAGCAGTGAGATACCGTAGTCACCGCGACGTGAAGTGAGGCGTCGGGGTGCCGCCAAGATATGCCCGTCAGGCGTGTGTCTGGAGAAATACAAGCCATTGTCATCACCGGACTTGGTCAATACGACAACGAGCTCGTCGAGCTGATTTGATCCAGGACGACTGATTGCACCGACACCCTGGAGCGCTTCGACGTCGAAACCGAAGTCGCGAAGGTGCACCTCGGTGATGCCGGCCGCGTCAATGCGCAGCACGAGGAACTCTGCCTCTGGTGGCGTGGGCTCGTCAGAAAAACGCCTCAAAATCATGTGGACGACGCCCTTGTTGGCGATGCGAGCAATGTTTTCCGACACAACCATATGCCGATACCCCCGTCCGGCTCCCTTCCAGCTGGCCAGCATCTTCTTCGCGCCATAGACCTCGATGTTGCCCGGACCCTCCGAGCCGATCCCAGAGATTGTGATCAGGTCGTCTTGTCCATCGCCGTCGAGATCGACCGGAGTCACCGAATCAACGAAGGAAGCAGTTCTCTTATCGTTGCCTTTGGAACCGACGAGACTCGCGAAATGAAAAATACTCTTCGCGATGGGGTACGGGGTAGGCCGGATGCCGAGCTTGACCACTCCGCCATCCAGCACGCCAATCTCCTGCCTGCTCCTGCCTGCCGCCACACCGCCCGCGATGACGAGGGTCCCCCACTCTTGCTTATAAAGGACAGCAGGAGCGCCATGCTCGGACCAGAGCACGATGGGATCCGCGGATATATTGAACCCAGTTCGAATGAAGGACTCCGATTCCGGATCATGCCTGGGCCATTTGTTGCCCAGACGACGCACACCCACCGCGGGCGTTGCCGCATCATTTCTCTCATGGTCAGGATCATGCTCCACCGGATAGGCCTCCCGCACCATGACGACAAGGACAGCACACTGGATAAATGACTGAACGAGCAGGATAGGCCGAGATCTCATTTCTCACTGCCTTTGCTTCTGAGTGCCAACGCACTGATGCCTAAGCGATTCAAATGGGTTTCTTCTGCGTCAGATAACCCTCCCGCCGTGGGCCACCACGCCGACCGACGTGCCACCCCGGGTTCCGCGAGGCGGATCTGACCGCCGGCAGATCGTCCTGAGAGGTGTGTCCCAAGCATGCGGCACAGTCTACCGGATCTGCGCAAGTCAAAGAGTCTGGGCGGCAATCATCCTCGCCGCCCGAGCGAGGAATCTGCGGGCGGACCGGGCCGAATCCATGGGCCGACCAAACCAAGTGTCAATGCGTAAGCTCAATCAGCTCCTGGAAGTCGCGTTCCTGCGAGGGGTGCTCGGCGATGCGCTTCTTGAAGTAGGCGTGCAGCTTGCTCAAATCGCCAGTGGCTTTCTCCTCGCGCAATCTGCGCGCGATTTCTGTAAACGTGGAGTACGGGGCCTGATGGTCGTTCGCACAGGCGTGGGCCTCTTCAATGTAGCCATCCAGCTGCGGCGCCAGAATCTCGAAACGTGGCCAGCCTTTGCCCAGCGCGGGCCACAGCTCGGGTAGGACCTCCATCGCGTGGCACCCCAAGTTCAAAAACTCGCCAGCCTCTTTCGCAGAAACAGCGCCGCCGAAAACCCGCCCAAACTCGGACCAGGGAACCATGCTGCGTCGAGCCCGGGTCATCATGGCCAGCAGATAGAGCAGACGCCCGTGCGTCCATGGATAGCGCCGCCACAGCTTCACGGCTTCGTCGTACAGCTCATCTGAAATCATGCCGCTCTCGGCGACGAGACGCGTGGCAGAGTTCCATTGCTTCGGATCGGCTTCCAGTCCCCGCCAAAAAAACAGGAAGTCCGCCCACCCGTTGCGCTGTTCATTCTTGCCTCCCGTGCCTGGCGGAGAGCTGTAGCGGGAGATGTTGGCGAAGACGGTCTCGGTGAACATGTCGTCCTTGCGGGCCAGCATCTCGGCCAGGAGCCGCTTGCGCAGCGCCTCGCTGCGCAGGGCGTGGAAGTACCAGTTCTTCCCGCGCACCATGTACTCCACGTCCCACAAGGCCTTCCGGTCGCGCCTGACCGGGTTTGCGATGGCCAGAAACAGGGCTAGGCGTTTGTCACCGGGGTCGGCGCGGAAGCTTGCCCCGGGGTGACCAGCCTTGCACCAGCGGTCGATGATCGCCAAACCCATCTCGTAGGTCTTGAGGCCCGGGTACGCGAGCTCGTTCCACACAATGCCCTCGTCGTTGTTGAAGGGCACGCTGAATTGCATCACGTCAGGCAAAACCCTCAGCTTCATCTCGTCGGAGAAACCGTCGAAGGCAGCGTTGAGCCAGTCAATCCACACGCGTTCGGCGCGCTTGAAGGCCGAGTCGCCGGGTGCCTTGGCGACCAGCCCGGGGTTGTGAAGGTAGGTCCTGCCAAAATCATCGTGGAGTGCCGCCAGCCAATCGCGCGCAGCCTCAGCGACCTTGGCGTCCTTGTGTGCCGCCAAGCCTGCAAGGCGCACCATCTTCACGACGGCCTCGTACGAGGGATTGTCGGCGAAGGCGTCGCGCCTCGGCCGTTTGGCCAAAGCGGTGTCCCGGCCCTGCCATGCGTAGTTCTCGAGGAAGTCGAGGTAGAGCGCGTATTCGGCAGCAGCCACTTTCTCGGGCTCGACCCCAGAGAAGTGCGCTATCAGCCAAGCCTCGTACTCCTTTCCGAGGGCGTAGCTGACAGCTCTCGACGGAATCGGATCGCCGCCACGCCCAGCCATCACGATGCGAAGCGTGCCTTTGGCCCGGTCGAAGTCGATCTCACTACGCGACGCCGTGCCGTCGTAATCAAGGTCGATTATCTTGAGCGCCCGCGCCCCATACTCAAACAACGCCGCGCCGAATTGCTTGATTTGCGCGATGTCCTTGGGAATGAGACCGATGTAGCTCTCAAAGAGATCGTCGCAAAAATCGCGACCCTTGGGCAGCTGCTCCAGATTCAAGCGGATCTCGAGAGAATGCCCCAGCAGGGCCTCCGAATCGGCGATGGCCTTCTTGAAGCGAGGATCCGCCTGATCGCAGACCAGAGCGGTGCGAGCAGCCCCCGGCGGCGGAGAAGAAGGCAGCGATATGTCGAAGCGCGCCAGAAAACCGAGGCTGTTGCGCAAAATGACGGTCACATCGGGGCTGATCTTTCCCCCGAGCGCGATGATGTGCCCGTCCATGGCCTGCAGCCGCTGTGCGATGGCCTGCAGGTTCAACAACAGCGATCGCGGTGGGGAATCCGCGGCCGCAGCGATCTTCATGCCTTCGGACAGCATACGGGCGGCGTTCTCGACCTCGCTGGCCAGGCCTGCCAGAAAAGTCGGCTTGTCCAGCAAGGCCAACACGTAGGTCGTGGGACCGTCGCTATGCGCCCGTTCGATCACGACGCTGGAAAGCTTCTGGCTGATGATCTGGTTGACACTCTCGTCGGCGCGCATCTGCTGGCGGGAATTGCGCCGCCCGTTCTCCGCAATCACCGTCTCGCCTTGCTCGACACCCACGCTGGCCGTGATCTCTACACCCAGGAAGGTCGCGATGCCGTTCAGGGCATCCCGCTTGGCCGCGTCGAGGCTGCGGCCCGTGCCGACGGCCACCACATACCGGTCCTTGGGAAACTCCGCGTAAGGATTCTTCACCCAACTGGGCAGCCCGCCCGAATTGGCACAGCCGTTGGCGAGCACGCTGCAAGAGCCCGCAACCAAGAGCGCAAGAATATGAAGCGACGCCTGACGGACACGTTCATGAGCCATGATGGGCGCGTATCATATCAGAGCATCGGCCAAACAGGCCTCCAGGGAGCATGAGCGATTCGAGCATGGTTCTTCTGTCCCAACGTGTGCCGCGAGGTGGATCGGGTGCTGGCGGAGGCTGCTGATGGGCTGTCCCGATCGCAAGGCATGGTCCAGCCCATACGATGTTGCAGAGTATTTGGACCGCGCCAGGCTTCGTTCCCGCGTGGGCCTATCCCAGCCTCTTTGCCGCTGCAGCCCGAATCGCGGCAACATCTTCGCGAAAAACGAAGAACCTACGAACGAAGAATCTATGCTCATGTGGTCGTTGACTGTATCAAGTATCTGGTCGATGTTGCGTCCATGATATGCCTGATATGCTGGTCAAAGTGTCTGGCGCGCTCTCGCCGAGGCAACCGGCAAGAAGGCGACTGTCGCCCGCGGCAACGCAAACTCGTCGTGTTGGTCGCCTCGGCCGTGGTCGCGTTGGCGGTGACACCCGGGTTTTCCGCCGCAGCGGACGAAGGGGACAATCTGAGCCTGAGCATCCGCTTGGAGGTTGCTGCGGAAACCGATGACTTGGCCACGGTGAGAGCCGTCGTCAGCAGACGTGACTGGCTTGACTGCTCCGGCGCGCTGGAAATCGCCGCCGAGCATGGGCATCTCGACATAGTCCAGTATCTCGTCGAACACTGCCGCGATGTTGGCGACCTCGAACAGACCGTCGAGAGAGCCGTCGACGGCGGCCATCTTGAGGTTGTCCGCTACCTTGCCCACCATGTTGTCGACTTGCCAGAGAATTCCTCTGCGGACCAACTGAGGCGAGTGATGATCTCCGCCGCCGAGCGAGGCAATCTCGCCATGGTCAAGATCCTGGGAGATTTCCCCGAGCACGCCGCCGCCAATGCCGGCAAGGGTCCGGACAAGTTCAGCTGCTCCATTGCAACAAATGCCGCAGCCAGAGAGGGGCACCTCGCCATTGTCCGCTACCTCGTCGAGCACTGCCGTGAGATCGACGATCTGGATGAGGCGTTCGCGAGCGCTGTCCTGGGCGACGATTGGGAGGAGATTCGCTATCTGTTCGGACACCACGTTTCCAAGGACGCACTGCAGGGCGCCATGAGGGTGGCCATCGAGAAATCGTGGGATGACCTGTTTCGCCTGCTCTTGCCGGCGGTTGATCTGGACAAGGCGCTGGGCAAGGCCGTGCGAGAGGGACGGCTTGTCATGGTCAAAGCAATCGTGGAGCAGGGAGCGCATGATCTCACGGGTGCGCTATGTCAGGCTGCCGAACAACGAGATCTCGAGGTCATGCGCTATCTGGTTGGCCAAGGGGCGAGCGTGGATGGCGCGTGTGACAGCGACGAACCGACCGCGAAAAGCAGCGGTGGACGGACACCGCTTGCTTGCGCCCTGAGGAATCATGACGACGTCAAGCGAACTGCCGCCGCGTCGTTTCTTCTCGACAAGGGGGCTCGGGCTGAGTCCCTCTGTTTTGATGACCTCGAAGGTTTCCTGAATCGAGGTGGTGATCTCGACATGCTGAAAAGGCTGGCGGCCAACGGAGCCGACCTTCATGTGTGCAACGAGCAGGGGGAAGGGCTTCTCGGCTTGACCCATGACCCAGCCATGCGTGCTTTTCTGCAATCCCAGGGGCTGAGCACATCCTGGGACGAACACTGGCTTCATGTTCGGCGTCATGTCGGTGGGTGGTCGTCCGCGCATCCCGCGCTGCTGGTTGCTGTGATCGGCTTGGTCTATCTGGGACTGGCGGTCTATTGGCGTGAGGGCAAGTACCGAGGTCGTCCCATGGCCAACGGTTTTGGGACAGTCAACGGCATGCTATCGACCGGCGCGGCGGGAGCGCTTGCGCTTGGCTTGGTCGGTGCCCTTGTTGCTGCTTTGACGTTTCACCCTCACGGGGACAGCTACAGCGCGGCAGCGGCGGGGGTCGGTACCGTCGAGCTCGGGGCATTGATCGGCGGGGTGGTGGGCGCCGCGGCGGGAATCCCACTGGGACATTTCTG
>Ga0182011_10003156_pt1 | contig 13603 bp, 11 predicted proteins | sample 711E1DmetaG_FD_120481 | JGI IMG/M metagenome (GOLD analysis project Ga0182011, IMG submission 120481) | Permafrost microbial communities from Stordalen Mire, Sweden - 711E1D metaG | ecosystem: Environmental > Terrestrial > Soil > Wetlands > Permafrost | place: Sweden: Stordalen | collected... | reverse complement strand
GCGCGATGCGCGCGGAGCGTCAAAAACTGGGTGGACACGGAGACCTGATTCTAGATGGAGTTTTTAGAGGTAATTTTTCATGAAAATTTTCCCGGTTCTTTATCAAAAAAACAATCTTGGCTCAATACAGCGGTGGAAAATTTGGGTTGACGGTACTACTATCTACACGGAATACGGCCAAGCAGATGGCAAGCTTCAAATAATCCAGGACACTATCAAGGAAGGCAAAAACGTTGGTAAGAGTTCGGGGACAACGCCAGAGGAACAGGCTATTAGAGAGGCAGCCGCAAAGCATCAAAAACAGGTCAAGAAGGGTTACCACGAAAATATGGGTGCTGCTATGCGCGGTGAAGTCGACACCTCAGTCGTCCAGGGCGGTATTGAACCTATGCTGGCCCCCTCTAAGATCTATCCACACTTTGCATCAAAACTAATGTGGCCTGTTTATGTACAGCCAAAACTAGACGGTACGCGCCTTATTGCTATCCTAAAAGATGGTACGTGTACCCTATGGAGTCGTACGAGGAAACAGGTAAATTCTTTGCCACATATTGCTAAAGCTGTTGAAAAAAAACTGGGTGGACACGGAGACCTGATTCTAGATGGAGAAGCATTCTCTTACGCATATCGTAATAATTTTGAAGACTTAATTTCACTTATTCGCTGTGACGCTCCGGCTCCGGGGCATGAGGTTGTTGACTACCACATTTACGACTTGCCGTCATGTCACGAAAATTTTGGTAAACGTAACGCTGTCCTTCATGGGATTCTAAACGAAACAAACTATTCGGCGCCTCTAATTGAAGTCCAAACTCTGGTAGCCAAGAATCACGAAGAAATTATGGCTATTCACGAACAAAATTTGGCCCTAGAGTACGAGGGTTCGATGATTCGGAACGATGGCCCTTACGAAGAAGGTAAGCGTTCGGTACACCTGCAGAAGTTGAAGAATTTCAAAGATGACGAATTCCCCGTGTTGAGAGCCGAAGAGGGTCGTGGTAAAGACACTGGGACCATTGGAGCCTTTGTGTGTGTAACCCCAAAAGGCAAAGAATTCAAGGCTCGCCTCAAGGCTACTTATGAACACCGCCGCCACCTTTTCGAAAATCCAGTGGAATGGCAAGGGAAGCTTTTAACAGTTAAGTATCAAAATCTGAGTAACGATGGAATTCCTAGGTTTCCCATTGGTAAAGGACTAAGAATAAACAATGAATAGATGGGGGATTTTCGTTTGATTCTATCTAAAATTGGTTTCGGTACAGGATACGTAGGTCGCCCCAACAGAGGCCAAAAATGGAGTTCAGTTGATACAGTAAACTTCAGAGACGCCCTGGCTAAAGCTAGAGAACTTGGGGTTAACTGGATAGACACAGCCCCTCTATACGGTTTTGGATTTGCCGAACAATTAATTGGTAAAAATGATTGGAATTTGTTGATCTCCTCTAAATGTGGGAAAATTTGGGATCAACAGTATCGAGTCAAAACCGACCTAACGTACATTAGACAAGAATGTGAAGACAGCTTGCGACGCCTTAAGACCAGCGTTATTCACCTGTACCAAATCCATTGGCCAGGCAATAAGCCAGGCGAAACCGACCAAAATTTCGAAGAAGCCTGGGCTACCATGGCAAACTTAAAAGCCGAAGGAAAGGTAGTCAGCATTGGGGGGTCTAATTTCACCCTAGACAACATCAAGCAAGCCCAAGGAATAGCTCCAGTAGATTTCGTCCAACTGCCCTATAATCCGTTGCGTAAAGACATCGAAAACGATATCTTGCCGTACTGCAAACAGCAAGGTATATGGGCCGTTACCTATTCCCCACTCCAGTCAGGGCTATTCAGCGGCCACATAAATCGAGAAAAACTTTCTAAATTACCCGAAAACGATTGGCGCCTTCGAAACGAATACTTCCAAGAACCCCTACTTACTCAAGCCCTAGAGCTAGTCGCCTACTTCTCTATTTTAGGCGAAATCTACAAACCTTACGTGTCACCCGCAACTATGGCTATAGCCTGGAACCTTTGGAATGAATCGGTTGCAGCTACAATAATTGGCTTCCGAAATCTAAACCAAGTGGTTGATATGATTTGGGAAATCCAAAGGGTTATTGGCCCAATTTCCCCTTCAATTCCCTTAGTTTCTCCAACTTCTCCTTCAAGGCTTTATCGTCGTCAGTCGCTTTCGGAGATTCCTTAGGCTCAAACAAAACATCGGCTGGGTGCCCTTTAAAGGAGTACACTTGATGTTTTAGGTCCTGAATATAGTCAAGAACTTTCTGGGGGGGAGTACCCATAGGTGAATGGCCGGCCGCTTCTAAGGCCGCCGCGTAGGCTTCCCCGTGCCTCTTAGCAGCCGCATCGTGGCCACTAGCTACTGCAGCCCTTGTCCCAAGCAGATGATGCGCTGCTGCCCGGTATGCATGCTCCTGAACGTAATCCTCATGGGCCTTACGTTCAGCTAATTCCCGAGGCATTTTATCCTTAAATTCGGCTACGGCCGCCCTGGCATCTAAGTCGGGATGGTCATCTTCACTAATGACCGGATAATGGTCGAGCCAAGGTTTAGGTTCTTTCCCTTTAGCGTTGTCTCCCATTATTTCCTCCCTACAGCTTCCAAAAGTGTAATTTTAGCATCAATATCCCAACCTTCTCCCTCAAAATCCAACAGCAACCCACCAGGGACTCTTTGACTTTTAACCGACTTCGCTATCCCCTTCAGGCAAGAACATCCGACAAATTTCTTCCCATCCGTCTGTGCTTTACCACACACCCCACACTTTTTCCCCATCTCAATTTCACTCAATTTAAGTTTGGGTAAACCGGGTTTAACTAGAGGTGGAGTTGGAGTTAGAGTCCTAGGGTCTTCTTTGGGTAAGGGGGGGGCCGTAGGCAAACTACTAATACGTCCAGCGGTTTTGATTTGCGGAGGCGCCGTCGGGGATTGAATTGGAGCCACAGGGGCCAAGGGTTTGGCTGTTTGCCCTAAAAGTGGCTCATCAGGAGCTTTGCTTTGAGCCTTGACCAATAAATCCAAGGAATGGCCAAGTTTAGCTAAATCTAGATCTTTAGTAAAAGATTTGTCGAGTGATAAGCCCAAAGACGACACTAAAGCCGCTGTAGCGTGTTCTGGTGTAGAATCTACAAACAGATAGTTACCTCCGTTACATTCCACTAAACCGGAAATACCATCCTCACTCTTGTAAAGCATCGGACAACCGCAAAACAAATCCCCTTCAGGCGCATTTTTAAGCCAAGCCAAAGCAGCCCTAGCCACGACGACACCTTCCAGGTCTGTTTTTAGAAGACTCTCTAGGGCTTTGTAACTGGGCCCTAAAATTTTTTCTAGGAAATCCCTAGTCCCCATTTACTTCGCTCCAAAGCCCCCGTCTTCAGGCCCACGAACAGCTTGTGGCTGAGGTCCATCGGCTTCTTCAGCTCTTTGCTTGTTAAGGAATACGTATTCACGATTAACTATACAACTCTGATTAAGGGGAATAACGGCTTTTCCACTGACAGGGTCTTCTCTTGATACTAATCTAAGCTCGTGCAACAGGCGCTCTACGTACCAATGTGGCCGATATCTATAACGAATGGAATAGACCACGCCCTTTCCGGTATTGGGATTTACTCCAGGTCGATTACCAACCCATCTAAGGCCTCCCTTCTCTACCTGATAATCGTTTGAATCATATCGGATACCGTTAGAATCTACTATGGCCTGTACTTGCACTACAGGGAAATCGAGGCGGTCCCATCCATCTTCATTGAAAGCCGCTAATTCGTCTCTACTAACAAGGATATCTTCCTGTTCTAAATAAAGTTTATCGAAAACACTCAAATAAATTCTTTGAGGTTCTTGGTTGTAGGCACACTCATAAAATCTGGTGGGAGTGAATTGGGCTACCGCCGAATGCATTATCCCACCTTCAATAGCGCGGGCATCTTTCGTGTTTCCCGACATAAGACCCGTCAATACGCCCCCACGGATATAGAACCTTCCGTTAGATGTAAGGCTATCTACTTCTACATCAGGCCTTCTCGAATCGTACTTGTCAATCAATCCAATGGGAGAATGTAATGCAATCCAATGGACAAATCTTATCCCTTTACTTACAATAGTCTTGTCGAGAATCGTAGGGTCAAAATTTACTTGACTCCCCTTAAAAACCAACTGGATGTTTGGCTCTCCTCCTGGAGATATTCCTTTAACAAAAGCCACGATTTATAGCCCCTGGATCTTCCTAAGTTCTTGAGTAACTCTTTCCCACTCAGGTAACAGGTCAGCAAAGTCGGCGTAAGTTGGTTGGCCAGACTTTTTCAATTCATCCCAAACAATATCAGGACAATTTCTTTGCGCAAGGTGTCGAGCAACAGCGGGGTGCGAGCCGGCCCCTAGAGTTTCCCAGGACCCGTCTTTTTGGAGTGCAATGAGATGTAGGCCACCAATCATATGGATGGCCAAGACCGAATGACCCCTAGCGGTTCCGACTCTTTCTCTTGATGCTATTTGTGAGGCTGGCAGTACCATTGAATTTTGTCTCCCTGGCTATATTCCAAAGATTGTTGTTGGAATTTCTTGACAACCGTTAAAAATCCTGGTAGGATAACTTTATGATAAAATCACTCCGAACAAAACAAATTGTTGATGCAGTAGCTTTAGCCTTGGTTAAGGAAAACCTTGAATATATGGAGATAAACTACGACGAAATTTTGCTCGAAACGGTTTCACAAAACCCTGACGTGCAAAAAATTGCGTGGGTAACTTGCCTTGCCTTAGCGCGTCAGTTGCCCACTCAAAGTGAACTAACTGAATTAATTGGGGATGACCCGACTCCAACGCGAGTAGTCAATTGGGGTGAAACGCTGGAACATATTAAAATAAATCAAAAAAATTAACCGCCTATCCCCGCCCAAAGGGAATTGATAGCCAAATCGGCCGGCATTCTAAGACACATCCCCTTGAGACTGTTTAGACGGTTAATTTCGGGTAAGGGGTCTGTCCCATATCGATAACACACTTCGGCAAGAATTTTGTCGTCCAACCCAAGGATCCATCCCTTTAATTTCACTTCCTGGATTGGACTAACCCTAGGTAAAGCTTTTAGCTTCTCTTCTGGAGTCATTCCCTTGAAATTATCTGGGCAAACTGCGCGTAAGTATGCAGGAATAAAGGTGTATTTGTCAAGTGGTGAGAAATCTTTGCCAGCAAACGCAGAACCGTGATCAATCAGAACAACTTTGTCGCCTAAGGCCATGATGTTGCCAGAATGACTATCCACATTGCCTAACACATAATCGAGGGTCGACCACCTGTGCATTATGCCTTCTAACTGGGACAATAAAAACAGCCTTTTAGGCAAGGTTTTGTCTTCGGTCCTTAAGGTATTAAGGTTCTTGTAACCCAACGGTAACAGTGGCGTACAGGCGAATTTTTTACCATCTAACAGCAACAACTGGCTTTCCAGTACGTATTTTGATAATCCCCATGCGGCTGCGATAGCACTAAAAGCCACTTCGCGCTCACTTTGGGATGCGCCACATTCCGACGCACCGGCAGCAGGATTTTGCAATCCGCTACCTGGCTTTAGCAAATACTGCTTATCGTGTTCTTTGTCCCATGCAAGTAACGTGCCATTGGTATGCTTACCAACCCCTAATTTAATTGGAAATATTGCGTTATCCTTCGCTGCCCTTTTGACGGCCTCTGCAAAAAGTATGCCATCCTTGACTACGGCTTCGATTTTCTCGATTTTTACCGGCTCGTCTTTCTCAACGGCTTCCCCCTTCTTTAAACTCGACTCTAGACTAGCCTTTAGAATTGCACGCAAGGCCTCTAACTCATCGCTGGTTGCTTCTAAACCACAGGCCCTTAGGGCGATGACTTCGGGGTCCGACTCGTTCTCCACTAGGGCCCTACGAACGTCCTCTGGGTTAGGTGTTTTACCCGTAAGAAATGACGCAGCTGCCAAAGCTTCCGCTAATTTAACGTGTTGCCCTAAAATTTGGGCTAACACCCCCCCATCACTATTTATCTCAGCTTTGATGAGATTAATGTCTGAATCCTGAATAACAGCCGTGTAAGCTTGCGAAGCGTCAAGAACTTTAACTAAATTTTCCAGGTCAGTATCGCCGTGAACTTGAGATACAAGCCAAGGGTAGGCCCGTATCAAAGCCTCTACCAATTCAACCGGTGAACCCTGAAAAACCTTGGGCTCTGAACTGTCACCGTGATGTTGTGCGACAATAACGCGCATCCTATTGCGTTACCTCTACTTGAAAAGCTTGCGTCTCGGAAAGCTTTTCGAGTTCTTGCTGAAGGGTACTGTAACCGTACTGTAAGAGCCAATCAAACCGAGCCCTTAGCTCCGACCTAACTTGTTCGGGTTCTCCTTGAAAGGTTTCGGTTTGTTCCGAATACAGATTTGTGACTTTGACGGTCATGATAATCACTATAGCGCATGCAAAAATTATGTCAAGTTAAATCACGATTTTATTGTTTGGTCCAAACCGGGCCGAGGTTTAAGGGTTCTGTCTCCGGCCGCTGGCACAGTTTGTGCAAGGGGGAAATTCTGGCCCGGGACTTGTTCAGGGGTTTCAGTAGGGGGTTGTCTTTTCCCACCTTCCACCATTTCCTTAGCTTTTTGCGTTAAGAAATCATGACGCCCCAAGTAATTATTCAGAAACTTAGTTTGGTAATCAGGTTCCGGAAAAAGGTTTACATGCCTAACCATAGCTCGCTTAATTTTGCCCTCGTTCTTCAGCCACCAACCCCAGGTATTCTTCCATGGCTCACTTTCAACGGCTTTTTCATCTTTTAGACCTGGGGGCATTAAAGCTGTAAGATGATTCTCAAAGTCACCCTCAGCTTCATTAGGCCTATCCCAACCAGTCGCAACGGCGTGATGGCCAGAAAAAGACAAGCCATGGTCTATAGCTAGTGGGGCGCCTTCTTTGGTTACCAAAATATTTTGACCATGCCTGTCAACATTGTGAGTCAAATAATCCATTAACCCAATTTTTCGCAAAGCCTCCTGATGTTCTGGTTTATTAAAAATAGGAGCTATTGACCCAATGCCTCTTTCCCTATCCATAGTGTTGGCAACTCTAGTTTCGTTATATGTGTTAGACTCAGGTTCCATATGAATTACTAGAGCTGGAACTTTTTTGCCAGTTAAAGTAGGGTGTTCGGCAATATGTACTTTTTGGTGTAAGTTACCAATACCGCCAGCATGGTAAAGTGATTGAGACATCATTTCGTTCAAACCACCCAGAGGAGCCAGCCCTTCATAGGCCCCGCGATTCATATGGTCCGAAAGTTTGTCACTATTAAACTGCTTGACCATGTAGCGATGTGATCCCGTATGATTGTCCCCATAGACGGCCTTCTTTTCCAGCCCACCGTAAGTGTGCCCCTGGACGGATTGCGGTTCCGAAGTATTGAGTAAATTATTGTTAAAATAATCTACCTGCTCTTGATTTGCTTTAGGGTAAGCTTTTAGCAATTTTCTATAATCATATCCCCCATTTTTACCTTGAGTCCCTAAAAGAAGGTCTCCATGCTCAAGAGCCTTAACTAAAACAAGGGATTCCGTTTTTTGAACTTTTCCTTTGATGTATTTGTTTACCCAATCATTATTTTCTGGGGAACCTAACGTTTCTCCTTCTGTAAAATGCCTCCCAGAAGCTTCATTGGACCTGCGATCCAACCAATTAGCTCGACGTTCGAATTCCGTTGCTAAAAAATCTTTGGTATCTTTATCGGTAACCAACCCCAAACGACGCTTAAAAGCCTCCCTGACCGGTTGCTGTACAGTCGGCCACCATTTTAGGGTGTTTTCGTATTCATTCGGTTTCCAGGGCGCTACAATTCCAGGACCATAGCCGGCAAAAGGCTGTAATTCAAGTTCATCTGGAGAATACTCAAAAGCCCCAGAATGGTCGATAGCCAACAGTTGATTGTCTGGAGTAACCATCAGATGGCCTGAGTGGCGATTAGTGTTGTGCGTTAGAAAATCCATTACAGCTATTTTGCGAGCTTGCTCCTTAACATCCGGATTGGCTTCCGCCAAATGTTTTTGAGAAACAGAAAGTACGGACGTTCCTTTCTTAAGATGTATTACATTAGCAGGAACTTGGTCGCCAGCTTTACCATAAGCAGCTACGAAAGAAGGTTGGCACAAATTACCCATACCTGCCGCATGGTAGAGTTCTTGAGTAGACCCCTCAGACCATCCAGAAAGCAAATGGTTTTTTTCTCGGTAAGGCTTTACCATTAAATGCTGTAACTCGCCTTCGCCCTCTACTGGGACCGTGTAAACAACTTTCGGGGATACTTCTCCGGACTCGTACAAGTCTTTATTGAGTGGCTGGGCATGGCCTTCCATATGCTTCTGAAAAGCTTCTTTCAGTTTAACTAAATGCAAAGGAGGTTTTTCATCGGCAGCCGAAGTAAGCACTTTATGGGCTGCACCATTTACTACCGCGTCTCTAGCCCACTCGGATTTAGTAAGGGCTCCATAATTATTTTCGTGAGAAGCCAACGGATGACCCCTTAATTGATAAATTCTGGTAGCTAATTCAGAAATAGGTAAATACGAATCGCGCTTAGTAGCTTCAATCATCGAATCCACGTGTCTTGGAAGGCACCTAGAATCATTGAGTAATGCATCATGTCTATCGAAAAGAGTTCTCCCCGAAGCATCGCGAGTATGGGCCGCTAACACATCTAAAGCATGGGTAGAATCTGGGTGATTGAAAGCTGCTGCCCAAACTTGTGGGTCTGGATCTAAAATAGCTACCCCAACATCTTCTGGGGTCGCCGAATCTAATTTAATAGCTAAAGAACGCTCAATCGGATTGGGATGTGTTAATAACCTAGAAGCCTCAGATTCGGATTTTTGAAGTTCAGACTTGATTTGATAATTATAGGGCCCGTAGGCGTCATCAAAGGCACGTGGCTTGACCACATTTTCAAACATATTCCGCTTAGCTCCGTAACCCAACCCATGTTTTTCGGATAAAGCCTGATGCACTTGGTGAGCTGAAGTCGAATGTTCTTCACCCTCTACCGTTTTGGCCCCCATTTTATGAAAAGCATGGGCCATAACGGCTTCGTACATAGCTTTACCATAACCCTTCCCCCTAAATGGAGCTTCTATCTGAGAAAATCCAATATGAAGATTATTATCATGCCCCACCTTACCCGTTACTTTACCAACTGCCCGGCCACCATGACCTCCATAACGTAAATAGCAAACTAAGCCAGTCGAGCCAAAAAGAGGCTGAGTGTGTACGTGCATCGCTAAGGGAGAATTTAAACCTTCCGATTCTTGCCAATCCCCAGTAGCGTGAGGAAGTAAATGACTGTAATCGTAAGCCGTGGAGCCCATAGATTTTCCTGGCTTAAGGTCGGCAATGGCCATTTTTTCTAAAGTCTCTTCACCCTTAGAAAGAACTCCAAATTCCCACTCGTCTTCTGATAGCATCAAATCATGTTTACGAGCTACTCTTAAGACAGCTTTCTTGCGCTCTTCAGACTCATCCTTGTTGCCTTCACGGTAGCGTTCGATATTGTTTATACCGTGCTGCTTTAGGATTTTGAGAGTTTCTGGGCTGACGTTATGCGGCACAGCAGCCCCCTTGAATTCACCTAAGTCAACAATCCTTTGCGGCTTAGATTCAAAATATTCCGAAGGCATATCCAACAAAGTTTTACCAAAAGTTTTCAGTTCATCAACTAAATGGTCTGGGACATCCTTGAACCCACTCTTTTCCAGTTCAGTCTTCAGGTTCCTCCCTGGCTTGAATGATTCCCCTAAAGCTTCTACTAATCCATCTAATTTATGGAATCCATTTGACCCAGGTTCACTAGAAAATTTATTAGCTATATCAAAAAACCTTTGGTCATTTTCCTTTTTAGCTTTCTCAAATTCTTCATGGGGGACTAAACGCCCTTTGGCAGCCTTAGTGTGCATCAAAGACCTTAACTGGGGAGTTCCCTTGGCCCTAGCATTCCCTAAACCGTAATTGAAGTCTTCGCCAGCTCTGACTTTCTGAGTCATTTCCCGAAGGACATTTTCAATTGTATAAGGAATTCTCTTGACACGCCCAGTATTCTGCGAAACTTTAGGGATATAGGGGGTGGACTGTACTGGCTTTACTTTGGCTAGAGCCCACTTGTCGAATTCCTTTTGGAGCTTAGGCGTAAAATGCTTTTCTATAGCTTCAGAAGTTTTCGCGACGTCAGGCTCTTGTTGACCATATTTTTGGGCGTCATCCATAAAACGGTAAACGTAAGGGCCCCAAAGTAATCCACGGCCATCCAAGTGAAGTTCATGGGCATTGGTTTTTATATCTTTCGCTACCTTAGGCCTTAACCCCTCAGTCCATTCATTCACAGCCCCCTTAAAAGCATCCGACATCTTTTTATGATAATCACTAGAAAAACCTTGTTCCGGTTCGCCATTCCCGGTTGTCCCATTTTGACTAAAGAAATTACGCATAGCCTTGGTTTTAACGATATCAGGCCAGCGCATGCTAGCTTCACGCATTACAGGCTTTACATCAATTCCCTTGGAAGCCAAAAAAGCTGACTTTAACACTGGAACAAATGAGTGGTTCTCTAAAGGCTTCTGAACCCCATGGTTTTCGATGTCGTCTTCCAGGGAATTATTCAGATAACTAACGCGATCTAATTTTTGTGCATGAGGCAACAGCTCTTTTCGAAGATTCGCCAGATTGCCTTGGTGAATTTCGTATTTAGAACTAGGGTGCCTGGGGCTGTAAGCGTCTGCGGCGAAAGTAGGGGTTTTCGAGGGATCGAATGTACTTGGGTGAGCTACTAATGTTACGTTGCCAAAGTTATCGAAAGCGTGGTTCGTATTCTTAATTGCAATAGATGGCGCAGCTAAACCACCTAATTCATGAGCATGCTTTAGGTTGTCTTCTGATAAATTATGAACAAAAACCAAGGACTTGTCTGACTTGGGAGTTTCAGAAAATTTTGGCAAAGCCCCTTCTGATTTAGCCACCTCAGAATGAAGTGGATATTTGCCGGGTTTGACGATTATTTCATGCTCATCCTCAAACGGCCCACTATGAATTCCTGTTTGTGGGACGGAAACCCCTATTTTTGACTCAGGAATCCATGCCGACAATACGATTGGTGGATGGTCAACCTCGTCGGCTGCTCCATAAGTTTCCCCAAAACGCCCAGCGACCTCTTTGTTTGGTGTCCAGGAACTAGCTTGGGTGTTTTTGTAATGGGCATCCCCCACAGCCGTATAATTCTTTTCATCAAGACCCATTCCGCGATGCAACAGGAATTCCCTTTCACCAGTTTCCGAGTTTCTTCTGGCTTCAGTTAGGCCGTGAAGTTTGTGTAGAGCCCTGGGTAAACCACCCGGAGACATCCCTAAATGGGCAACGCGGTTCCTCAAATAAGGTTCCCCACTCTGAACAAAAGCCTCCAAATTTCCACTTAACGCAGGGGGTTCTTTTTTTGGATCATATGGCCATAACCTTTGAGCCACCCCTTTCCTTAAGTCAACAAACCCGGCGTCCAACCAAACCCTTTCAGATTTCCTAAGGTCGTAAATTTGCCTTAGGAGATTTTCATCCCCTGGGGGTCCATGCAAATCATCGTAGATGTTTTGGGGTAACCCGCCCCTTGCATCTACCCATTCCCACCGTGAGACTTCTTGGTCTGGGTCGTTTCTAGGGTGAGGCACACTCTCGGAACATTGCGCTGTGAAAAAATGGATAGTTGAATTAGGCTGGCTTTGAGAAGTAAGATAGGTAAGAGAATCTGGGGTGAGACTTGACTCTTGGAAAATTTCCCTTCTAGCTGCTACCTCGGGCGACTCCCCTAGCTCTAGATGCCCGCCAGGAAGAGTCCATCCTGCACCATCCCTTCTTTTCCCTAATAGAACTCGACCGCGACCATCACTTACCAAAACGAATGAGGCTTGGTCTTGATTTGACATGACATCAAGCGTTAAACATTGTCTACAATCAAACCTAGTCCGAAATTTCTCTGCAACTTCTTAATCAACCATTGACGCTTTAAGCCCAATTCCTTCAACCTTTGAACAAACAACTCGGGCCCCGGAGTGCTAATGGACTGAGAAATTCCGTCGAAAGAAAGGCTAGATGAAGTAGACCTAGAATAAGTAGTAGCCAGTAAACTTAGGATTTCCATTGCGGCAATAACGCCAATCAACTGATTAACTACTTTGGGAAGCTTTCCAGCATGGAACCCAATGGTATACCTAATTTCAAACAGGCTTGGAATCCAAGGGCGATTACCAAAAATACTTAAGAACATCGCCCCGCCTGCCGTTGAAGTTAGCCCGACAGTCGTGCCAGACTTGAGGGCTATTGTCAACGGGATTAGATTTAATTGGCCCTGGTGCAAATAGCCTACGTCGATCCATGCCAAGGGCAATTCGTAAACTGACTGTTCATTAGAGGGCGTTACAGTCAAACTCTGAACAGATGTAATTGGCCTGTGACGTAATTGCATATAGCCAAATGCGTCATATTCGGCTTTATCGAAAGCTTTCTTTTCGAGGATTTGTTTAGGGAAAATAGCGAATTGACATTCTAGCTCAGCTAAAGAAACCGCTTCCATTATGAATTCCTTGAGTTCGGTATCTCCCATTACCGATACTTGCTGAGTTACTGGGTCGGGAATTGCAGATACTAAAGGAAGGCCAAACAAATGGACTTTCCGTAATTGCTCGGGAGTAATAAGGGGCTCACTGGCATTCCAGCCATCCGTTGCAATTTGATTGTCGGGAAAGACCTCACCTAAACCAGACTTGCTATGGCGGTAATTTCCCGGTGAATTTGCTGGAGCGTAATCCCACCCCGAGCCATATTCTGGCGGGTAAGGGTAGGATTGATACCCAGGACCCGTAGGGCCATAAATTCTATAGCCATGAAGGTCCCCATAATCTGGGACATGGTCGTCGTCAAAAGGATTACCACTCATAGTCCGGCTCCTGGCGAGGTCCTTGGTAGTTTTGAACACGCAGCAATCCGTTTGAATGACAAGTATGGATTACAGCGTTAGTCCCGGTTCCATCCGTAAGAACGAATTTTAAGCTAACTGTACAAGCTAAAGGATCGGTTGGCAATAAAGAGAACTTCCAAATTGAGGTGTCCTGGGGGAACGGGTTAGTTGCATAGCGTTTAAAGGCCCTACACTTATCAATATTTAGAACATGGACTTCTAGGGTAGACCCAACCGCTGGGACGTACCGAAGACCCGGGGGAGAGAACCCGTGGCACTCCAAATTCGTTTCGAGATTGACAAGTTGCACAAAACAGTCCAAAGCATTGCCATGGACCCCCTCAATGACAGTAGAGTATCCGAAGTCGTTGACGTCTTTGACATCTATAAGCGGTCTAGCAATGAATTTCATGGGCGAGAAACCTCACCCTAAAGATTGTTGTCGCCCCGCCCGGAATTGAACCGGTAAAGAATACCAATAAATGATTCTGCGGAGCGTTAAACTTGTGACCCCACCTGGTATTGAGCCAGACGAGCCCTTGGTCTCATGGGGTCGAAAGTGGGTGGGGTAGGAATCGAACCTACTGT
>Ga0182011_10003155_pt1 | contig 13603 bp, 14 predicted proteins | sample 711E1DmetaG_FD_120481 | JGI IMG/M metagenome (GOLD analysis project Ga0182011, IMG submission 120481) | Permafrost microbial communities from Stordalen Mire, Sweden - 711E1D metaG | ecosystem: Environmental > Terrestrial > Soil > Wetlands > Permafrost | place: Sweden: Stordalen | collected... | reverse complement strand
TGCACCGCGAACGATTTCGAGACGTAGGGGATGATGGTGCCAACCACCATGGCGACTGCTGGCCAGGCGAGATAGCACCAAGGCGCCTCGAAGTAGAGTCGATGGAAGAACGGGAGGATGTGGTCCATGCGGAAACAGGAGTCAGAATCCAGGAGTCAGAAGGCGGTTGTCAGAGGTCAGCAGGCGGGATGAGAAAAGCGAAGACCGAAGAGTGAAGATTCGAGGGCGGTGACTCTGATGCGATCGGTCGAGGTTCGCACCGTCGGCGGCGTGGCGTCAGTGCTGGGCGAGATACGGTTCGATGGGACGGAAGCCGGGTCCCGCGCAGGCCGCATCGCGCGCGCCGCCGTCGGCGAAAAAATAGACCGCGTATCCGCCAAACCCGCCGCCGCAATATTTTGAGGCCAGCATTCCCGGCAGATTGGCCGGCAATGGCGCCATGCCCTCCGCGGTCTGCACGGCCGACGACTGCCGCACGGCCTCGGCCAATTGCGCCAGATCCTGCCGCCACACTGCGTCGCGGGCGGTCCGGCCGGCGAGCTCGATGGCATCGTAGTTGCGCGCCTGGTTGGCCACGCCAGGGGTTGAATGCTGCTTCCCGGTCCAAAACACTGCCATGCGGCCCCGCAGAAAAACCCCGTCCGTCTTGAGTTCCAGGTCCGGGCGCCGCCCGCTCCGCCAGACGCACAAGCCGGACTCGGTGATAACCGCCGGATCCTGCCAGCCGACGCCCAGGTCGAGTTCGGAATCCACGCCGTTCTTGCCGTTGAGGAGGGCCCACGCCCCGCTGCCACCGAGCCCCGCGTTGCGTTCATAAGGCCAGGACCGCAGCGATACGGTGGGCGAGATCGCGCAGTTGACGATGAAGGCGCCCGGCCGGGCGAATCGCGGCGCGTCGAGCCAGCCGCCGGCGAAATCGACCCGCAGCGGCGCCTCCTGGGGTGCGCGTATCCACCGCACGATGTCGGACGTGGACACTGACGGAAATTGCGGCGGCGTCTTGGGCAGGACGACATAACGCGCCCCGATCTGCGCGCAGAGCGCCTGTTTGGCGGCGGTGTACCGGTCATCCTCGGTTACGGCGAGGATGTGGGGTTGCAGGCGGAGAAAGTGCTCCTTGAATTCGAGCCCTTCGTCCGGGCCGCCGCCAATCACCACGTCGTCCACCGGACCCAGCGATGCGATCAGGGCGCGCTTGTGCTCGTCGGGCAGGGAACTGCGCCGCTGGCGTTCCCGCCACAGCACGTCGGTCGAGGCGAAGGACACCGTGAGGTGGTCGCCAAGGGCGCGGGCTTCGCGGAAAAACTGCAGATGACCCGCGTGGATGATATCGTAGAAGCCCGAGACGAAGACCTTGATCATGGGGAATCCGGGTGAGCACGACGCAGGACGGGGCCGACGTCAATCCGGCGTGCAGTCCGTCTTTGCCAAACGCGCGGCATTCTGACTACCTGCCGGAATGCGGATTGCCGTTCTTGCCGACACGCACGATCGTTGCCCCGCCGGACTGCCCGGTCGCCTGCGCGGCGCCGATGAAATCTGGCATCTGGGCGACGTGTGTGATCCGGCGACGCTGGCGGGAATCGAGCAGCTCGGAACACCGCTGCGGGTGGTGCTCGGCAATTGTGACTGGAATTCCGCGTGGCCGCGCGAACTCCGGCTCGAACGCGCCGGGGTGCGGTTCGTCCTGGTCCATGTGCCGCCGGCGAAACCCCCGCGCGAAGCCGACGTTGTGTTGCATGGCCACACCCACGTGCCGCGCGACGAAACCGATTCGCAGGGGGTGCGCTGGCTGAATCCCGGCTGCATTTCGCGACCACGCGGAGGCCTGCCGCCGAGTTTCGCATGGCTCGAACTGGCGCCGGGCCGGCTCGACTGGCGCCTGGTGTTGCTGTGACGGTCATGAGAAAACAGATTCCCAACCTGCTCAGCCTTCTTCGCCTCGGCTGCGCGCCGGTGATGCTGGCGGTCGCCTGGGCGGCCGGGTCGCGAACCTGGTTTCTGGCGGTGTTTGGGGTCATGCTGCTCACGGATGCGCTCGACGGATTTCTGGCCCGCCGGTGGGGCGTGGAGTCGGATCTCGGCCGCCGGCTCGACAGTTGGGGTGACTATGTCGGGATCACCGCGACGGTGCTCGGAATCTGGCGGTTGTGGCCGGCGGTCATGCGGGAAGAATGGCCATGGTTCGCGCTGACCCTGGTGGGGTGCCTTGCCATTATTGTCTACGGATTGATCCGCTGGAGACGCGTGCTGGGCTATCACACGTGGCTGGCCAAGGGGCTGGCGATCGTCCTGCCGCCCACGATACTAGTGCTGCTGGCGGGTGGGCCGGCATGGCCGTTCCATTTGGCGGTGGGCCTGATGGTGTTGTGTGGGTGCGAGGAACTGGCAATTGCCCTTCTCCTGCCCGGCTACTCGGGGCCCATGCCCAGCGTCTGGCATGCGTGGCGCCACCGGAAAAAAGCGGCATGACGAATCACAACACCGACGCCCCGATATCGCGCCCAGTCGAACCGGCGGCTGCGCCGGAGCAATTGTTCCTGTTTGCACCGGAGCCAGCACCGGCGCTCCCGCCGGCGGAACCCGAGGTCGTGTTTGTGCGCAGCGATCGTGCGCGCCACTACCGGTTGACGTTGCGGAGGGACGGCTCAGCGGTGGCGACCATCCCGCGGCGCGGTTCTGAACGGGAGGCGCAGAGGTTTGTCGAACAACATCGCGCCTGGCTGGAACGTGCGCGTGCGCGCCAGGAGTCCCGGCCGCGCGCCGCCGCCATGTGGACGCTGGGTGCGACTGTCCTCTGGCGTGGGCGGGAGGAGACGATCCGGCCGGCCGGCGAGGGCGGGCGTCCGCTGGTGGTCCTCGGCGCCGATGTTTTCCGGGTGGCGCGGACCGATGGCGATCTGCGTCCCGCGCTGGAGGCGCAGTTTGCGCGCCGGGCGCGAATCGAATTGCCGGCGCGCACATGGGAGTTGGCGGCCGCAACCGGGAGCGAGATCAAGCGGGTGATCATCCGCAGCCAGCGTTCCCGATGGGGTTCCTGCTCCGCGCGCGGGACGATATCGCTCAACTGGCGCCTGATCCAGGCGCCGGATTTTGTGCGCGACTACATCATCTACCACGAGCTGGCGCATCGGCGGGAGATGAATCATTCGGCGCGATTCTGGGCGCGCGTGGAAACGCTCTGCCCGGCGTGGCTGGCTGCCGAGCGCTGGCTCAAGCGGGAGGGCAGCCTCTTGGGCCTGTGAGCGGCGAGGCGTGGTTTCAGACCGTGCATCGTCTTGAGTCGATCGGAAACACCCGGCAACGATGAGGCATCGTCAGCGCCTCGCCGTGGCGTCCGCGCAGCGGACGCGTCGATCCACAATACAAAACAAGACCATTGCGCGATCGGCAAACTGTTGTCGGAGACCTTGACCTGTTCGCATCCGGCTTCGCTATTCAAGGGCTTTAGTTGCGATGAACTCCCGATGAATCCGGGCCGTCGTATCCGGTTGACGGCGGCCCGAGGGACCCGAAGCATCACGGCTCCGAGACGGCGCTGCCTGCCGCTGGGTTTCCGCGCGTTTCATGCATGCCGATTTACATTGGGAAAACCTGCACAGCCCCGGGCAGTTTCTGTCCGCGATCCTGAGCATTGTCCTGATCGACATCGTGCTGGCCGGCGACAACGCCGTGGTCATTGCGCTGGTGGTGCGGACGCTGCCGCCGCCGCAGCGATTGTGGGGCATCTTGCTCGGCGCGGGCATGGCGGTGCTGCTGCGCGTCGCGCTCACCGCGGTGGCCGCGCAGCTGATGAACGTGAACTACATCAGGCTCGCCGGCGGCCTGCTCGTCCTGTGGATTGCGGTGAAGCTGTTGCTCCAGGAAGAGCCTGACCAGGCCGGCGACCGGACGGCGGGCACGCTCTGGCAGGCAGTCTGGTTGATCATGGTGGCCGATATTTCCATGTCGCTCGACAACGTGCTGGCGGTGGCGGGCGCCTCGAAGGGGCATCTCGGACTGCTGCTGTTCGGCCTCGGCCTGAGCATCCCCCTGGTGGTGTTCACCAGCAACCTGCTCGCGCGCCTGATGGACCGGTATCCGATTATCATCTACATCGGCGCGGCGATCCTGGGCAAGGTCGGCGGCGAGATGATCATGACCGACCGGCTGACGACGGCGCTCTTCGCGCCCCCCGCCTGGCTGATCACCGTCGTGGAGGCGGTCCTGGCGGCCGGGGTGATCGCGCTGGCGCTGGTCCTCCGGAAGCGCCGGAGCAAGGTCAAAAAGTGATCGCGGGGGGGCGGCGGGCGCGCTGCAAAGATTTTGACATTCCCGGTCCTGGTGCATTTACGGGGACCCTCTCGCCATGACCATCCGCGCAGTTTCTTTGCTGAATGCATGCTGGCTGCTGCTGGGGGCCGCGCCTGTTCTGCCGGCCCGGGCCGGCGCCATGGGGGCTGCGGCGGCGGATGCGCCCACCCTGCAGGAGGCGAACAACGTCCTGGAGCATTTTGTCGACTGGCTCCAGTGGCGCATCTTTTCGGCTCCTTCGTCGTCGTGCTCGATCATCCCTTCAGGGTCGGCGACTACGTGCGGATCGGCGGTTGCCGGCTTACTGGTTTGGATTCAATGCGGCGATCACCTGCGGATGCAGCCCGGGGATGGAGGCCACGATCGACGTCGCGTCAACAGGATCACGGCCCTGCCAGTCCGTGATGATGCCGCCGGCGCCGCGGATGACCGGGATCAGGGCGGCGATGTCCCAAGGGTTCATAATGGGGTCGCACATGATCTCGGCCCAGCCGGTGGCGACTAACAGATAGCCAAAGCAATCGCCCCAGGTGCGGAGCTGTTTCACGCGCCGGGCGAGCGCGGCGAATGCCTCGCCGTCCTGGTGTTGTGCGGGCGAGAGCACATCGCTGCAAAGTAACGTCGCCTCGGCGAGGCTCGCCGTTGCGCGCACGCGGACGGTCCGGCCGTTGAGTGTGGTGCGGCCGCCGTCGCCGATGACCAGTTGCTGCAGGATCGGTTGATGGATGGCCCCCAAAACCGGCTGGCCGTGATGAAGGAGCGCGATGAGCGTGCCAAAAAGCGGGGTGGCGGCGGCGAACGCGCGGGTGCCGTCGATGGGATCCAGCACCCACACGAATTCCGCGTCGGTGTTCTCCGGGCCGAGTTCTTCACCGAGGATGCCATGTGAGGGGTAACGGTGGCCGATCATCCGCCGCATGAGTTCCTCGGCCCCGCGGTCGGCCAGGGTCACCGGCGTCTTGTCCGACTTGGTCTCAACCACCAGGTCCGGGCTGGCGAAAAAGGGACGGATGAAGTCGCCGCTCGCGGCGGCGAGTTCGAGCAAAAAACTGCGATATTCCTCGGAGTTCACCCGGAAATCGTCGCTCCAAACGCCACGAAAGACACGAAAATAAGACGCGGGGCGGAAAACCGGGAAACTTTGAAACCAGGAAATCAGGAAACCTCTGATAGGTCGGGTTCCCATCCGCGTTATCTACCGGAATCCGCGGTGAATGGATCGGAGGTCGGGCCGCGTTCTCAACTTCCCGCTTCTCCGCCGCCTCCGTTTCCTCCGTTGGCTTCTGTAAAATGGTCTGGGTTTGGTTGCGGCCTCCGCGGCGCCAGGCTTCTTTGTGGCGATTTCATCCAGCCAATCTTCGGTTGCGGCAGAGCCCCGCCAGGCCTTTCGTGGTGTTTTGCATCCATGCGCTGGGTTGAACAACCGATTCACTTCCTTGATTTCGAGGGCAGTCTCGCCTCCGGCATCCTCGAGTACGGAGTCGTGACCGTGATAGGCGGCCGGATTATCGCGACCCAGACGCGCCTGTGCCGGGCGACGGGTCGCGTGCGCCCGGAAGACGCCGCCGTGCATGGATTGCGGGAGGCCGACCTCGTGGCGTACGCCCCGTTCGCGAACGACTGGGAGTGTTTCGCCACGCTCCGCGAGCGCGGCCCGCTCGCGGCGCACTATGCGGGCGTGGAGAACTCCCTGCTCAAGTCGGTGTGGCCGTATCCGCGCGTGTCGCCCGACTTCGCCCGGCCGGGGGAACAGGTGGCGGAGTGGGGGCCGTGGCTTGATACCGCCCGCCTCATGGCCCAGGTTCTTCCGCGGCTGCCGTCGGGAAGGCTGGAGAATCTGATCGCGGATTGCGGACTGAAAACCGAGCTCGACGCGCTGGCGGCCGCGCACTGCCCGCCCGAACGCCGACGCTACCACGCGGCGCTTTACGATGCGCTGGCTGGCGCATGCCTGCTGGCGCGGCTGGCGGCCGAGCCGGCGATGGCCGACAAATCGATGCGATGGCTGCTGGCGATGAGCACGTTCAATCCGGAAAAGCGCGACGCGCTGCAGCAGACCAAGCTATTCTGACAGTCCGCCACAATGATCACCCCGGGAGCAGTCATCGCGACATGGGTTCTACTTGCGGGCGCTCTTTCGCTCGCGGGCTGGCTCTTGTCGGCGTTTGGCGTGCTGAATCGCGGGGCTTACGAAATCCTGATGCCAATCGCCGTAGTGCTGGCGTTGGCAGGATCCCGGCTTCTGGCTCCGGCGGGCGGCTGGGGTGGCGGCTGGCGTCCGCGACGGTTCTGGCGCGGCTGGCTGCCGGGGGGATTTGCGGTGCTTTGGCTGCTGGCGCTGACGGGCGGCCTGCTGTATGCGCCAAACAATGTGGATGGATTGAGCTACCGGATTCCACGCCTGTTGCACTGGTGGGCGGCAGGTCGGTGGTGCTGGACCGGCACGGACAATCTGCGCATGAACTACAGCGCCTGCGGATTCGAGTGGCTGACAGCGCCATGGTGGTTTCTCTTCCACGACCTGCGCGGGTTCTTTCTGGTCAACAGCGTGGGTTTCGCTTTGCTGCCGGGCCTCCTCTTCTCCCTCGTGCGCGCCGCAGGTGGACTTCCGCGGGTGGCGTGGACGGCAATGTGGTTGGGACCATGCGGGCTTGGCTATATTTTGCAGGCTGGCAGCATCGGAAACGATCTCGCCGGCGCGGTCTTTCTTCTTGCCGCGCTCTACTTTGCGCGGGTGGCACGCCGAAGAAATGAGACCGGGCCGCTGTTGCTGTCCATCCTGGCGATCGCCCTGACCACGGGAGTCAAGGCGTCCAACTTCCCGCTGGTGTTGCCGTGGGCTGTGGTGGCCTGGCCGCTTCGCAAAAAGTGCCGGAGACCGGTGGTGATCGCCACCGTCGCCCTGGCGCTCGTCGTGTCGTGTATTCCGACGATGGCGTTGAACCACCGGTTTACCGGCGATTGGAGCGGAGACCCGGCGAATGCCGGCGGTCTCCGGTCCGCTTCGCCGCTGGTGGGATTGGCCGGGAATAGCCTTGAATTGGTGGCGCAAACGGCGGCGCCTCCGGTATTCCCCTGGGCCGACGCGTGGAATCGCGCGGTCGGGCCAGTTTCGAGCTTCCTCTCAGTGTCCTGGATGCACAGCCAGTTCCCGCGCTTCACATTGCGCATGGCGGAACTGGCGCAGGAAGAGTGGGCAGGCCTCGGTCTGGCGCTGGCGGCGTGGGTGTTGTGGTTGGCCGGGCGCCGCGCCCCGCGATTTGCCGTGGCTGCAAATTCAGAACGGCGGAGCCTGGCATGGGCAACGCTGGCGGCAGGGGCGTTCTTTGCCCTCTCGGTGGCGAGCGAGATGCCGGCGCGGCTGCTGCTGCCGTTCTACGCTCCGCTGTTGGCCGTGCTCCTTGCGAGGGCGCCGGCCGGTGGCTGCTCAAAGCCGTTTGCACGGCTCCTGGCGCTGACTGCGATGGGGTCGGCATTCATCTGCGTGATTCTCAATCCGGCGCGGCCGCTCTGGCCGGCAGGTCTTGTCTGCGATTGGTTTCAGGATCGCTGTCCAGGCGTCCGGCTGGTGGAGCGAGCCCGGAAGGTATATGGAATCTACGCCGAGCGCAGTGATCCGGCTGCCGGGTTGCGGGCGCTCATTCCGGACGAAGAGACGAGCGTGGGATTCATCGGCACGGCGGATGAATCGGAGGTTTCGTTTTGGAAGCCCTTCGGACGGCGGACGGTCGTGACAGCGCGTGATCCTGCGACCTTGGCGGCCGCCGGCCTTGGTTCCTTTGTGGGGCGGTTGGATGCGTTGAGTCCCATGCAGCGCTCGGCGATCGAACGACTGACCGGACCAGGTGGCAGCTTCGCCGAGGTGGCGCGAAACGCTCTTTTCATCAAGGCATCCCAGCCGCCCGAGATCTGGGCGGTATGGCGGCGCCGGCATGCGAACACCGGGCCAAAGTCGCACTGAGGATTTTACGGTTTCCGATAAAAGGTTGGCGAGTGGAGGCGAGACGAGGCGGCACAACGTCCCCGTTTGACCCGGGCGGGATTTGCGCCAAGGTTCGCCTGCCCGCTGACGCGTGCGGGACTCCTCTCCCGATGAAACCCTTGTTCGATTCCGCCACGGCCGCCGCACACCTTGGGGCGGCCGACGAGTGTCTCGCGCTCGTGATCGCGCGCGCCGCGCCCTGTCCTCTCCGGCCAAAACGACTCGGCAGCCTGTTCACCGTGTTGTTTCGGGCGATCGTGTATCAGCAGCTGAACGGCAAGGCTGCGGCGACAATCCTTGGGCGGGTCGAAGCATTGTTCCCTGGAAAGCGGCCCGAGCCGGCGGCCTTGCTCGCGATGCCCGAGGATGCGTTGCGCGCTGCCGGACTTTCCCGCAACAAGCTCGCGTCGGTCCGCGACCTCGCTGCCAGGATACTTGACGGCACGGTGCCATCGCCTGCCGCTGCGCGTCGAATGGCGGACGACGAACTTGTCGGGCGGCTGACGGAGGTGCGCGGAATTGGTCCCTGGACGGTGCACATGCTGCTGATGTTCGATCTTGGCCGGCCCGATGTCATGCCCTCGGGCGATTACGGCGTGCGCATGGGCTTCAAGAAACTCTACCGCAAACGAAACGAACCTTCGCCCGCGCAGATTGAACGGCACGCGGCGCGCTGGAAGCCGTATCGCTCAATTGCGGCGTGGTATCTCTGGCGGGTTCACGAGATCGATCTGCCAGCGAGGCGCAGCCTCAGACCATCGCGCTCAAAGGAATTCGGTTTTCGGTCAACAAGGAACCGGCAGTGTTGAGCGCCTCGCTGTGGCGTCCGCTGCGCGTACGCGGCGATCCGCAAACCGGGACCATGGCGCATCAAATATCTTGGAATGGCGCTGACGGCGCAGCGCCCTCCAGTGTGGATTGATTGTTGGAGGGCGGACCGCCGTGTCCGCCGGATGTGCTGTCTGAAAACTTGACCTGTTCACATCATCTTTTGAACTTCAAGGAGTCTAGAGCATGCGGAGCGAGCAAAGCATTGCGCAGCAATTGTCATTTAATAGATGACATCAGTGATTCGTCGCCGTTGGTCCACAGAAGCCAAAACCGATGAGACCCTGAGCAGACCGGAGTAACCGCGGATTACGCGGATGGCACGGATGAGCAAAGGAAGCCGACCGGCGCGGCGTTGCGCTTGCTCGACATTGCACGCCGGCACTTCGAGGTGTTGGCCGCCGGCTAACGCGGACAATTTGCCCGTAGCAGGTTCGGGCAGCCTACTCCCTCTGAAGTTCGCCAGCCGTCAACCCCAGACCCTAAAACCAGAACCCGTCCGGCTGACCCCATCGGATTTGCTCTCTACGGCTGAATCGCCACGGATTTGAGCCCCAGCGCCGCCGCGGCATCGGTTTGATGGCTGTCGTGCGTGTAGATCTCGGCGAAGTTGTGATGCAGCGCCGTGACCAGATGCAGGCAATCGGCGGAGCGAAGGAATACGGTTTCCGGCAGCGAGGTGTAAATGGTGGCCGCGGCTTCGATGATCGCGCTGTCGAGCGGCAGCCATGTCCAGTATCCGCCGATGTCGTCGGTCGAGAATTGGCGGACGGCGGAGAGAAAGTCGGCGCGGGTCCACTTGCCCTCACGCAGCCGCCGATGGAACACACCCATCAGTTCGAGCCTCACGAGTTCCGAAACGCAGACCTCGTCCTCCGCTTCGAGCCGTTGCCGCACCGCGGCCGATTCGGGCTCAAAAACGTAGAACTTGGCCACGGTCGACGTGTCGCAGAGGATCATCGGTCACCCCGTACCGCATCGAGGTCATCGAGCACGTCGTTGCATTGGTTCCGGGTCATCATGGCGGCGTATTCAGGAAGAAGCGTGCGCCGGCGGTGGCGTGGTTTGAGCAGAGCCGGGTTGGCGAGGACAGCGACGGCCTGGCCGCGATCGGTAACGACGACGGGAGCGCGGCCGGCCCCTGCGCGGCGAACGTAGTCGCCCGTTGTGGCGTGAAGTTCTTTGATCGTGATGCGAACCGGCATGGTGTAACCGTGTCACTCAGCGTGGGCATTGTCAAGTGTCACAGTGTCACCGGCGCTCAACTTGGCTCATCTTCAGATTGCCGGCGGTTCCAGAGGCTGGCCGGGAGTAGCGCAGGCTTCCCAGCCTGCTATGCCCACAACCGGGAAGTGCGATCAGCTTCGGGGCTCCGCCGTGCCCCGAAAGGACGAAGGGACCAGCCGAACGGGGTCTGGCTTTGGGGTTTGGGGTTAGCCCGGATACTATGAACGCGAAGCCGGCGGCTATGTGCACTGAACAGACTGTGACTCGGCGGCGGAGTGAAGCGTGAGATATCCGGGCTAGAACGTGGCGGAGACTTCCTGCTCGGTGCCTGGAAGGAGCGTGAGCAGGCCGGTGGGTGCTTCGAGCCTGTCGTTCTTGTAGATGCGACAGGTCACGGGTCCGGTGGCCTTATCGGTTTCCCAGCGCCAGCGGCCGATGGACACGAACTGCAGCGGAGCGCCTTTGCTCCAGCTCAACCCTGCGCCTTCGCCGCGGAGATGCAGCTTGTTGCCAATGCCGATGTAGGAGGTCACGGTCAGCCGCGTGCGACCGTCGGCTGACCGGTTGGCAGCCGGCTTGCTGGTCTCTTCGGGCGGAACCTGGGAGAAATCGTCGGGCGCCGGGGGTTCGTCGACTACTGGTTCGGCGATGAGCTCAAGCGGTGGCGGATGAGCGACCGGGCTCTTCGCGGCGGGCGCCGATCCGACGAGAAGTTCGGGGACAGTCTCGGTTTGTGCGCTTGATTCGGGTTTGGGTTTCCGCGGAGCGCGCGGCTTGCGTGCCTTCGCTGGCGTGCTTGGGTCAGAAGCGTCAGAAGAGGAAGCCGGAAGCTCGGGCTCGTCCAAACTCGCAGCTGGCGACTCGGCATCGGTTGACTCCACGGATGGCGTCGCACCGAAAACCTCAGACGGTGGCTCAACCGCGAGCGGAGGCTCAAGTTGCGGGGCGGTCTCGGGTGCGGAAGCTGGCTTGGGTTCTTCAGCCGCAGCGGTTGCTTCCATTGCTTCGACAGCGACTGGCGGCGGCTGGACGTCCGCCGTGGCACGGGCATCCTGCCGGTGGGTTTGTGTCAGGCCGTCGGACATGGGCAAGACCCAGCCTTCGCCGGAGGCTACGGCGGGCAGGTCGCCCATGCTACTTACGCCACCGTCAATCGGAAGATGCGCCTGCTCATCAGTCACGGTAATGTCCGACGTCGCTTGAACGATTGCGGGCGGCTCAAGCGGTGCTGGCGTCACCATCGTTTCTGGAGCAGCGGAATTCGAGTCAGTCGCCGCCGGCACTTCGACCAACACGGGCGTGTGATCGGCGATGGCAGCAGATTCGACGACCATGGCAGGTGCCGGCTGGGCCATCTCGGGCGGCGGGGACTCCGCCGAGGCCTGTGGCGCAACAGCCTGCTCGTCGGGAAGAATCTCTAGCACCGGTTCCGGGGTGGAAACTGACTCCGCGACGATTTGCGAAGGCACTACGGCGACGGGTTCAACTGGCTCGGGGTCGGCCACGATCGGCGCAGCTTCCGCCGGCGCCTGCGGCGTCAGCACGATGGGGGGCGGAGCCGGCGCGACGGGGATGGCTTCCGCAGCCTTTACGGCCGATTCCACCGCTGCTTGAAGATCCACAATCCTGCCATCGAGAGCGGAGAGTACGCTACCGAGCTTCTCCTGTAGTTCGGCTGCAGCCGCGAGCTGTCGCCTGACGCCTGCCTCGATTCCCGTCCAGCTGGCGAGGGTCATTGTGATCTCCTCGGCGGCGGCGGCCAGGCGGTCGTTTTCGGTGGATCGCAGCGTCACCACCTGTTGCTCGAACAATCTCTTCTCCTGTTGCACCATGTCGGTGAGACTTCGGCGTGCGTCCGCTTCGATCCTGGTCCACTCGGCCAGCGCGTTCGCGATTTGGGCGGCCGCCGCGGCCTGGCGCTCGTTATCGTTGGTTCGCAGCGTCACCGCCTGCTGCTCGAACGATTCCTTCTCCCGTTGCACCATGCCGGCGAGACTCTGGCGTGCGTCCGCCTCGATCTTGGTCCACTCGGCCAGCGCTGCCGTGATCTGGGCGGCTGCGGCGGCCTGGCGCTCGCCTTCACCCGCACGCAGCCGGGTCAGCTCCTGCTCCAGCCTGGCCTTATCCTTATTTTCCGCTGCGGCGAGCTGCTGATTGAATTCCGTGATTCTCTCCTGCAAACGGGAGGGCAGTCGCTCTGCCGCCTCCACGTTCTTGGTGGCGATCTCCCCAACGCTCTTGAGCTGGAGAATGGAATTCTGCAGATGTTCGGACGCTGCGATGAGTCGCTTGAACTGCTCGTCCAATTCGTGCCGCAGGGAAGTCGAGGCGTCTGCCTGATCGCGCACATAATTGATGACGAATGGATACATCGACGCCAGGATGCCGACCACGAAACAGACGAAGATGATGAACAGGGGAAACGGCGAAAACGGATTCGGATGGTAGGCGTAGATGAACCAAGCGAGCGCGAGCAGGGCAAGATTGCCGAGGAGGAACGGGATTTTGGAGAGCCGCGGGGCGTCGTCGAATTTCATAGGTGGATGCGAGGGGTGCGAGGGCGAAGCTGCGGGATGCTCCCGTTTTGCAGGTGGAACGCATCTTGCTCAAGGCAAAACCCAACCCTATAGCCTGCATATTTCGTGGGTTCGGTCGTTGTCACGGTCATCTTCCTGCTCCTGACCACTGGGTTGTCGAGAATCGCAGAATTTGCAGGCTAAAGCAGCCGGCGCCACGCCAGCGCGCAGAGGGAGAGCAGCATCCCGAGGCGGATGGAACCCTCGAAGGTCAGGATCACCAGCACCCATTTGAGTCCACAGCCGCGGCGGATGGTGAAGCCAAGTCCCGTGACGCCGAGGAGCATCAGGAACTGGAAACGGCCCAACGGCTGGAAAAGCATGAGCGCCATCCATGCCCAATAGGCCAGCAGTGCCAGGCTCCAGCAGGCCGCCGTCAGCTCGCCCAGGCCGAGCTCGCGGGGATCAATTCCGCGCGCGATCTGCTTGAGACCCAGATAGCGCTCCGCGATCACAAGCTGCCAAAGCTCGAAGGCGAAGAACACCGGTGCGAATGCGAAAAGCAGGGCCACGGGAGCAGTCTCGTGCAGGGCCGACCGGTTGCCAAGGCTGGAGCGCGATATCATCTATTAACCCAGCGAGGCGCAGCCTCAGACCATCGCGCGCAGAGGGACTCGGTTTTCGGTCAACAAGGAACCGGCAGTGTTGAGCGCCTCGCTGTGGCGTCCGCTGCGCGTACGCGGCGATCTGCGAAATG
>Ga0182011_10003153_pt1 | contig 13610 bp, 13 predicted proteins | sample 711E1DmetaG_FD_120481 | JGI IMG/M metagenome (GOLD analysis project Ga0182011, IMG submission 120481) | Permafrost microbial communities from Stordalen Mire, Sweden - 711E1D metaG | ecosystem: Environmental > Terrestrial > Soil > Wetlands > Permafrost | place: Sweden: Stordalen | collected... | reverse complement strand
GTTTTTGCCGGCGTGGGCGAGCGTACCCGCGAGGGCAACGACCTTTGGCTGGAGATGACCGAGTCGGGCGTCATCAAGCCCGGCGACTGGGCCAACTCCAAGTGCTCACTGGTGTACGGCCAGATGACCGAGCCGCCCGGAGCGCGGTTGCGGGTGGCCCTGAGCGCGCTGACCGTCGCCGAGTACTTCCGCGACGTCGAAGGCTCGGACACGCTTCTGTTCATCGACAACATCTTCCGTTTCACGCAGGCCGGCTCCGAGGTTTCGACGCTCCTGGGCCGCATGCCCTCGGCCGTGGGCTACCAGCCCAACCTGGCCACCGAGATGGGCGAGTTGCAGGAACGCATCACCTCCACCGCCAAGGGCTCTGTAACATCAGTCCAGGCCGTCTACGTGCCTGCCGACGACTTGACCGATCCGGCCCCGGCCACGACCTTCGCCCACCTGGACGCGACCACGGTGTTGAGCCGGCCTCTGTCGGAACTCGGCATCTATCCTGCCGTTGATCCGCTGGCCTCGACCTCGCGCATTCTCTCGGCGCGGATCGTGGGCGAGGAACACTATAACACGGCCCAGGGCGTGAAGAAGATCTTGCAGCGGTACAAGGACCTGCAGGACATCATCAACATTCTGGGCATCGACGAACTCTCCGACGAGGACAAGCTGACTGTGGCGCGCGCCCGCAAGGTGCAGAAGTTCCTTTCGCAGCCCTTCCATGTGGCCGAGCAGTTCACCGGGATTCCCGGAGCGTATGTGAAGGTGGCCGATACGGTGCGCAGCTTCAAGGAGATCATCGCCGGCAAGTATGACGATATTCCCGAGCAGGCCTTCTATATGAAGGGCTCCATCGAGGAAGTGCTGGAGACGGCGGAGAAGCTGAAGGCGAGCGTGTGAAGAAGCTTACAGCGGACAGCTAACAGCTAACAGTTAAAAGCCCGCAGATCAAAACTGTGAGCTTTTAGCTGTCCGCTGTAAGCTGTCCCGAAGGGACACTATGGCTGAGGAAACCAATCAACTGCGGGTCCGGCTGGTGACTCCCGAGCGCACGCTCTTTGAACATGCGGCCTCGGCGGTGGAACTGCCGGCGAAGCGCGGCTATATGGAGGTGCTCTACGGCGCCGCGCCGCTGGTGGCCGAGTTGGGCGCAGGCGACGTGATCGTGCATGGCGGTCCCGACGGCGACCAGCATTACAACGTCAGTTGGGGCTTTGCCGAGGTGCTTCCCGACCGGGTCACGATTCTAGCCTCCGATGCTTTGAAGCCCGAGGAGATCGACGTGCCCCGCGCAAACGAGCAACTGGCGCGCGGCCACAAGCAGTGGAGCGAGGCCGGAGCCAGCGAAGAGGCCTACACCGAGGCACTGCACGTCATCGCCGAAGCCGAAGCCAAGCTTGCCACCGCGGCGGAGAAGCGCTGAGGGCTTATTCGCAGATTGCTGTTTCAATCAAAAGGCCCCTTCTCGCGCGATTGGGGCCTTTCTGTATTTGTCGATCCGGTCTTATAGGATTGAGATGCAGCGGAACAAAGGCAACCGCAGCTCCTTCGACTCCCCACCCCAGCGACAAAAACCCGTCGCTGGGGACCCCGATTCCGGCCGCTGCGGCGACCTCCGCTCAGGATGACAGCTCTGTGGTAGAGCTACCCTCCGGGGCAGAGTCAATAACCCACCAGGACGGCGTCTTGCCTCAGCGTACAAAAAGATGCGCCTCGCGGGTCACTGAGGCTACCAAACCGTACGCGGATAGTGCTTGCGCATCTGTTCGTCGGCGGAGATGAGCCAGGCGAAGCCGTTGGCCTTGGCGTTGGCGACGATGAGACGGTCGAAGGGGTCACGGGTCCAGCTCTCGCCGAGGGCGGCTGCGGCGATGGCGGGAAAGGGCAGGTCGCAGAGTCGGAGGTTGGTTTCATGGTCGACCTTCTTGAGTAGATCCCGGGCGGGAAACTTCGTTCGTCCGAGCTCGTGAAGGTATTCGAGTTCGAGCAATGCCATGGCGGAGAGCAGCAACTCTGACCTGTCAATAAGGCCTCGTGCTTTGGAACTCAGGCGATTGACCTTGCCCGCCGCAAGCCATAGAACGATGTGAGTGTCGAGATAGGCGATCAAAGGCCTGCCCAGTCCTTCTCCCACTCCTTTTCCATCTCGGCCAGCCACTCGGCCTTGAAGGCAGGATCGTTCATATCGAAATTCGGGTCGGCCATGATCTCCATGGGCGTAATACGGCTGAGGCGGCTGACGGGCTGGCCTTCGGGGACGATTTTGAGGCGGCGGCCCTTGTGCGTGAGCCAGATCTCACCCCCTTCGAGCGCCTGATTGACGAGCGTGAAGATTTGCCGGCGAAATTGGGTAATGGGGACTTCCATAGAAGTAGTGTACCATAGTGTACGCTTGGAAGCGTACTTCATGTACGTACGGTCGTGACTCAGTTTTGAAAGGGCAATCCCTCAGGGGTTAAAACCCCTTTGTTTTAAGGCCTTTCTCCGGCACCCTTCGGCTGCGCTCAGGGCAGGCCTTCCAGCCCATCGACGAGGACCTGTCGCTGGGGACCCCGGTGAAACCGCGCCCTGAGCATGGCTGGTTTTTGAAAGTCGCAGCGGGTTTCGTGACACTCTTCCTATTCGGCTGCTCCGGAGCCCGGTCATGGCTGTGATACCGTTTGAATACGGCGTACCTGTGGGCTGGGGTGTTTTTGGGGTCCGGGACGAGGGTCTTCAGGGGGCGGCGCGCACTATCAAAAGTATGTCCCAGCAGCCGGAATCGAGATCGCCCATACTCCCCGCGAGCCCGGCTCCCGCGACTGGGGCAGAGATCGCGTCCGCGGCGCAAAGTGCCCGGCACACACACCAGCGGATTCCGCGCTGGCTGGAGCGCGCCGAGTTGTTCCTGCGGGTGCTGCTGCGGATGTACATCGGCCTGGCCATCTGCTATGCGCCGTGGTCGCGCGTATTTTGGGACCAGAACCCGCTGTTTCTTCAGTTCCCCACGCTCTCGATCTATGCCGCCAATGGCGCCGTTCGCGGCATCATCTCAGGGCTTGGCCTTTTGAATCTATGGATCGCATTCCAGGACGCCATCCGCCAACGGGACGGATAAGCCATGAGAGACGGAAAGCAGGGGACTAGGGACCAGGGAGTAGCCGCCCCAGTGAGCAAAGACCGCTTGCCGGGGACCCCGGCAGGGGACAGGGATCAGGGATCGGACCCGCCGGCGCCGCTGGAGCGGGCTCCGCTAGCCTATGAGAATCCCGGCTTTCTGAACAGCGCGGACGGGCGGCTGATACGAATTGTCTCCGAGTACCAGGAGCCTTTGGCGCGGTTCCGGCGGGAAGGGATTCAGGACACGGTGGTCTTCTTCGGATCGGCGCGCTTTCGCGGGCGCGAGGAGGCCGACCGCGCCCTGGAGTTGCTGGAGAACACCGGCTCCAGCCGCCCGGCTCCTAGCCATGAGCAGCCGGCCAGCGTTCCCCAGATCGCCGCCGGCCAGGCCACGGAACTCCAGCTCAAGCGCGCCGAAGCGGCGGTGGAGATGGCGCGCTACTATGAGGACGCGCGGCGGCTGGCCGGAATGCTGACCCGCTGGGCCAAGGAGATTCCCTCCGAGCGGCATCGCTTTGTGGTTGCCTCAGGCGGCGGGCCGGGAATTATGGAGGCCGCCAACCGCGGCGCCTACGAGGCCGGCGGAAAAACCATCGGGATGAATATCCGTCTGCCCTTCGAGCAGGTGCCGAATCCCTACATCACCCCGTCGCTCAACTTCGAGTTTCACTACTTTTTCATGCGCAAGCTGTGGTTCGCCTACCTGGCCAAGGCGCTGGTGGTCTTTCCGGGCGGCTTCGGCACGCTGGATGAGATGTTCGAGATCCTGACGCTGGCCCAAACCCAGAAATTGGCCAAGAAGATCACGGTCGTCGTCTACGGATTAGAGTATTGGAAGAGGGTTTTCAACCTGGGCGCGCTGGTGGACGCGGGCTCCATCTCGCCCACGGACCTCGAACTCTTTCATTTCGCCGATACGCCGGAACAGGCCTTCGAGATTTTGCGGCGAGGGCTGACGGAGAACCATCTGGCGCAGGAAACGGCGGCGGGCGGGATCGCGGGGAGCCGGGAGACTCCCAAAGGCGGCCCAACGGACGAGGAGCCGATGAAAGGCTGGCCGGCCGAGGATTTTCTGGGTCCGGAGACGGCGAAGGCCGGCCAATAGAAGGTGCGGCGTCCCGTCCGCGGGGCTATTTTTGCTGAGGCTTCGATTCTTATCCTGAGTTTTCCGGCGACTCCACCGGCTCGTTTCACGGCTGGAGCGGTGTATGCGGTCTCTTCACCCCGATTTTATGGGCGGTAGCGGATACTGGAGGCAGTACTCCGGGGTACGATCGCGGAGAAGGAGCAGGAATGGGCCGTTCGACCATATCGTACCTGTGGCGCGACACAACCGCGCCGCACGGCTTCCGGTCGGGTGTTTCCCTGCACAGCCACACCAACCAGTCCAGCGAGACACTGGCTTTTCTGGCCAAGATCGGCAACCAACTGGCGGCTCTGCGGCCGCTGATGGAACGGCTGGAACGGCGGTCGGAGGCCAATCACGGGTTGCGGATCAACTATGCGGCCAGCTACTGGACGCCGCCGATGACCCCCAAACTGGCCTTCGACCTGGAGAGCCGGCAGATTGAGAAGCTGGATGTGGCGCCGATGGTCTCTCTCACCGACCACGACAACATCAAAGCGCCCATGCTGCTGCGCACCGTGGCCAGCGCGCGCCGGATTCCGGTATCCGTGGAGTGGACCGTCCCGCGCGGCGCGCAATCCTTCCATCTGGGTGTGCATAATCTGCCCAGCTCCCGGGCCAGGGAATGGATGGCGGCGCTTGCGGAGTTCACGGCCCATCCCAGCGACGCACGTTTGAGCGAGATTCTGATGGCTCTGAACGACGAACCCAACGTATTGGTAGTATTCAACCACCCGGCGTGGGACCTGTATGCGATCGGGAGGGAGAAACACGAGTTCCAGGTGAACGAGTTCCTGCGGAAGCACGGCGCCTGGCTGCATGCGCTGGAGTTGAACGGGCTGCGCAACTGGAGCGAGAACCGGGCGGCGCGGCGGCTGGCCGAGAAATGGAAGTTACTGCTCGTCAGTGGCGGCGACCGGCACGGCGTGGAGCCGAACGCCAACATCAACCTGACCAACGCCGCCAGCTTTACCGAGTTTGTGCATGAGATCCGCCGGGAAAAGAAGAGCGATGTGCTGTTCATGCCGCAGTACGCCGAGCCCTGGAAGCTGCGCATGCTGCAGTCGGCCATCGACGCGGTGCGCAATTATCCGGAGTTCCCGCCTGGCTCGCGCAACTGGGACGAGCGGATCTATCACCCGGATGCGAGCGGGGTCCCCCGGCCGCTGAGCGAGCTATGGCCGGAGGGAGCGGCGCCATGGGCGCTGCGCTGGGGCATTCGATTGGTTCAACTGCTGGGCAGAAGGCTGGTCTCCGGCAGCCTGCGCATGGTGTGGAGCGAGACGCATGAGCTGCGCCTGGCGCTGGGCGAGCGCGACGGCTGAAGCCGCTTGACGAATGGAGGCCTCTGGGCACACCAAGCCCAGAGGCTTTTTTTCGGTCATCGCAGAATTCCCCTGTTTATTCGGGACTATCTATTGATCTTATTGATTCCTTTGTCAATTGAAGCGGCATTCGCACACCATTAACCCTCCGTTGATGGAAGTCTCCGAGACTGGATACAGAAAGCCGGGCACGATCGCGGAGAAGGAGCAGGAATGGCCAGTTCGACCATCTCGTACACGTGGCGCGACAAAAACGCGTCGCAAGGCTTCCGGTCGGGCGTCTCGTTGCATAGTCACACCAACCGCTCCAAGGAGACGCTGGACTTTCTGGCGAACTTCGGCAACCAGTATCCGGTGATGCGGCCCCTGCTCTCACGGCTGGAGCGCCGGTCGGAGGCCATGCACGGGGTGCGCGTGAATTATGCGGCCAGCTACTGGACGCCGCCGATGACCCCCAAGCTGGCCTTCGACCTGGAGAGCCGTCAGATCGAGAAGCTGGATCTGGCGCCCATGGTCTCCATCACCGACCACGACAACATTGAGGCCCCCATGCTGCTGCGCACCGTGCCCAGCGCGCGCCGGATTCCGGTTTCCGTCGAGTGGACCGCTCCATACGGGCAGCAATCCTTCCACCTGGGCATTCACAACCTGCCCAGCGCCAGGGCGGCGGAATGGATGGCGGCACTTGCGGAGTTCACGGCCCATCCCGGCGACAAACGGCTCACTGAAATTCTGATCGCCTTGAACGAGGAACCCAACGTGCTGGTGGTCTTCAACCACCCACTCTGGGACCTTTACCTGGTCGGCAAGGAGAGGCACGAGTTCCTGGTCAACGAGTTTCTGCAGAAGAACGGCGCCTGGCTGCATGCGCTGGAGTTGAACGGATTGCGCAACTGGGATGAGAACCGCGCGGTGCGGCGGCTGGCCGCGCAATGGAACATGCTGCTGGTCAGCGGCGGCGACCGGCACGGCGTGGAACCGAACGCCAACATCAACCTGACCAACGCCACCGGTTTTACCGAGTTTGTGCACGAGATTCGCCGCGAAAAGAAGAGCGACATTCTCTTCATGCCGCAGTACGCCGAGCCGTGGAAGCATCGCATCCTGCAGTCGACCGTCGATGCGATCCGCCACTATCCGGAGTTCCCGCAAGGCTCGCGCACCTGGGATGAGCGCGTCTATCATCCAGACGCGAACGGGGTGGTGCGGCCGCTGAGCGAGCTCTGGCCCAGGGGAACCCCGCCTTGGGCGATGCGCTGGAGCATCGCGGCGGTGCAAGGGATGGGCGGGGGGCTGGTCTCCGGCGGCCTGCGCATCGCCTGGAGCGAATCGCACCAGTTGCGCCTTGCCCTGGGCGAGCATGACGGCTAAGAATTGATGTGGACGGGGAGATGAATCCCGGCCTGCCGGGTCCCGGCCCAATATGATGACAGCACGAATGCCGCGCGTGGCATACTTCCCCGACTCGTTCCACGAGGTGAACGGGGTTGCCCATACCAGCCGCCACTTTGAAGCCTTTGCGCGGCGGCGCGATCTGCCCTTCCTCTGCGTCCGCGCCGGAAACCGCGCTCAGGCCCTCATCGAAGACGGCAATGTGTGGACGCTGGAGTTGCCGCGGAGCTTTCTCTCCTTTGCCCTGGAGAAAGACCTGCGTTACGATCCGGCGTACTACCGCCATCTTCCGTTGATCCGCGAGACTCTATGGCGCTTCCAGCCCGACCTGATCCACATCACCGGCCCCAGCGAGTTGGGGATGCTGGGCGCGCGGCTGGCCCACAAAATGAAGGTGCCGCTGGCCGCCAGTTGGCACACCAACGTTCACGAGTACCTGGCGCGGAGATCGAACTGGTTTCTGCGCCTGCTGCCCAAGGGGCAATCGAAGGCCGCGGGACAAAAGATCGAGGACCTGACCATGGCCGTCGCGGCCAGGTTCTACTCGCTGGCTCGGGTGTTGTTCGCGCCCAACCCGGAGCTTTGCCGGCTGCTGGAACGGACCACGGGGCGGCCCTGCCACCGGATGCCGCGCGGCGTGGACGCCGAACTCTTTCATCCGGAGAAGCGAAAGCGCGACCCAGGCGACCGCGACCAGGTGCTGGGCTTTGTGGGCCGGCTGTCGATCGAGAAGAACGTGGCCCTGCTGGCCGCGGTGCAGGAAGAGCTGGAGCGAATGGGGCACAAGAGTTTTCGATTCCTGGTCGTGGGCCACGGCGGAGAGGAAGGCTGGCTGCGCGAACGCCTGCATCGGGCGGAGTTTCCCGGAGTGTTGCGTGGGGAAGATCTCTCCACCGCCTACGCCAACATGGACCTTTTCGTCTTTCCCTCGCACACCGACACCTTCGGCAACGTGGTGCTGGAGGCGCTGGCCAGCGGCCTTCCGGCCATCGTGACCCCCGACGGAGGCCCCTGCACCATCGTCCGCGACAAGGAGACGGGGCGGATTGTGCCGGACGGCGAGTTTGCGGCGGCGGTTGCCGGAGTGCTGGGCGACCCGGTCATGCACGAGAAGATGCGGCTGGCGGCGCGTGCTTATGCGCTGACGATGAGTTGGGACTCGGTCTTTGAAGGGGTCTATCAGGCGTATGAGACGATTCTGCCGGCGCCGGAGCAAGCGGCTACAGCAGAATCGGAGTAGTGCCGTAGCTCTTTCAAGAATTGTGCAGCCGTCGCGGGCTCATTCCAGGCCGATCCGCAGGGGCTCCCGCGTTGCGGCCTTCGCCGGGCTGCGCCCCTCTTCCCATAGCCTCTTGGCCTTCTCCTCGCCATTCAGCACCCGGAAGACACCCTCGGCCAGCGCCTTCAACTCGTCCTCGCCGGGGTATACCTTGACCGGCGCGATCCATTCCAGGTAGCCCGTCAGCGGCTTCACCACTCTCTCCGAATGGGCCATGCCGCCGGTCAGCAGCACCGCATCCACCGCGCCTTTGAGAACCGCCGCCATCGCTCCGGCTTCTTTCCCGATCTGGTAGATCATCGCCTCGAAGACCCGGCCGGCCTCCGCGTCCCCCGCGTCGATCCTGCGCTCCACTTCCTTCATGTCCCGTGTGCCCAGGTAAGCCAGCAGGCCTCCGTCGCCAAAGACCATGCGGTCGATCTGGCTCTGCGAGTACTTCCCGGAGAAGCAAATCTTCACCAGCTCCCGCACCGGCAGTCCCCCGGAGCGGTCGGGGCCGAAAGGGCCTTCCCCGATGGAATTGTTGTCGATCATGCGGCCCTCCCGGTGGGCTGAAACCGTGATCCCGCTGCCCATATGAACCACCACCAGCCGCAGCGCCTCGTAGGCCACTCCCCGCTCCCGCGCAAACCGCTGCGCCACGGCCTTGGTGTTCAGCGCATGGCCGATCGCCGCGCGCTCGATCAGCGGCGTACCGGAAAGCCGGGCGCACTCCTGCCACTCGTCCACGCTCACCGGATCGACGACGTACGCGTTCACGCCGGCCGCCGCGGCAAAGCGCAGCGCCAGCAACGCGCCCAGATTCGACGCATGTTCGCCGCGGCGGGCCAGCCGCAGCTCCTCCACCATCGCCTCGTCCACCAGGTAGGCGCCGCCGGCCATTGGCGGCAGCAGCCCGCCGCGCCCGGCCACCGCGGCAAACCGGCCCGCCTTGTAGCCGGCCTCTTCCAGCGCGCTCTCGATCAGCCCCGCCCGATAGCCCAGCCGCGCCACTATCGGCCGCCCGCTGAAGCGCGCCAGCTCTTCATCCCCGTGCCGGATCGTCCGTTCCAGCTCGGCGCCCTCCCTGGTGAAAACCCCAAACTTGGTCGAGGTCGATCCGGGATTGATGGCCAGAACAAGAATGCTCTCGTCGCTCAAGCGTCACCTCCCCAGCGAGATTGAGTTTACCCTGCCGTCCGCGGTCTTTATCAATCGGGGCCGCGTCAGAGACCCCGCTCAAGCGCTTTGAACGGCTCACAAGATGAAGCTCGCGGCTCTGCCGGGGGGTAATCTCACGGCGCAATGTGCGCACGGGATGAAACGTAGCCCCACAGTGTGCGCGGCGCCGAAACGCGCTGGTGGGGTGATTTACACTGAATCCAGCCCCGGTTTCGATTCGCCCTCCCTGGTGGACCGGTCATGCGGGGGCACACTCCACAACAGGTGAACGAATGCGCTTCGGTTCTTGCCTTATTCCTGCAACCATTGCCGCCGGCATCGCCCTTCTGGCGGCGCCAACTCCCTTGAGGCCGCAGGAAACGGGCTCCAACCGGACGGCGACCGCTCCAGAGGCGATTCCCGAGGCTCCCCGGCCGCAGATCCAGCTTGCCTCGGTCGAGCCTTTCGAAGCGCAGACTCCGTCCGGGCAAAGCCAGAGCCCCGCCGCCCAAAGCAGCTCCAGCTCTCAATCGCCCGCCCCGCCGCCCGGCGCGGAACAGAGCCGGCACGACAAAGCCGAAGCGCAGATGAAGGAGCAGGAGCGGCAGAGGGTTGCAGGCATTTTGCCCTCATTCAACGTTTCTTACCGCAGTGACGCCGTCTCCCTGAACGCAACCCAGAAGATACGCCTCGCCTTCCGTTCCGCCACCGATCCGGTGGCCTTTGCCACCGCTTTCGTTGTGGCCGGCTACCACGAGGCCAAGGACGACGATCCCGGATTCGGATGGGGTATCGAGGGCTATGGAAAGCGCTCCGGCGCCGCTTATTTGGACGCCTTCGATGGCGAAATGATCGGCAACGGATTCCTGCCAGCCATCCTCCATCAGGATCCGCGTTACTTTCGGATGGGCCACGGCGCCTTCACCCACCGTTTGCTCTTTGCGCTGGCCACCACTGTCATCTGCAAACACGACAACACCGGCAAGTGGGAGCCGAACTACTCAAACGTTCTGGGCAATATCGCTTCCGGCGGAATCTCCAATCTTTACTACCCCTCCAGCGGCTCCGGGATCAGCCAAACCTTCACGACCGGTTTTATCGTGACTGCCGAAGGCGGGGTCAGTTCCATCTTCCAGGAGTTCTGGCCTGACGTATCGCGGAAGCTCTTCCACAAGGACCCGACCAACGGCCTCGACGCCCAGGCCCGCGCGCAGGATGCGGCCGAAAAGAAAGCAAAACAGAACCGGTAATTGCGCTGCGGCGCCCTGGGCCCTCTATCGGCGGCTCGCCTTCTTGCCATTTTTGCAAGGCGATGGCGGTTCTATGCCCCGGACCGGAGCCTACGGAGTGGCGATGCCGGCGAAGACGAGTCATGCCTTTTTGCATCATCCGAAGCCAGAGTTTTTCTCAACCCTCCTCCGAGCCGTACACTGTTTCTTCAAGGAAAGGACCCTCTCATGGCTTACCCCGCGAACTACCGCTATACACGCGAACATGAATGGATCGCGCTCTCGGGCTCGATCGGGACCATCGGCATCACCGACTACGCGCAGAACTCTCTGGGCGACATCGTCTATGTAGACGCGCCCAAGGTGGGCGATGCGGTCACCGCCAACGCGACCTTCGGCTCGGTCGAAAGCGTGAAGGCCGTCAGCGACCTCTTCTCGCCCGTCACCGGCACGGTGACCGCCGTCAACGAGGAGTTGAAGTCCTCGCCCGACAAGATCAACGCGGCGCCCCACGATACCTGGATCATCAAGGTGGAGCTCGCCGACCTCTCCCAGCTCGATGCCCTGCTCGACGCGGCGGCGTATGAGGCGTTCGTCTCGGAAGAAACAGGAAGCTAGAGGCTAGAAGCTGAAATGCGCTATCTTCCAAAATCGCCCGCTGAACGCCAACAGATGCTGGCCGAAATCGGCGCTCGCTCCATCGACGACCTTTTTTCCGTCATTCCCGCCGAATACCGCCTCGACCGCGACCTGGAGGTGCCCCGCGCACACGCCGAAAGCGAAATCATCGATTATTTTCGCGCCGCCGGCCGGAAGAACGCCACCAACTACGCCAGCTTTCTCGGTGCGGGCGCGTATCGCCACTACCGGCCGGTCATCATCGACTCCCTGATTCAGCGCGGCGAGTTTCTCACCAGCTACACGCCCTACCAGGCCGAAATCAGCCAGGGCACCTTACAGGCGATCTTCGAGTTCCAGACCATGATCGCCGAGTTGACCGGCATGGACGTGGCCAACGCCAGCATGTACGACGGCTCGACCGGCGCGGCCGAAGCCGTCCGGATGGCGATGCGCGTTACGGGCCGGGAGAGGGCCGTGGTGGCCTCGACCGTTCATCCCGAGTACCGCGAGGTGATGGCCACCTACGCGCGTCATCAGGAGCTGCCTACTGCGCTGATTGGTTACGACCCCGAGACGGGCCGCGTCGATCTGGCGGCGCTGGAAGCCGCCGTCACCCAGGAGACCGCGGCGGTTCTGGTGCAAAGCCCCAACTTCTTCGGCGTCATTGAGGATATTCCTGCCGTCGCGGCCATCGCCCACGCCCAGGGCGCGCTGCTGATCGTCTCGATTGCCGAGGCGATTTCGCTGGGCATCGTCCGGCCCCCCGTCGAGGCGGATATCGTCAGCATGGAAGCGCAGTCCTTCGGCGTGGCGCTCAGTTACGGCGGCCCGTTCTGCGGGGTTCTCGCGGCCAAGGAGCAGTACATGCGCCAGATGCCCGGACGCCTGGCCGGCCAGACCGTCGATGGCAATGGAAACCGCGGCTTCGTTCTTACGCTTTCTACCCGCGAGCAGCACATCCGGCGCGAGAAGGCCACCTCGAACATCTGCACCAACCAGGCCTTGGTGGCGCTGATGGCCACCATCTTTCTCAGCGTTTACGGCAAGGAAGGCATCCGCGAGCTGGCCGAGCACAACCTGGCCAAGGCGGATTACGCTGCGAAGGCGCTTTCCGCCCAACACGGAGCGAAGCTCCTGTTTGGCAAATCGCCCCACTTCAATGAGTTCGTGCTCCAGACCAAAGAATCCCCGGCGGTCTGGAGTCAACGGCTGATGGACGAGAAGATCGTCGGCGGGATTGGCCTTGCGCGCTGGTATCCGGAACTGGGTAACGCCACGCTCTGGTGCGCCACCGAGATTGTGACGCGCGAGAACATCGACACCGCGGCAAAGGTGCTGGCGGGCGCGCCGGTGGAGGCATAAGGAGGGCGTGATGACGTCGGCGGAGCTAAGCAACTCGAAGGCGTTGCGATGCGGCGATGCCAGGGCCATGGAAATCGTTTGTTGAAGGTAGAGACCACACAAGCGGCAACAGCTTCATCATGACGGGCAGTGCTGAGAAGCGAGGCAATGATATTGAACTTCTCGGAGCAACAGCCGAGGATCAAGACTTCATTGCACATGCTCGAAAAGACATTCCGCGGTTGGTTGAGGAGATTGAGCGGTTGAGGGCATCGGCTGCTTTGTAACAAGGGCACGGCTTTAGCCGGGCCGCAACAGCAATCAAGAGGAGAGAGGGCTTTAGCCCCTGCCATGACGCATCCAGCCCGCAATGCTGCCCCGGCCAACATTCTGAATCCGTCGCGCATCTTTTTCGCGACGACAAAGACGAGCATGGGACGCAGGCTGCTACAGTCGGAACGGAATGCAGCTCTTCTTATCGATGTACTGCGTTCCCTTGTGTCAGAACAGAAGTTCATGCTGCACGATTTCGTGATCATGCCCGACCACGTCCATCTACTGATCGAGGTTGACGGTGATATGACAATCGAAAAGGCCATGCAACTGATCAAGGGCCGGTTCTCTCACCGTCTGTCCCATGAGTTTGGCTACAAGGGCGATGTCTGGCAGCGGGGATTCACCGAAGTGCAGGTCTTGAATAAGCAGAACTTTGAGGCCCATCGGGCGTATATCGCCGAGAATCCTATCAAAGCCGGGCTTGTCGCATCCACGGAGGAGTACCCCTTCTGTTTTCGCAGCCTGGCGCGGAAGAAAAGGGGCCTTGTGGACTCATCGTAGATCGGCAGGGGCTAAAGCCCTCGCTTTTTTCTCGTACTTTTCGGCCCGGCAGAAGCCGTGCCCTTGTTACAAGACCCGTTATGTAGAGGATCCGGCTGAAGCCGTGCCCTTGTTACAAGGCCCGTTATGTAGAGGATCCGGCAGAAGCCGTGCCCTTGTTACAAGGCCCGTTATGTAGAGGATCCGGCAGAAGCCGTGCCCTTGTTACAAGACCCGTTATGTAGAGG
>Ga0182011_10003152_pt1 | contig 13614 bp, 11 predicted proteins | sample 711E1DmetaG_FD_120481 | JGI IMG/M metagenome (GOLD analysis project Ga0182011, IMG submission 120481) | Permafrost microbial communities from Stordalen Mire, Sweden - 711E1D metaG | ecosystem: Environmental > Terrestrial > Soil > Wetlands > Permafrost | place: Sweden: Stordalen | collected... | reverse complement strand
CCACAGGTACTTATGGCATTGCAATCCGTACAGGAAATTGGTCTTGGACAGAACGGATGGGGGCATATTTTCTAACAACTCCTTCGGCCCCGGGATGCATAACCGGAGAGATATTTACAGGTATAAGGGTAAAATCGCTAACGATACTTTAGCTCAATAATTGACTTGTGTCAATCATCTTGCCGGCTATAACTACAAGATGGGCTACGCCTGTTTCAGTATATGAAAACGGCATTATTCTTTTTACAATCAGCCCTGCGATTTCCTACAATATCGGCATGCCGGATACGAACGCGTCAACAATAACCGTCTTTGCCGGGAAAGGTGGTGTGGGGAAAACGACATGCGCTGCTGCCGCCGCCCTGCAATCGTCCATTATGGGCCGGAAAACCCTGGCCATATCAACGGATGCAACTCCTTCGCTTGCACATATCTTCGGAATTAAACCGGAAACCAAACCGGCACGCGTGACAGAGAACCTTTTCTTCAGCGAGCTTGGTGCTGAAGAGGTTAAGTTGATGTGGGACGGTAAGTTCGGCCGGGATGTTTACCAGGTATTTTCATCATTTGTGGATATCGGCTATCCGGAATTCGTGGATTTCATCGCCTCCATGCTTCCGGGTCTTGCTGAAGAATTCATAGTGGATTATATCCGTGAGCTTAAGGAAAGCAGTCTGTACGATGCAATTATCTGGGATACTGCACCGCTGGGGCAGACGTTAGCCTTGCTGGGAACTCCCGCTTTGGTTACACAGCACCTTAGGCTGGCGCCTCGTATTTATACCAGGATGAAAGCAGGAACAGGTACAAAGGAACCCATACTGGATATTATCCGCCGCTGGGAAGCGCTTTCAGCTACCGATATGGAGTTCCTGCGCAGCGGGGTTGATTTCAACATCGTAGCCATCCCGGAGGCGCTGGCCGTTAACCAGCTGGACGGCATTTTCACAGAAATGCAGAAATACGGGTTTAAAGTAAGCCGGCTGATCATAAACAATGTTGTTAAAATGGCGGATTCGGCTTTTTTACGCGAAAAGATGTCGCAACAGCAGGCCTACCTGGAGACAATACATAACAAATATGGCAACCTGCCGATCACCGAATTGTCCATGTTTTCACATGAGGTCCAGGGGCTGGACAGAATAAAAGAAGTGGCTGAAGTGTTGTTTAATAAACGGTGACCTAAGAGGCAAACAGGGCAATTTCACAATTTATGTACGTTCATGGATTATGTGCAAAGCGACCTCAACGAAACCTTCTCCTGCTTCATGGTCGCTGATATAACTGGCGGTATTGCGCAGGATTATTCTATCGGCTTCCGGGATATTGGGATTTGGTACCAGCACGCTCTCCGGGAAAAGCTTGAATGTGGAAAGGTCGGTCATTGAATCACCGATTACCAGCACCTCGTCCGGCCCTATCGCAGCCCCATCCATTTGCCCGAGCAGTCTCATAAGTGTCTTGCCTTTAGCAATGCCATTCTGCATGATATGGAGTATATAAGTGGAATCTAAAACCTGTGCGTCTCCAACGCATTTCTTTATTTCCTCGGGCGTGATCCCGTCAGCCCGGAACACTAAATCGATCATCCTGTCCCGGTTGTCCTCCCTCTCCCATATCCGACCGGGATAGCAGGCCTTTAACTTTTCCAGGCCTTTTAAGGCCGGTTGTCTTGAGTATCCAAGGTCCACGAGATTGCCATGGGGTGTAAGCCTGGCGACTGCGCCGTTCTCCGCTATAAGCGGGCCGCCGATTTTCAGGTCCATCGCCATCGATCGCAGCATGGGATCGGTCCTCCCTGATACCAACCCCACAGCGATATCGTTTTTCTGAAGCTGATAAATAGCATCTGATACAGCGGGGCTGACCTGGTCTCCACCTGTGTTCAATGTTCCGTCAACATCGGCCATGATAAGTTTTATATGCTTTGCTGTTTCACACGTAAGGCTCTGATACGATTTGACCATTTGAGGATATCTCTGCGATCCCTTATTTACTTAGCTTGATAGTATCAAGGCTGTTTGTGTCCAGCTTTGCCGGGGGCTGAATAATCTGGTTCTGGACGAGCAGGAATGCGATCACCTGTATGCAAGCCTGGTTGGAGAGGCTGCCCCCCTTTCCTAACGGCATATTTTTGCTTACAAAGTCGAATAGAGCCTGCGCAGTGCTGTATTTGCCCAGGTTTGCTTTAGATCCGGTCAATGCTGGCGATCCTCCCCCTTCCCCGTTGGCCCCGTGACATTTGGCACAACTTTCGGTATAAACGGTTTTGCCGGCGTCTGCCAACTGGCCTGCAGAGGAAGCTTCTGCCGGCGGTGCTGTTGCCGTCCCGGATGATGAAGGAGTTATATTAGAAGGAGTTGATGGAGAAGAAGAGGAGGGTGTAACTGGAGTTGCCGGTGTAGACGTGGCCGTGCCGCAACCGGGGATAAATAGGCTCATAATGAAAACAACTGCCAATAACGCAATTACTCTGTATCGTTCCATAGTCTTACACTTCCCTTCTGTTTTCACCGGTTCCGGTGAATGATTACTTAAATAATAGCATGGTTTTTAGCACGGAAATTAAATGAGCAAGGTGAGAGTGAATTAGGGGACAGCTTCCCATTTCAGCGGCGCAATTGCTGCCTCGCCTGACGTTATACTGGATATCCAGGGCCAGCCCGACGTGGTGATATACCATGCGTCTTTGTCAGGCAAGTATACGTATTCAGGCGCGTGTGCTTTCAACTGGCTTATCAGCGTGGGAGCGTTGCCATGTCCGCTGTAATTGCCGAAATCGTACGGATTGTCCGAATTGAAAATCAGCGTATCATTGTACGAATCGCGGTCCAGCCATATTTTAAATGGCAGCAATATCCCGTTCCAGAAGAAAGTATCATTGTTATAGGTAACTGAGAGGTAATAGCGCCCTTTATACTCCATAACGAAGGGAGACTCAGTGGAGGCGAAGGGGGAGTTGCGTTCGCTGCCCCAACCTGTGCTAAGGGCCGTTCCAGTATACTGCCATTCTTTCAAGTCAAAAGATTGATACCTGTCCACCTGCGAGAAAAAGAGGCCCCGGGCAGTAGAGTATAACAACCACTGGCCTCCTGCCGCCTTATATATCATGGCATCTCGGAAAAACTTGTGATAAGGGGCAGACATGACAACTTGCCTGTCGCCCCAGGTTATACCGTCCGCGGATGTCATACGTTCGAGACGGTGAGGCGACCAGAACATGTAATAAGTACCCCTTTCACTTATTACATAAGGCGCCCATGCTAAATTGCCGAAGTCCGCCACGGGTATGGACTCCTGCATGTTATTTTCAGGCGGCATATCTTTGCTTGTCCCAACCGCAAAGTATTTCTCCTGATTATAATCTCCATCGGTCTTGCTGGTTATTCCAACGAGCCGCCAGTCGCCGCTGGCATCACGGTATATTGTGTGATCGTTGATGTAATTACCGCTAGTGTGGGGTTGAAAGAGAAGTTGCCACGGCCCGGCAATAACGGGTTTATAGACAGGTGGACTTGAACTATCCCGCGCCCGGGCATCCACCTTTCCGAGTAAGCGTGCCTTACCTGTATCATTGGAGATTGCCAATACACGGTATGAGCCGCCATTTTCACGCAAAAGGCATGATCCGAACTGGGTCTTGTATACCTGCTGCCAAAATTCACCCTCTTGTCTTTCCACGCGATATGTCTCCCTGTCCGGGTCTGCTATCCAGCTTAGGTGGATCCAACCTGGTCCCTGTGTTGTCCTCACGCCTATCTCTGCCTGTCTCTGTCGAACCAGTTCACGTGGGATAGAGCTGTAGAAATCCGTTTTTAACGGCATTTCTACGTATATGCGTAAGCCAATCTCCGTAACAAGCCATAATGCTACGATGATCTCGACTGCAATAACCAGCCGCCATACCCAGTTTGTGCCCTTCTTTCCAGTTTTTATCATTTTCTAAAATCCTGGTATTTCCGACCGGCATATTTAACCATCTCTGCCTCTACTATTCAAACTGGCTGTATAAAAACGTAGGAGTTTAAGAAGACAAATAAAAATGTCATCATGAGGGCCGCAGGTGACGTGGTGATCTCCTGCCTAATTAAAACATGCAGTAAAAAAAGGAGGTATTGAAGAGGAACCCTGGGCCCTCTTAGAAAAAATGCCCTCTCCATCGTCGGAGAGGGCATTGCAGTGCGGGGTGAATAGCCGAACACTCATCCCTTACTTGAACTCTTTTCTCATCTCCTGGTAAAGGTCCAGTTTCTTAGTTTTGCCAAGTGGTGTGAGCGGAAGCTCCTTGCGGAAGATAATGTCCTCGGGTATCTTATATTTAACCAGCTTGTCCTTGAGAAATGCTTTAATACCTTCAGCCGTCGGGTTGGTCCCGGGTTTGGGTATGATGTAGGCGCGTCCAACCTCTCCCATTACCGGGTCCGGGCGTCCTATTACAGCCACAAGAAAAACATCAGGGTGCCGGGCAATCGCCTCTTCTATCTCAGGGGGATAAACGTTTTCTCCCCCGCGTATATACATTTCTTTCTTACGTCCCACAACCATCAGACAACCATCCGGGTCGAGCTTGCCCATATCCCCTGTATGGAAATAGCCTTTCTTATCAAACACCTTGGCGTCCTCATCCGGCCGTTGCCAGTATCCTTTCATCACGGCATCACCCTTTATAGCGATCTCTCCCGCCTCGCCCTGGGGTAAGATATTGCCCTCGTCATCCATGATGGCAAGCTCTATTCCGGCTTGCGGAACGCCGACCGTATGTTTCAATTTCTCTTCCCCGTGTTCAATCAGCGTGCAGGTTACAGCGCCGCTGACCTCAGTCAGGCCGTAGGCATTCTGGGGCGTGACCCCCATACGCTTCTGTATGGCTGCGATCAATTCTGAGGGACAGGGAGCACTGGATACAATTGCCACTATGACAGAACTCAAGTCGTATTTCTCTACGTCGGGATTAAGTAATTCAAGAGCGTACATGGCAGGGACCTGGCCTATAACTGTAATTTTCTCGTCCTGGATAAATTGCAGGGTCTTCACCGGGTCGAATATGTCCATCATGGCCAGTTTGTTGCCGGCTGCCAGACAGGCTATAACCCCCATGACTGCTGCGCCCACATGGTTGAGAGGGGCGTTCATCAGCACCGTGTTCTCACCCACGACATAGCATATATTGATCATCCAATTTACATAGGCGAGTAAATTTTTATGCGTTAATATTGCAGCCTTGGGGACGCCCGTAGTACCTGAGGTATAAATAAAAATCACCGGGTCCTCCACCTCTACGGCAGCTTTGGCTTTAGCCAGCGCCGGGGTAGGGTCGGCCATGAATTTTTCGAATGGGATCATACCGGGCAGCGCCTTTTCTTTTTCCAGAATGACCACATGTTTCAACGTCGGCAATTCATAGCGCACCGCCTCCAGGTTCTTTACCATGTTCATGTCCTTGTATCCCGCAGACATTACCAGTAGCGATGCTCCGGCGTTGTTGATCACGAACTTGATTTCGTCTGGAGTGAAACGCCAGCTTATCGGCACTGCCGTTGCACCTATCTTGACTGCTCCCAGGTAAACGAAGAGGAATTCCGGCCAACTCGGCATATAGATGCCTACCCTATCGTCACGCTTGACACCCAGGTTGATCAGCCCCTGCGCAGCCCGGTCTGTTTGCCTGTCGTACTCCCTCCACGTAATGCGCTGTTTATTACAAACGATAGCTTCTGAATCGGGTTTCTTTATTACGTGTTCCGCAAATAGGTCTCCAACCACCCTTATCTTACTTTCTGACTGCTCCATTTGTTTCCTCCTCGAATAATATAAGAACGAATATTTCAGCCCGTGAAATACCGACCGGTATTATAGCAGATATGGTAGTTCTGTTACCGGGTCATATAGGTTGACGCCAGAGAGCAGATGGTATAAATTGTCAGGTGGAAAATTTTTAAAAGGAGGTTACATTTTGCCGTATAAATACGTTCTCTATGAGAAAAAGGGCAGGATCGCCTATGTTACGATCAACAGGCCTGAAGTAATGAACTCCATTAGCCCCCCGGTGAGTGATGAGCTTTACGAGGTGTGGTCAGATTTCAAGAATGATCCCGAGGTTTGGGTCGCTATTTTGACCGGTGCAGGCGAGAGGGCTTTCTCGGCTGGCAACGATCTTAAATACCAGGCGGAACATGCTGCGGATGCTGCTGCTATGACCATTAAGAACCCCGGCGGCTTCGGTGGCACCACCGGCAATTTTGAATGCAATAAGCCGATCATCGCCGCAGTCAACGGCTTCGCCATGGGCGGCGGTCTTGAGATCGCACTGGTTTGCGATATTATCATAGCTGCTGACCATGCCAAGCTCGGCTTGCCTGAGCCCAGGGTCGGCCTCTTTGCCGCAGCAGGCGGTGTGCACAGGCTGCCCCGCCTGATAGGTTTGAAACGTGCCATGGGCATGATCCTCACCGCCAAGCCGATCTCAGCCCAACAGGCCCTGGAGTGGGGTCTGGTCAACGAAGTGGTACCGATGAAAGACCTCATGGCCACTGCAGAAAAGTGGGCCAACCTGATTCTCGAGTGCGGGCCGCTATCCATCAGGGCCAGCAAAGAGTCTGTTATGAAAGGTCTGGAAATGAAAGTTCTCGACGCAATGAAAGCCCAATTCCCGGCAGTCAATGCGCTCTGGACATCCGAAGACCTGATTGAAGGTCCTCTTGCTTTCGCTCAGAAAAGACCTCCTAAGTGGAAAGGTAAATAACTGTATAGATAATTAGAGGGGCAACCCATTGGGTTGCCCCTCTTTATTTATCGCTGATTCAACCATGTGAAATGGTTGCCTTATACGTTTAAGAGCCGGCCAATCTTTGCTTCAGGTCTTTCTTCAATATCTTGCCCAGGTTGTTCTTGGGCATATCTTCAACGAAAAATACCTTGTTAGGCGCGGAGAAATGGTGCACGTGTTCCCTCACGAAGTCGATTAGTTCCTGTTCACTGGCCTTCTGCCCCGGTTTTAATACGATTACAGCAGCGACCTCTTCTCCATACTTTGCATCGGGGAAGCCTATCACCGCTGCCTCGGAAACAGCCGGGTGATAATATAGCCATTTCTCAGAGATGCTGGGGTCGATATTCTCTCCGCCCTTGATTATCAGGTCCTTTCTCCTGCCTGTGATATATAAATCACCGTCTTCGTCCACCTTGCCGATGTCGCCGGTGTAGAGCCAGCCGTTTTTCAGAGTGGCCGCCGTTTCCTTGGGCATATTCCAGTAACCCTTCATCACTCCAGGGCCTTTACAGATGATCTCGCCCTCGGTGCCTGTGGGCACTTCTTTGCCTTTTTCATCGACTATTTTCATATCCAACCCTGGAATTGCCGGCCCTACGGACCCGATTTTGTAGCGGTCAAGTCTCTGCCTGGACACCGTAGGCCCGGCTTCCGTCAAACCGTAAGCATGTATTATTCCTACTTTGAATAATTCCATTGCCTGAAGAAGTGTAGCCTCGGCAAGGGGCCCTCCGGAGCTGATAATTGCCGCCAGAGATCCCAGGCTGTGCTTCTCAGGGTTATAAGCTTGCATCAACATAGTGATCATAGTTGGCACCAGTGGCAATGAAGAGACATTATAATTTTTCAGTACTTCAAATATCTTTTCCGGGTCGAACCGGGGAATCATGACCATGCCGTCCCCGAATGCGCATGCCTGGAAGTACGAGGAAAGCCCGTACATATGGTTCATAGGCAGACACACCAGCCCGCGGCTACCTGGGGTTGGGACCCATACCTCTGCGCCCTGGCGTAAATTACTCTCCAGGTTTTTATGCGAGAGCATTACTCCCTTTGGAAAGCCGGTCGTGCCCGACGTGTACATCAGCATCGCCAGTTCATCATCCGCCACATTCTCCACGTCTCCCCTGGAATCTGATTCCGTCAAGAGGTCTGTATAGTTGATGCAGTGATCTTCCTCAGCCGCATTTATAACGATTAATTTCGGCTGTGTCTTGCGACCGGCCAGAGCTTCCTTTATCTTGGGTAACAGTCTTTTCTCGGTGATCACGTATTTGGATTCAGAGTGCTCTATTATGTAGCGTATCTCGGGGGCAGTGAGCGCAAATATGATGGGCAGAAAAACTGCGCCCGTCCGGACGATCCCGTTGATTGTTTGTGGTATTTCCGGAACGTTAGTCAGTACCACCGACACTATATCCCCTTTCTTGATTCCCAGCTTCTTCAGTCCAGTGGCTAGTGCCCGTCCCCTTTTTTCGATTTCTTCGTTGGTAAGTACCACTGCCCCTTCCTTGCCAACGAATGTAAACTGATCATACACACTGAATTTACTGACATTTTCAGCGGACAACCGTGCAATGTTCATTTTATCTCCTTGTATTTAACGGTTTATGAACCTAAGGGTTGACGTCAACGAAAGGCGTATCTACATTCTTTAAGGGGTATTCACCCAGGTACTGGGTTTCCATTCCCTTGATAATGCCCATACAGACTGGATGGCCGAACACTACGTTTGACCCATAGTATTTTTCCCCGGATAGTGTGTATGTCCCGAAGAAGGTGTCAAAAGTGCCGCCCCTGATGGTTTTCATCACCACATCAGGATCGAGAGTCCCTGCCTGCTGCACTGCCTCGAAATACTGGCACATGGGAAGTGCTCCACCTCCCCCGTATATGCCGGTGAACGGTTCCTTGCCGTTATTTTGTTCCTTAAACCTGTTCCACATCCTCTTGGCCATGTCCAGGTACTTGGGCGATACAGTGGTTTTCTTGAATTCCCATGGCAGCGGATAATCGCTTACTATGTTTTGCATTGCCTCTTCGCTGCCGGCGATGCCTTTGACTATGTTGAGGTCCACGTTCGAAGCCTCCTGGCCAATCGGCCATTTATAGCCCATCTGGTATCTCTGCTTGGCCATTAACCCGACTTCCAGAGGGGATCCCACGCAGTAGATAACTCCTACCCCTTGTTCGGCCATCTTTGAAAGATATGGCGTGAAGTTCATGGTGCCTTCAGGATAATATACCCTCACGCTCTTAATGCCGAATTCCTTTAAGAGCTTGTCATCGGTGGGTTTGAACATAGCATCGGGTGTCTGGTCGCCTGATCTCATTCCTGTCCATGCCAGTGTGTGATATTGCGGGAAAGCCTGCATGGTGGCGATGACCTGATTCATGACCATTTCTGTCTGGGGGAATCCGTAAAATACGTAGGACTTTTCCGGTGGGGCAGGGTCTCTACCTCCAATTGTGCCGTTATTTAATATCACCTTTTCCGGGTTGGTGACCTGTGTGATGGCCGATATCCCCAGGCCGAAGTACCCTACGATGGCGGATACACCCTGATCGTAGATAAGGTCCCTGGCCGCCGCAGCGGCAGGTGCGGGGCCGTAGGCATCGACGAAGCTCATTTCAACTTTGTAGGTGTCGTTGCCTATCTTTAGGCCGCCGTCTTCGTTGATCAGCTGGGCATATATTTCCATGCCGGGCCGGATATTCTGGCCCCAAAGGGCTGCCTGGCCCGTAAACGGCATGATATTGCCCACTTTCAGTGTTTTAATTGCTGATACGGGCTGGGCCGCCGGTGCCGCACAGGCGGTTGTTGCGATAAGTGCCATGACAAGGATCAGAGAAGCAATTGCAAAATATCTTTTTAACATCGATTTCTCCTGCCTGATTTATTTTTTGTTGGAACAACAATTTAAAATTATAGCAGGCATTTTCTTCTATTGTATAATTTTCAATGTTGAACTATTCGTGATAACAATAATAATTTGGAAAAGCCGGGCTGCTCTTAATATAGTAGCTTTAATTGGCCACAGTTAATTTATGTGCACTTCATCGGACTTGGCTTGTATCTTGCCAGTTATAATGAAGAAATCAAATTGCTTTAAGAGTTAGAATTCAGCAAATGGATGATCTACATCCATCAAGGGGTATTCACCAAGATAGACCGTTTCCATGCCTTTAATGATACCCATGGCGCATGGATGACCGAAGACCACGTCCGATCCGTAATATTTCTTGCCCGATAGCGTATACTTTCCCAGGAAACTGTCGAAAGTTCCTCCCCTTATCGTGTGCATCACCGTATCCGGATCGGTAGTTCCCGCTTGTTGAATTGCTTCAAAATACTGCGCCATACTGTCAGCGGCTGACCCGCCAAATACGCCGGTGAACATATCCTTGTTATACAGCTCCTTGTACCTGGTCCACATACGCTTTGCCATATCCAGGTATTTAGGTGCGACATAAGACTTCTTCAGCTCCCATGGAATGGGGTAATCATTCACTATATTCTGCAAAGCCTCTTCGCTGCCTGCAATGCCTTTCATGATATTAAGGTCCAGGCCCGGGGCAGTCATGCAGATAGGCCACTTGTAGCCCATCTGCGTCCTCTGCTTGGCCATTAATCCGATTTCAAGGGGCGTGCCCACGCAATAGACGACTTCCACACCCTTTTCTGCCATCTTGGTCAAATAAGGGGTGAAGTTCATGGTCCCTTCCGGGTAATATTCCCTCACGGCTTTGATGCCGAAATCCTTCAAGAGCTTTGCATCCGTAGGAGCAAACATAGCATCAGGGGTTTGGTCCCCGGACCGCATCCCGGTCCACGCCATGGTGTGATATTGGGGAAAAGCCTGCATTACCGCGATAGCCTGGTTTAAAGTCATTTCAGTTACCGGGAACCCGTAGAAAACATAGGATTTTTCGGGAGGAAAGGGGTCCCTGCCGCCGACGGTGCCTATATTCAATATCACTTTTTCGGGATTGGTAACCTGTGTTATGGCAGCTATACCGAGCCCAAAGTACCCTACAATAGCAGTTACGTGGTGATCGTATATCAGGTTCCTGGCCGCAGAAGCCGCAGGCGCCGGCCCGTAGGCGTCAAGAAAGGTCATCTCAATCTTGTACGTATCGTTGCCTACCTTGAGGCCGCCATCTTCATTGATTAACTGTGCGTACAATTCCATGCCCGGCCTGAGCTCCTGCCCCCACAGGGCTGCTGACCCGGTGAAAGGCATTATGGAACCGATTCTAAGGATCTTTTCTTCGGTCAGAGGCTGGGTTGCGGGGGTTGCACAGGAAGCAACCATAATAAACAAAATGCTGATGATCAGGCACACAGCCGTAACATATTTTCTGGACATCTCTACCTCTCTCATTGATTATTATACTTCACATTGTTGAAATGCCTTTTATAACACTGCCGGACTTCCTCCTAGTTTATCAGATGTCGGAGTGTCCGGTATCCGGCGTTTATTTACAACAGTAGTATCGAAACGTTCGGGTAGCTACCTCAGCAGCACGTATTCGTTGAATGCCTCGCCGCTCACTTCGTCCTTTTTGCCGTCGATCTTGATGCGGGCGTCGTATTTATTCAGGCGCCGGTAATAGTTGGTTGTGAACCCGCCCGGGTCGGCATCGGTTTTCATGTAGTCCAGGACCTTTACTACATCCAGGTGGCAATATATGTCCATGTCTTTGGATCCGCCTGTAATCACGATTTCCGTGGGTATCGAGTTGCCGCTCTCTTCGTGCAGGACTTCCCGGCTCAGCGTGCATTTCACGCCGGGTGAAGCAAATATCGGCTCGCTGCCCCTGGCTACGTATAATGAGGGTATAAGTGGATCATCCTTTTTGAACGGCATGAACCAGCCGTACACGAAGGTATATTTCGGATCGAACATCCGCCCCCAGCCCCATCCTGCAAAGCTGTGCGACATTTCCACATCGCCCCAGTTATGGTCGTGGTACCCCTCGCCCTTTACCGGTATGGTCTGGCCGTCGATGAAAAGTTTGCCTGTTACACTGGCCCTGGGCAAGGCGTTTGTCCATCCCTGCTTGCCTTCAGCATCATTTTTCAACAAACCGTCGGCCGTCCATTTCCATCCGGGGAGTTTGCGCCTGTAGGTAAGTTCAACGCCGACATTCCCCACCCGCAGGGAGACATTGTACTTATTCCCTTCCTGCCTGACATAGTTCGTTTTCCATGCGACGTCGCACTTTTCCAGGCTGGCGTGACAGTCCTTGTAGTCGAAGCCTTCCGCTCCCCTTATGCGTTCACCTTCCGGCGGATAAATATCCACTATGATCAGAGGAACATGGATATCAAGGTAGCGGGTCCTCCAGAAACAGGACAATGCGCACGAATAGCCATTATCGAACATGGCATCCAGGTACCACCATTCATAGTAATCCGGTGAATCGAATGGATGGACTGCGTCGTCTTTATCCTGATAATTAGATACGATTTTATCCATGGCTTAACTCCTGATTTCAAAATCAACGAATTGACAAAAATACGTTACACTTTCTATTTTACTGCATACAATCGATCAGCGGAGCAGTACATGTTCATTAATGGCGTCGCCTGTCACCGTGATCGGCTTGCCGTCGATCGTTATCCTCGCATCGTATTTATTAAAACGCCTGTAATAATAACTGATGAATCCGGCGTCGTCCGGTTCGGAGATAGTTGAGTGCAGGACCTTTACCACGTCCAGATGGCAATGGACGTCGACGCCGTCCGAACTGCCCTCAATCACGATGTCTGTGGGAATTGATTTGCCGGTTTCCTCGTGCAGGACGTTTTTACCCATTGTGAACTTGGCAGGGGTGCAAGCAAATATCGGTTTATCTTTCTTCATGATGAACAAAGCAGAGTTTATACCGGTCTCGATTGTCAATGGCATCAGGTAGAAGTAGACGAAGGTATATTCCTGGTGGAACATCCTGCCCCATACCCACCCTTTCATGCTTTTGGACATCAGCGTATCTCCCCAGTTATGGTCGTGGTATCCCTTGCCTTTCACCGGGATTGCTTTGCCGTCGATGAAGAGTTTTCCCTCGGCATGCCCCATCGGGACCGGGCATACCCATCCCTGTTTGCCGTTTTCGTCATCCAGTAATATCCCGCTTTCTGACCATTTCCAGCCGGGGACTTTTCTTGTATAGGTCATTTCAACGCCCATGTTTGCACCCAGTTGCGCTACGTGCATTGAAATCTTGTAGACATCGCCTTGCTGCTTGATGTAGTTCTTGTTTATCGTCGCATCGCATTTATTTGGGCTGGCATGGCTGTTACTGTAATCGAACACTTCGGCGCCATCGATCTTTTTCCCGTCCGGAGTGTATATTGACATCATGATAAAAGGAGCAGGATTGCCCATGATTATAGCGCGCCAGAAACATGATACTGTGAAGGTATAGCCGTTTTCAAATACGCCGTCGAAGTACCACCATTCGTAGTAATAAGGCGTATCGAATGGATGGACCGCGTCATCGCGGTCCTTGTAGGTGGATACAATTTTATTCAACCTGTGCCTCCCTGTAATTAAGAGTTGTCTGTATATGGTTCCCGGTACACAGACGTGAATGACTTGCCTTTTTATCCCGTATAAAGTCCGCTATGTTGTTAACTTATTTTTTGAATAGCCTGGCAACAGCTTGCGGGCGCAGCAGTTCGTACTCGCTCATGGTATTGCCGGAGATCTCGTCGACCTTGTTACCCACTTTTATTGTGCATTTATAGTCGGCTTTGAACCGCCAGTAATAAACAGGCCATGGCGCCATCATCGGGAGCGTGTTGGTATCGAATATGCTCCTTGTGACCACCTCGAGTT
>Ga0182011_10003148_pt1 | contig 13641 bp, 15 predicted proteins | sample 711E1DmetaG_FD_120481 | JGI IMG/M metagenome (GOLD analysis project Ga0182011, IMG submission 120481) | Permafrost microbial communities from Stordalen Mire, Sweden - 711E1D metaG | ecosystem: Environmental > Terrestrial > Soil > Wetlands > Permafrost | place: Sweden: Stordalen | collected... | reverse complement strand
TGCTGAATCTGCACCGAGACGTAGGTAACGAGTGTCTCGATGAAGAATCTGGCCACTCCCGGCGTGTTTCCCGACCTGATCAACAATCGCAGTTTCGTCCATCGAATTGTGGTCGGCGTGAACACTGATGAACCGCCAGTCATCGAAAATTTCGAGGGTGCACTCAACGCTGCCGGGCTCTCGAAGAACTCCTTTCACTCGCGCTACCTGAGTGGTGTGTGGCCGAAGAACGGCAACAGGTTCCGACTCGGGTACGGGAAAGCGAGCAAGTTCAGTGCGGTTCCGGACGCGATCTTGACGATGTTTTCCGACGAGATGCCGCTGACGGCGGCGCAAGTTGATTTATTGCTGGCGGAACTCTTTCGCGGACAGAAAAAGAAGCGGATGGCGCTGGTGGAGCTCACAAGTGACTTGGAGGGCGTCACCGTCAACCAGCTCATGCGTCAGGTACTCCATAAAGCACGCAGGACTAAATTCATCGAAGACTCGCAGGGGTGCAAGACTCTCTACATCGGAGCTAGGAAATCAGACGCGCAGATCAAGTTTTACGACAAAGCGCCGGGCGTCGTGAGAATCGAGCACACCCTGCGACGCGGCTTCCTCCGGCGGCACGGGATTCGAATGCCGAGTGAAGTTTTCAAATTGAAACTTCTCGAAGTCGATGAATTGATCAGTCTGCGCGAAATTTCAGCGTCCAGATTGGAGCGCGCAATCAAGTCGTGGACTCCGGATGCGCAAGCGCTGGCCCGGGACTATTTGAAGTTTCGCCACCCGCTGCCGCAGTTTGTCCAGTTTCTTCGGGCGAACGGCATCCGCCCTGAAGCTGTGCTAGTACCTTCGGAAATCCATGACCGTGTGCAGGAAATGATCCGGCGGCTCTATTGGTGATGACGGAGGAAAAAGTCGTGAAGGCAGAAAAAAAACGAGAAACCGAATCGGATATCGCGAGAAAGGCTCGACGCCTACTTGCAGACCCGGCTTTTCTGTTCAAAGTCGGCCAAAAAATTGAGGAACTTGGTGTCGTCGGGGAGGAACGGAACCGGCTGATCCTATTTCTTGCCTGTGTCACCCGGGTACTGCCAAATCCTGCGGCAATAATTATCCGGGGCTCAAGCGGAAAGTCGTCACTCGTGAACCCCGTCATCTGGCTATTCGACGGCCGACACGTGGTTGATATCTTGGACCTTAGCGAGCAGGAGATAAGATGGCGCCTCGGACGTCTTTCTGAACACATTTTGCTCATCGACGACTACAGGGACAGCGCTAAAGACAAACAGATATTGATGAAACTTTTGCAACCCCAAGGGGCAATGTACAAGGCCTTCCAGTGGGGCAAAGACGATGATGAGCGAGATGGGCCAGGGGATAAGATTTACATCAGGCAGTGGCCGGTCGTGCTGTTCACCACACGGGGTGACGCGGCTCTAAAGAACGAGGAATCCAGATTCCTGTCTTTACATACCGACGAAACACCAGCCCAGTCTTTGGCTATCGTAAAGGCGCGGGCACTGGGGTTGAAGCTGGTGGCATATGACAAGGACCTGGAGCTTTGGGAGCAAGCCACTAACCTGCTGGTGGTCAAACGGGGAGACTTCGAGAACCATCCAGGTTGGCTCAGCTTTGTGGCCGAACAGCTTCCCGTCGAACAGGTAGGAGTCAGGCGATCCTGGGCCCGCTTCGTAATTTTCTGTTGTGCGATTGCGCTGTGTCGCGGGGTCGGTGCCGCGGCGGAGAACCTGGCCATCACCTTTCCGGACTATTGCGTCGCCTATCGCATTTTCGAGCCTATTTTCGCTTCCGAGCTGCATGGCGTACGGCTCGAAGAGCTCCGGGTGGCAAGAACAATCGCTAAGTTGAACACCCGCGAGGGCCGACCGGTGACGGTGCGCGAAATCGCCGCAGAACTCCACTGTAACGATCGACTGATCTCCGATTACGTGAAGTCCGTGCAGAAAAACGGGTTCGTCGTGTACGAATCCGGAACTGGGAAGAAGAAGGAGGAGGGCCTGGTCGCTCGGGAGGATGCGCGGCGGCGTTTCCTTCCCAGTCCGAAGTCGGTCTTGAACAATCATCCGGCACTCGGACGCAAGGTGTCCTACGTCGATCCCTTTTCGGGTGAGGTGAAGTGGATCGAGGCGTGAATCCGACGGTTTGGGAGGGACAGTTCGATAGCGGTTTGGTGAACCGTCATACACCGCAACACATTGAAACAACAAGGATAGATATGCCTGAGGAACAAGGCGGGAACAAAAGTATGGGTCAGGGCCCATTTTATGAGGTCATCAAAGCCGAGGAATTGGCGAAGAGATGGAGGGTTCCCGCCTCTTGGATTCGCGAACAGATACGGGGTCGAGCAACTGATCCAATCCCACATGTCAAGTTGGGCCGGTATCGGCGCTTTTGCTGGGGCAGTCCCGACCTTGACAAGTGGTGGATTCGGCGTCTAGCCGGGATCAAGCGCGCTTCTTGACGTGAATCAAGGGTGGCGAAACACTCACATCTCGCTCAAAGCGGGGAGTAAGTCGTAGGCGGAAACATGGCAAAGAAAAGGCGAGGTCGGGGCATCGGAATCTTCAAACAAGGTGGCGGCTGGCGTGTGCGTTATCGCCAAAATGTGATGGTCAAAGGCGTACTGCGGACGGTGCAGCGGTCAGCCAAGATTTGTCCGATTGGCACGTCAAAGAGCAAGCGCCCTCCAAAGTACGTGGAGGATTTGGCGGCGGAGATATTGTTGGAACGGAAGAGCAGAAAGACCGCTCCTGATACAACCACGACCATCGGCGACTTCGTCGACAACTATTACCTGCCCAGCATGGAGCGGGACAAGAAGGCCAGCACGGCAAACGGCTACAAGGGGATTTGGGAGCGATATTTACAGTCTCGGTGCGAAGGGGTCTGGCTGAGAGACGTTCAGACGTTTCACGTACAGCGGTGGCTGGACGACATCGCACGCGAACAAGGAATCAGCAGAACTACCCTGAGCCACATCAAACATTTTCTGAGCGGAGTTTTTCGGTATGCGGCGCAACAGGGATTTCGCAACGCTGGCAATCCGGTAACGCTGGCGTCAATTCCGCTGTCGGCTCCGAAGGGGAAGGAGAGGGAGGCATACACGCTGGAGGAAATTGAGGCGATGTTAAGGATATTGCCGGAGCCTGCCGCAACCGTGGTCGAAACTGCAGCGTGGACTGGACTCCGGGCTAGTGAGATCAGAGGGCTGACTTGGGAGTGCTTGACGCTCTCTCCCGATGAATCAATGGCCTGTTTGGAAGTGCGCCGTTCAATTTGGCGCAGTCATGTCGGGGAACCGAAAACTGAGCGCTCAAAAGCTCCCGTGCCAGTTGTGCCCCAACTGGCTGCGCGTCTGGCGGCACATCGACGGGCATGTGGCAATCCCGCCAGCGGCCCGATCTTCGTGAATGGCCGCGGAAATCCGCTGAGCCTGGACGCTCTGTATTGGCGACAAATGCGGGACGTCCTGAAGAAGGCGGGCATCCAGTGGAAAGGGTGGCACGGCTTCCGGCGTGGGCTGGCATCGAATCTGAATCGGTTGGGAGTGGATGATTCAGTGATTCAAGCAATCCTGCGCCACTCCAACGTGGCGGTCACGCAGCGGTGCTACATCAAGACGACTTCACAAGATGCAGTTCTCGCGATGCAAAAGCTCTCAAGTCGCGTGGCAGAGATCAAATCATCGGCTCATCTGATGGATGTTGATCCGGATCAGGTCGTGCAGTGAGGCGGGATTGCGGACACAAGCCGGACATTTTGTTCTCTAGTTGTTCTCTGCAACAGGGAATTTCGACCTAGAAGGCGGAGTAGGGGAGATTCGGAAGTGCTTTCATTTGAAGAATCTGGCGGAGAGGGAGGGATTCGAACCCTCGATACAGGTGTTAGCCCGTATAACGGTTTAGCAATCGCTCATAAACTCGTGATGCACAATGTTCTCAGACGCTTATAGTCGGAGTCGGGGGCTCCTATTCGGGGTTCATCGCTCTCATTCGGCACAAATTGTTCTCCGTTTTGTTCTCCAGTCTTGATCGAACTTGGACGCCGTCGACCACTTTCACGGCTTCAGAAAAGACGGGTTCGCTACACTACGGTCTGTGCCGATGAGGCTCCAGTCTCCTGTGGCCGGATGTATCGAGAACCCATAGATACCCACATTAGCGCTGTTTGTGTAGGTGCCCACGTACGCGAATTGCGAACTCGCTATCAATCAACGGACTCCACAACCTGGCTGTCCCGGTTCTTGCTCCGTCCAGCGGCTACGCTCTTGCCTACACCGTCCTCCGCCTTGACCTGATGGCCACCGAATTTGTTCCGCAAGACGGCGAGGAGTTTGTCGCCATACGGTTCCTGTGATCGTGAGCGATAACGCCACTGAAGGGCCAGCGCGGTTACCGGCATTGCAGTATTTGTGTTGAGACCTTCTTCAACCGCCCAGCGCCCGGTTCCGTTGTCCTCCACATACGGGGAAATTCCACTGAGAGTGGGGTTCTCCGCCAGCACCTGTCCGATGAGTTCGAGCAGCCACGAGCGGATTACGCTTCCTTGTTGCCAGATGACTGCGATGCGAGCCGGGTCCAGGTCGAACTCAGGCCTGTGCTGCATCAGCTCGAAACCTTCGGCCATCGCCTGCAGAATCCCGTATTCAATTCCGTTGTGGACAGTCTTGACGTAGTGCCCCGCACCATGCGGTCCGACTCTGCCCCATCCACGGTCTGGCGCGGGCGCGAGGGTTTCGAAGATCGGCCTTAGTTCCTCGATCGTTTCCTGGTCACCGCCGATCATCATTCCGTAACCCTCTTTGTTGCCGTAGATGCCATTACTTGTGCCGATATCGAGAAAGCGAATGCCCTTCCCTTTCAACGACGCGGCATGATGAAGGGCGTCTTTGTAGTTGCAGTTCCCACCATCAATGAGGATGTCGCCTTTCTCTACCTTCTCCGAAAGACGCTTGAGCGTTTCAAAAGTTGGAGCTCCTGCAGGCAACATCACCCATATGATTCGCGTCGGTACGAGGGACGCTACCAGGTCGTCAATTGACTTCGCTTCCTTCGCCCCCCGGGAAACAACGGCCTTGACCGCCGAGGAGTCAAGATCATAAACAACGACCTCGTGGCGGGCTCTCAGCAGACGCTGAACCATGTTCCCGCCCATTCGACCTAATCCGATAAATCCTAGTTTCATAAATACTCCTCATTTTCCCGATTGATTTGTGATTCTCGTAGGCTGGCCAAAGCTGTGAAGGATGGCTCCAGTTGCTGGTACACACTCTCGAAAAGCTCAGCCAGCGTTGTGTAAGCACGATTTCGATCATTGTCCGAATGGCGACGGTCGCCAATCTGGACCTGCTTTGGGATATCGCTCAACTCGGGTAGGACCCCAAGGGCATGCATGGCTAACAATGCGGCTCCGTAGCTACAGGCCTCTGAAACGTTCGGAATCACGATGTCGTGACCGAACACATCCGCCATGATTTGCCGTATTTGTGGCGTCCCGGCAAAGCCACCGGAGACCCTGCTTTCGTCCGCCTTCACGCCCAATCGTTCAAGTGGAACGTAGAGACTATGGACGGAGAGGATGATTCCCTCGACGATGGCACGAACAAAATGTTCTCGCTTGTGGTGGAGACTAGCTCCAAAAAATACTCCTCGTGCATAAGGCGTTCGTCCGGGAGCACGCTCGCCCGTGATAAACGGAAGGAACAGCAGTCCCTCCGCTCCAATCGGAATCTTGAGCGCCGATTCGATTTCCGCTTCCAGAGGATTCTGTTTCGACGGTTGTTTACCGCGATCGCTGATACCGGGAAAATTCTCGGTGAACCAGCGGAGAGCAATGCCACCCGTGCTGCAGGGGCATCCCACTAGCCACCTCCCTTCGCTGAAGGCATAACAAAAAGTCCCGCCGGATGTGGCATCGACGATAGGAGCGGATACAAATGCACGCAAGCCACTGCTGGTTCCAATTGTTACACTGCAGGAGGAGGGCTCGAAGGCGCCCACTCCGAGGTGCGACAGGATTGCGTCGCTTGCACCTAAAACTACGTGGACGTCAGCGGGCAACCCCATCGCCAGGGCGAAGTCACGGTGAATTCTGCAGCGAATCACTTCCATCGGCGAAGCTAGTGAACTCAGCTGCGCGGGTCGAATGCCTGCCACATCGAGAGCTTCGTCATCCCAGTTGCGCCGGCTCAGGTTGAACAGCCCGGTTCCCGAAGCGGTGCTGTAATCCACCACGTAACTGCCGCACAGTTTTTGTAGAACGTACTCCTTAATGGATATGAACTTCGCAGCGCTATCGAAGAGCTCTCGGCGTTCGTCGCGAAGCCACATGATCTTCGGCAGAGGAGACATCGCATGTAACGGCATCCCTGTCCGTTGATACAACATGGAACCAGCGGCGCTGTTTTTCAGAGCTAAGGCCTGCCGGGCGCTTCGGTTATCAGCCCACGTGATGACATTGCTCAACGGTCGCCCTTTGCCATCGACAGCAAGCAGGCTGTGAAGTGCGCTGCCGATGCTGATTGCAGCGACCTGCTGCGCCGGGATCCCGGCTTTCTGGGCCACACTACGGACGCATGAGAGCATCGCTTCGAAGATCAGTTCTGGGTCCTGCTCCGCCCAACCTGGATTGCTTGACAGCAAAGGGAATGAATAGACCTGTGCATGCACAACGGGATCGCCCTGGGTAGACAAAACGCAAGCCTTCACACCGGTTGTGCCCAGATCGATCCCGATGAAGACATCGTGCAATGCTGTCTTATTCGAGGTTGGCATGGCGCTTCCACATGGTTGCTGGATCAAGATGCGCTGCCTCAGCAAGCGCCAAGGAGAGCGAGTCGAAGATCAGTAGGGCCTGTTGCTCAAAGAGGGAACCGGCAAATTGCACGGACGCGCTTTTTTCGTTTGGTGATCCTTTTCGTTCAAAGTCGCGCTTCGATGGAGCAGGAATGATGAGGGTGCATCCTGCGGCCTTAGAGAGCGTCGAGTCCTCTGTAGCCGTAATGGCAATCAGGTTTCCTCTATTCTTCGCCGCACCTTTTGCGAGAAGACACGTAACTGGAGTTTCGCCCGAGGCTGAAAGTGCAACGATCCAATCTCCCTCTTGAATCGGAGGAGTAGTGGTGTCACCCGCAACGAAGACCTGTTTCCCGACATGCATCAGACGCATTGCGAACATCCTTACAACAAGACCCGATCTCCCTTCGCCCAGTACAAATATCCTCTTGGCCCGTTGAAGACGCTTCAGGACCTGTTGCAGCGATGTTTCACTAACCGCTGAGGCGCATGTCTCGTTCTCGTGGAGTACGACCTCCAGTTTGCTTCTGATCGTTGAAGCTGGTCTCGTTCTTTTGTTGTTCGATTTCATTCTGAGGACCACGCTGTGCGGAAATCCGCGTAGATCGTGAGCCCACCATCGATGTAGAGCGTCTGGCCGGTGATGTAGGAGGCTTCGTCGGAACACAAGAATGCCGTTGCCGCCGCCATTTCCTCCGCTGTGCCCACCCGGTTCAACGGAATATGCCTCACGACCTCCTCATACTTCACCGGATCCTCAACCCAGGGACGATTGATCGGTGTTGCAGTGGCTCCCGGTGCGATCGCATTGACTCGAATTCCACGATCGGCGTATTCCAAAGCAAACGTGCGAGTGAGACTTCCCGTAGCACCTCGGCTCGCCGAATAGCCCATGTATTTAGGCTTGGGGATTATCTGATGCACACTCGAGATGTTGATGATTACTCCCGGTGTTTGCGTAGCGAGAAAGGCGGCAATCGCCTCGCGACTGCACATAAACGCGCCACGCAAGTTGACGTTCAAAACGGCATCGAAATCGGAGAGGCTAAGTTCGTGAGAGGGTGTGGAGAAGTGAATCCCGGCATTGTTAACCAGAACATCCAGCTTGCCGAACTCCTTCACGGTGGCTCGAACCATGCGCCGAACGTCTTCTTCGAGAGTGACGTCTGCTTGGATTACATTTGTCCTCGGTCTGAACTTGTCCGTTCGGGAGACTGTCTCGGCCGCGGTGTGAGCCATACGCGCCGTTTCTTCGGCGGCCCCTCTGTCTTCCAGATAGTCGATTGCGACGTTACACCCTTCCTGAAAGAGCCGTATTGCGATGGCCCGCCCAATTCCAGAAGTTGCACCTGTCACGAGGGCAGTTTTTCCCGTAAGTCCTTTCATGCTCCCTCCCGCTGAATTGTGGGGGACTTTCCGATCACGCGAATTGCCAGCGTGAATCTTTCAACTTCATCAGGCGCCAGCATGCGAAGCCGGCCAGCGGCTCGCGCTCGAACGCGGCCTTCCGGCAGGCAGTTCGCGGGCTCGATCCCCATCACGTAGTCCCTGAACCCCATGTGCTTCCATTGGGTCATGTAGTTCAGGGTTCGAGAATCGAATGCGAATTCAACCCCAAGCTGAAGCCCTGGAGCGAAGACTGAAGCCACAAGTGGTGTCTCGGAACGGGGCAACACGTGCGTAAAGACTTGTTCTGTATAAGTTGGCGTGGGCTGCTGCATTGTCTTCCACTTTTCGACTTCGCTGGTGGGGGTAGCTGGCAGAACCTCACTGGCCGGGCTCGTCACTATGCTCTCCGGCGCAATGATCGGCCAACCGAGGTTGCAGTGGTAGAGAACCATCAATGGAGCAGGAAATCCGCCGAGATTTGTCACCTCGTCCTGAATCCGAATTTCCGGTTTCCCAACTGTGAACTCCAGTACACGCCTCAGCTGAAGGCGATATCCGAAGATGACAAGTTCGTCCGCAGTGCCGCTGAGCCTCATCTTCCACTCATCGCTGTCGCGGGCCCACTGCCGGTCGATTTGAATGTCGTACGCTGGGATATGCCCGATACGCCCGTGAAGGCCTAGTAACTCACCATTCTCTGGGTCTTCACCAGGAACAGCGTGTCCGGCATGCGTCAAGCCACAGAGAGCTAGCAAGCCGCCATGAAATGTTCGGCGCCAGCCCAGTCCTTCTGGTTCGTAACGAGATGGGTGCGCGGCACCTGTACCACTCTGCCAGGCCAAAGGAATTCCCATGTATGTTGCGGTGCCGATGTCCATTGCACGGTCGAGCAGAACCGTGAAGTCGAAGCCGCAGCCAGTACGAACCTGGGCGATCCGCACTTCCCGTTCCTGCCCATCATCAAGGGTGCTCAGCCGAATGTCCGCAATCTGCCGAAGGTCGCCGGTGAAAGATTCCAGTTCCCGCCGAGTGTACTCTTGTCCCCAAAGTCTCATTGGTTATTCCAGCCTGAAGTGCTGATCGGTATTCAAACGAAAGACTACGGCTCCTGTTCTGCTCCCTTTGCCGTGTCTCGCTTCTCAATCCAGAAAATACATGCATAATCGTGCATAATCGGGATATTGCTACAATGAATTAGGCTGTGTCAAGCGTTAACAAGAAAAAACATGCATCATGGTTTCGCCTACTGGTTACGAGCATGCCCCTAAGGAGAGACTCGGGAGGCGTTCCGAAAAATTAAAATACTGAGGCGGATGAGCCGGAACGGCTTGAAAACGTGCGGAAACGATTGTGCAGCGAAGGCGACCTATGCCTGAATGATAGTCAGCCCTTGCGTTTTGTAAGGCTCAAGGGTTTCGGCGCTCACACTCTGCTCAGTAACTAAGCCGCTGAGCTCGCTGATTGGGGCAATGATGTAAGGTGACACGGTCCCCAGTTTTTCAGCGGTGCAAAGGGCGACCACTTCAGCTGCAGAGCCGACCATCGTACGTTTCACATCTGATTCTTCACGAAAGGCGACGCTTGCGCCGTGCTCCCAATGCAGGCTCCGCACACCAAGAAAACAGAGGTCAGCCCGAATGGCTTGTAGTTCCTTCACAGCTGCCGCTCCCACCATCACCGGGGAATGTCGGAACAATTGACCGCCGACGACAAAGACATCGAGGTTTTCGTACTCTGCCAGCACTGAAGCGATCGGAAGCGCCGTGGTAAAGATTGTCGCTCGAAGGAAATGGGGCAGGTTCCTAGCTACCTGCAGCGCCGTTGTGCCTCCGTCAAGAATCACTACCTGCCCATTCCGTATCATCTGCGCGGCTGCTTTTCCGATCGCTACCTTTGCTGCAGATGAATCCTGGAGGCGAACAGCAAATTTCGTGGACGTCGACAATGCCGGAAGAGCGCCCCCATGAACTCGCTGCAACTCTCCTGCTTCGCTGAGCTCGCGCAGGTCCCTGCGAATAGTGTCGATCGATACGTTAAGAGCGTCGCTCAGCTCATGGGCCAGTACTTTGCCCTGCCTCTGCAGGGTCGAAAGGATATACCGGCGCCTCTCCACGTTAAGCATTGGTGCGCTTTCTTCAGTTGTATGCATGTTTTATCTTGTCTTTGCCAGTTTTATCTTTTTTAGTGCAGGATTATCTTCCTGTCAAGAGCCGGAAGAGACTATTGTGGCCGTCTATATCCCGACCAATCGGGCCAAGGGCTCCCAGCGCCTCGACAGCTACAATACAAGTGATGCCTCTCACGGACAGCGACGGGACATTCCCCAATTCTGAAAGCACGCTGGCTCCCTTACTTCAGCCTGTTGCGAGAAGAGGACATGCATAAAAGCGGACGCCGACGCATCACAACCCTAAGTGCAACTGTCCTCGGAGGAATCGTCTGTCTTGCGAGCGTTAGCCGGGCGCAGAGTTTCCACTCACCGACGACGATCGAGTCCTCCGACGGCAGGGTGCAAATCGTTGGCCGGTATGATGGCCGGACTCACGGGCATCCGCGCATGGGATATCCGGGGACGGGACTGATTTTCCGTTTCAAGGGGACGGGCGCAAACCTAGAGATTGTCAGCGATTCTGAGACCGCTGCATTGACGGTTGTGATTGACCACGGGCCTCCGTTACTGCGGCTGCTGCAAAAGGGAAAGAACGTCGTCTCGATTGCGAGCGCTCTGGAGGACGTCGCGCACACCGTCGAGATCTACAAACGCGCCGATAGTTGGCAAGGCATCGTGACGGTGGATGGAATCGAATTGGACAGTGCGGGCGTTCTCCTCCCGCCGCCCCCTTTGCCGGTCAGGAAACTGATGTTCATTGGAGACTCGGTAACGTGCGGCGGGGGAGTAGACAACAACGCGCAATGCAAACCCGACCCCGAACATCCCGCAAATAACGTTTATGACTCCTACGGGATGTTGCTCGGGCGCAGAATGGACGCGCAGATCCAGCTTGTCTGTTACGGAGGCCGCGGCCTCGAGCGCGACTACCGGGGGTTGGGCATATCCGATGGGGTGCTCAACGCACCGCAGTTCCTGGATCTGGCCGTCGTCACCGACGAACCGTCCGGGCGCGCCCCCTGGGACGCCTCGCTCTGGCAGGCCGACGCGATCGTGATCTCGCTCGGCACCAACGATTTCGATCTGCAATCCTCGCGACCTCTCGATGAGAAGAAGTGGGTGGATGAGTATGATGCATTTCTGCGGGATGTACGGCGCGAATACCCCCGGGCAGTGATCGTGCTGACCGAAGGCGCGATTGTCGTTGACCCTTTGCTACGTCAACTGGTGCAGGCGACTGCGGCCGGTGCGCACGACCCGAAAGTGTTCTATACGCCATCGGTCCACTACCCGGGCAATGGCTGCGATGGTCACCCCACGCGCGACCAACATGTTCGCATGGCCGACGATTTCGAGCCGGTTCTGCGCCAGCTTCTCGGATGGTAGAGAGGCGTCGTTACTTCCGCTGCCCTGTCGAGGTTCCAGTAGCGATTCTTAGGACAGCCATGAAGACAGTTCACGGCCGTACCGTCAACATCAGCGAGGGTGGAATATCTGATCTTAGACTGGCGAGAACGGGCGGTTACACTCAGAACCCCGGTCCGAGGGTCGATGAGTGTAAAGGCGATATTTCGCCAGTCATCAGTCCAACTTCCGCTCGCCATCTTCGTAGATGCTCTTGAGGTCTGCTGTGCGGTGCTCCGTTAAGGTCGTCAGACACTGTGAGTAGATCATTGGTGCCATGCTACCCCCTTCGTACTGCTGTGCAGCCGCATTGCACTGAATGTCCCGATAAGAAATCCAAGTGCGCTCCCCTTCTCTCAGACTTGCTATCGCCGTTTCCTCGTACTTTATCTGTTTCTGATCGCCTTGCTTTTGCGCCCGTGCCAGATCGTCGGTCATGTACTGCACCGCCTTCTGATAGACCTTGTTCAGATGCGCGTCCGCTTCCTGGTACTGGAAGGCGGCACAATCATCCATTTGACGCTGACTTATCGGTTTCTCCTCGCACGGATTTTGCGTTGGCGCTGCCTGTTGTGCAACCGCTAGGTGTGGGAAGAATGGAAACAGCAGAAGAAAGGCCACGGTTTTCATGGTTCAATGATAACTGCTGAGAACAGGCGTTAGCGCAAGCTTGCGCCGTCTATTCGCCTCTTCTTGCGTCAACGAAACGGTCCGTTGGGTTGCCGTTCGCGGGGATCCCATAGGGTTGGGGACGCTTTTGAAGTCACATAAGGAATTCCGCATCGGATGCACTTTCTATTTTTTGCATCGTTGAAAAAATGAGTGTCAAAGATATAGCCTGGTATTACCTTCCGCGAAAATGTCGGAGTGCACCCGCAGTGCGGTCATGAGAAATAAAGGTACGTCGAGATTTTGGGGGCGGACCGGACAGCTCTCGGATGCAAGTCTCACCATTGACGTGGAAGGCAGGAGGAGGAGAATTGGTAAAAAGGATACTTCTGCTGGCGGGTCTCTTAACGATTTCCAACTTGTCCCTATTCGGTCAAACCGTAGAGCAGCCGCGCAGGTTGCATCACAAGGAAACGTTTGCGGTTCACGTGCCACCCCAGGAAGCCCCACAAGGTTTGACCACAATCTACAGCAGCCTGGGGACGGATCCTAAGAGTCTTTACAACTACATCGACACCTGGCTGGTTTCGGGACCAAATTCTGTAGTCGGTATTGCTGACTTCATCGCAATGCCCTTTACCCCGAAATCAAACTCTCATATTTCGGAGGTGCGGGCCGCCGTCCTCTACTACGGAAGTGGGGCGGACCAGGTAAACCTCAGCATTTATGAAAACAGTAAGGGCCATCCGGGAAAACTGCTGGCGGGCCCTGTGACCGTGACCAACCTGCCCAAAGCCTCCACCTGCTGCCAGCTTGCCGTCGCCGACTTTGCTTCAGTTCCGGTGAATGGTGGAACCCAGTACTGGGTAGTTGCCAACACCCCTAAGACTGGCCAGGGAAGTGACTTCTTAGGCGAGTGGGCGGGGGCAGTTTCGCCGGTGCTTATGCTCGCCGGTGACGCCGATCAAACCGGTTGGGTCGCTTTTAACGGAAATGGACTACCCGCGGGAGACGTGCTCGGAACGGTTCCCTAGGCGATTTGCGGGTGTGTTCCCCCTGCGGGAAAATCTGGCCTAACGCTCCCATGATTAGCTTCGAAATCGCCTACCTCCCGATGGGAGCTTCGCCTCTTACCGCAAAAAAGGAAATCATAACTGTTGTTGACGGGCGAACACTCCTTGACCCACGAAGGAGGCGTTTTGAGTGTAATTGATTCCATAACAATGTCGGCTCCCAGGCTCGAGTAAAGTTGGTGGTGCTAAAGCCAACCAACAGGCTCGGGAGAAAGGAGCCGAACAATGATCATTATAGGAGTAGATTTCCACC
>Ga0182011_10003147_pt1 | contig 13644 bp, 9 predicted proteins | sample 711E1DmetaG_FD_120481 | JGI IMG/M metagenome (GOLD analysis project Ga0182011, IMG submission 120481) | Permafrost microbial communities from Stordalen Mire, Sweden - 711E1D metaG | ecosystem: Environmental > Terrestrial > Soil > Wetlands > Permafrost | place: Sweden: Stordalen | collected... | reverse complement strand
TCGGGGGAAGAGTCCGAGCGTCAGATAAAGATGCGGGCGGCCCGCCTGGGGACCGAAGCCAAATTCCCGGACGACCTGTTCCTGGTCACCGAGACCAGCCTCGACACCATTTTCGAACACATTGCGGCAGTGCAACCGGATTTGGTGATAGTCGATTCCATTCAAACAGTCTACATCCCCGAGATGGACTCGGCGGCCGGCTCGGTCTCGCAGGTGCGCGAGAGCGCCTCGCGCCTGCGCGAGCTGGCCAAGTCTTCCGGCATTTCCATCTTCGTGATCGGGCACGTCACCAAGGAAGGCACCATCGCCGGGCCGCGTGTGCTGGAACACATTGTGGATACGGTGCTGTACCTGGAGGGCGACCGCTTCCAAGCCTACCGTCTGCTGCGTTCGGTCAAGAACCGCTTCGGAGCCACCGCCGAGGTGGGCGTGTTCGAGATGCTCGAGCGCGGCCTGGTCGAAGTGACCAACCCTTCCGAGGCCTTTCTGGCGGAACGAATGGTCAACGCGGCCGGTTCCGCCATTGCCGTAACAATGGAAGGCACGCGCCCACTACTGGTGGAAGTGCAGGGCCTCACCAGCCCGGCGCAGTTCGGCAATGCCCGGCGCACTCCCAACGGCGTGGACTACAACCGCCTGCTGATGATTGCGGCAGTGCTGACCAGGCGTGTACGGCTTAACCTGGCCGAAGCGGATATCTTTGTCAACGTGGTAGGCGGCCTGAAGATCGACGAACCGGCAGCCGACCTGGCGATTGCCGCAGCGGTTACTTCCTCGATGCGCGACCTGCCGGTGCGGGCCGACACGGTGCTGATCGGTGAGATCGGCCTGGCCGGGGAACTGCGCATGCCCGGGCAGATGCCGGTACGCTTGCGCGAGGCCGCCAAACTGGGCTTCAAGACCGCCATCGTCCCAAAAAGACTGCGCCAGGGCGAAGCCTGGCCAACGGATATCGAGGTGGTGGAGGCGCGTGCGGTCCAGCAGGCCCTGGAACTGGCATTCGGCGTCCAGCGTGAAACCCCGGTAGGCCGCAAGGTGGCGTAAGGCGACCCAGGATAACCGGCGGTGCCTAGGCAGGCCTTCGAAAATAAAGCCGGACTTTCCCCTATCAACGATGGTTCCATGAATAGCAAACCGGTCGAAGGACCGGCTTGTTCCTTTTTTCCATAAAAACTCACTATATTTTACTGCAAAGAGCCGCTAAAATATACATAAATCTACATTGACAACAGCGGGGTGTGTGATACATTCATCCTGTTTTGGTGGTTGTGGCGCCTTCCATTGGAACAGGCTGATGCTAGAAGAATATGAATGGTTAACCCTGCCATAATTTCCGAATCAACAGGGTTATTAAAATCATTTTAGGAGATAGCATGCATTACATTCCCGTTCTTTCCACCCTGGTCACATTCGCTTTTGCGGTAGCGGTCTTCCGCCGCTTTCTTTTCCGGCACGGGCCGCACTTGTTGCTTTGGTCCATCGGCCTGTTATTCTTCGGTGTCGGCACCCTGGCGGAAGTATGGCTGGCCTTTTCCTTCAACGGAATCATTCTCAAACTTTGGTACCTGAGCGGGGCCATGTTAACCGCCGCCTGGCTGGGTGAGGGAACCATCCACTTACTGGTGCGGAAGCACGGCGTAGCCTGGACTCTGACCGGGATCCTGGCGGTCGTTTCGGTGGTGGCGGCGTATCTGGTTTTATCCGCTCCTCTCACGGCTGCCGCAGCATCTTATACCACGACCGGGGCAATCTCGTCCCAATATAAAGATATCCTGACGCGCGGCGGTCTGACCATCGCCCTGACGATTATTCTGAACTCCTACGGCACGTTGACCCTGGTCGGCGGAGCCATTTATTCTGCCATCATTTTCTTCCGCAAACATATCCTTTTCAACCGCATGATTGGAAATGTCCTGATCGCCATCGGCGGGATTGCCCCAGCCCTGGCGGGTTCCTTCGTTTCCATGGGACTGCCCGACCTGCTGTACCTGTCCGAATTGATCGGTGTGATCCTGATGTATATTGGCTTTGTCCAGGCAACCAACGCGCCCGCGCACGAAGCGGTAACCGCAGCACCGGCAGACTAATCTCCCGGTTCCCGCAGCAGACTTCCGAGGATTTTTAACTTCGGAAGTCTTTTTTTACAGGTATAATCTTTTCAGATTGGAGTCTGCCATGACCATTCTCGATATTCCCATCCTTTCCCGCATCCGGCGCAACCACGGGCTGGAACATGCCACCATCAGCCTGCTCACCCAGCGTTTCCCATACCGGCGCATGGCCGGATATTCATACCCGGGCGGTTTCTTCCTGCTGGGGGATGTGCCCACCGACCAGGTGCGCGAGGTGGTTGCACAGGCGCTCGCGCGCATGAATAACGGCGAACGCTACCTGGCCGTTCATCCCAACTGTGGAACGAACTACGCCGTCTCGGGCCTGGTGGCCGGACTGCTGGCCTGGCTTGGCATGGCCGGGGCAAAGTCGAAACGTGACCAGTTGAGGCGCCTGCCGCTGGTGATCAGCCTGGCAACGCTGGGGATCATTCTGAGCGTGCCGCTCGGCCCGAAAGTCCAGGAACACATTACCACCTCCGGCGACCCGCAGGGTCTATCCATTGTGGATATATTCCCGATCCGCTTCGGGCAGTTTTCCATGCACCGCGTGATCACGCGAGGCTAATGCCAGAGCCTTTCCCGATCCTCATCCTGCACGGCAACGACGAGTTCGCCATCGCCGCCCACGTTGCCCGTCTGTGTGCCAGCCTGGGTGACCCTGCCACCGCAGAAATGAACATCTCGCGCTTCGACGGGCGCTCCGGCCTGGATTTCGAAGCGTTCAACACCGCCGTCAACGCGGCACCCTTCCTGGCAACCCACCGGGTGGTGGTGCTGGAACAACCAACCGCAGCGTTTCCGGCCGCTGCAGCCCGGAAGAAATTCGTCGAAACACTGGACGAGGCCCCACCGGACACTCCCATTCCCTCCAGCCTGGCCCGAAAAAAATTCCTCGAATTGTTGGATAAGGCCCAGCCGAGCACAACCATCGCCTTGGTGGAGTATGAGGAACTCAAGCGTGATGCCTGGCTGCTGAAGTGGGCTGCGAAGTCCGGCGGGCGCGCCGGTGTGCACGTCTATAACATGCCCAAACATTGGGAGATGCCGCGCTGGATCGAGGCGGAAGCCAAGAAGCAGGGCGGCAGGATCGAACCGGATGCGGCCGCGCGCCTGTCCGAAATGGTGGGGGAAGACACCCGCATCGCCGCCCAGGAACTGACCAAGCTGTTTACATTTGTTAATTTCGAGCGGCCCATCCGCCTGCTGGACGTGGAGAAAGTCAGCATCGTCAGCGCCCAGGGCAGTGTCTTCGAACTGGTGGATGCGCTCGGCCTAAAGGACGGTAAGAAGGCCCAGCACGTCCTGCACCAGCTGCTGGAGCAGGAAGAAGCTTTCGAATTGTGGGGCATGGTCATCCGCCAGTTCCGTCTGCTTTTGCAGGCGCGTGAAATGTTGGATGAACATTCCACGACCCTGGATGTTCAGAATACGCTTGGATTACGCGATTTCGTGGCGCAAAAGGTCTGCGGCCAGGCTGGACGCTTCTCCCTATCCGCCCTGGAATCGATTTATCACAAATTGCTGGAAATAGACGAGGGCGCCAAAACCAGCCAGGTGCCGCTGGACCTGGCGCTGGATACGTTCATCGTGGAATTGGTGCAAAAATAACCAGGTGGGGGTAACACGCAGGCTAATTGTAATTTAGAGGGATCGATAGCGGGGTAAATTTATAGGTGAAATGCAATTCACAAAACATATCACTTGTTGAGCATATGCCCGGCCAGGGTCTCGGGCACGATCGGAAGGGCATGCACCCGTACGCCGGTCGCCTGGCAGACTGCATTTGCAATTGCAGGGGCGGTAGGTACCAGGCTGGCCTCTCCAATCCCCTTGGCCCCAAAGGGACCGCTCGCCTCCGGGATCTCCAGGATGATGGTCTGCAGATTCGGCGGTATGTCCCGGGCGGTCGGAATGAGATACTCTGAAAAACGGTCGACCCAGTGGCCGTCTGCCTTGAGGGACATGTTTTCGAATAATGCAAAGCCAATCCCCATCGAGACGCCTCCCTCGATCTGTCCTTCCACCCCGAACCGGTTGATCGCCCGTCCAACGTCATGAATGGCGACGATATGCGTGACGTGGACCCTGCCCAGTTCCGGGTCGACCTCCACCCGGGCCACCTGGCAACCGAAACAAAACATGCTGTGCGGCATTCCAATGGGCAGATGCTGCGGCGTGCGATTCTCAGGATAGGGGAAACTAGATGTAGCCTCGCCGACCATTTCACAACCATTTTCGGCGGCGCGGCAAATAATTTCTTCCGCTTCAATCCGGCTACCTTGCGGGGTTGTGATGGCCCCGTTTCGATAGGTGAGCTGTTGAGGCGGCAGGCCCAGCTGGCTGGCAGCCTGGTCCAGGAGTTCCAGCTTAAGTTTTTCCGCGGCGAGCAGCAACGCATTCCCGGTCAGGTAGGTCATGCGTGAAGCACAGACCACATTCCCATTGGGGCTGACGGCAGTGTCAAGCGCGACCGTCTTGATCCGGTCATAGGGCAGCTCCAGTGCTTCAGCAGCGATCTGCTCGGAGGCGGCAGCCAGTCCCTGCCCCAGGTCTGGAGAGCCAAGGTAGAGTTTGACCAGGCCGTCGGGCTGCCAGTCCAGCCGGATGGTGGCTTCGTCCACGACCTTGGCTCCCAGGCCCATGCTCTGCATCCCGAGGGCCATCCCGACGCCGCTCAGCATGCCCGGAGAAGGCTCGATTGCCATAAGGCGATCCCGGGCTTTCCCAGCATGTTGAAGGAGCAGAGGCAGGCTGGCAGCGGTTTCGTCGATCTGCACGCCGGTGAACAGCCTGTCCCCCGGAAGGAGCATATTTATTCGGCGCAGCTCGATCGGGTCCATTCCCAGCTTTGCCGCCAGCATGTCGATCATGCTTTCAATCGCGAAGTGGGCCTGAGGACTTCCGAAACCGCGCATCGCTCCGCAGATGGGGCCATTGGTATAAACCACCTGCGTCCTCAAACGCACGTTCGGAATCCGGTAGGAGCCTGCCATCATTTCGGTGAGCAGGCTTCCAACCGCCGGGCCGTAGGAGGCGTAAGCCCCGGTATCCAGGTACGCCCGGGCATCCAGGGCGACCAGCCTGCCATTAATCTGCGCGCCCAAGCGGTAATAAAACTTCACCGGGTGACGCTTGGGATGTGCCAAAAAAGATTCCTGGCGGTCATTGACAAGGCGCACCGCTCCTTTTACCGCCCAAGCCGCTAGGGCAGCCAGGATCGCCAGGCTGGAATCTTCCTTTCCCCCAAATGCGCCGCCGATGAAGGCGGATTTCACCTGAACTTGCTCAAGAGGCAGGCCCAACACGGAAGCGATCTGGGCTCGGTCGAGGAACGGATGTTGGGAGCTCACCCACACCGTGATGCCCCCAGCCGCATTCCAGCGGGCGGCTGCATTTTCCGGCTCCAGGTAGGCCGGGGCCACGCGCGGCGTTGAAAAGGTCTCTTCCAGAATGACCTGCGCCTGCTCGAAGCCGGCATCGATATCCCCATCATCAATAACGAAAGAGGCAAGAATATTCCCTTCCGCATGCAGCCTGGGGGCGCCCGGAGAAGCGGCTGCCTGGGGGTCAAAAACCGGTTCCAGAACTTCATAGTCCACCCGAACCAAATCCGTGGCGAGCCGGGCGGCGGAACGGGTTCGGGCAACCACCAGAGCGACCGGTTCGCCCATGTGTCGCACAACCTGGGATGCCAAAACAGGCTGATCCAGCACTCCCAAATACCCAAACAACTTATCGCCTGGGATATCCTCGAAGGTGAGAACCTTTAAAACACCCGGCGTTTTTTCAGCCTCCTTTTTATCAATCCGGAGAATCCTGGCATGATGATGGGGTGAACGAACCAATAATCCTTGAATTTCCCCGGGAATGGGGACATCCGAGGTAAACCGGGCGGCGCCCGTGACCTTTTCCCAGGCATCCTTTCTTATTTCAGCCCTGCCAATGGTTTTCATCGGATCAGACATTTTGTGGAGAGCTCTTCTTCAATATGGAGGCTGGATGAGGTCATGTCAAACAGGGGAGAATCTTGTTTGATGGCTGCATTCAATTGCAGCTTGCTGGAGTCGACCGGTTATGGGTCACGACCTTCACAATCGTTAGCCCGGCAATTATCGCACTTTATTTCCCGTACCGCAATATATTCATTTGATATGACACTTTTTCCAACCAGTCGTTCCGGCCCAGTCCGAAGAGGCGTTCTGCAACAAGACGACCATTCAGCGTGTTCATCCCAGCGCTGGTTCCGCTGATCGTTGAGTCGATCCAAAGGTAACCTGCCGCGTTACCCGTCCCTCTCCAATCAGGCGATTGGTTTTTTAGATCTCCGCCCTCTGGGGGATAACAAAATATGGAATATTTTGGTGTGATTTGTTAAAATGTCCTATTCTTGTTGTCACTAAAATATTGATTTGAATAGGAGATGAAGCATGGATACCCCTCTAATCCCCGATTACCTGATGGATTATCTCGACAGCCTGGTGCCGGGGCGGCCGCCGGAAATGCAAGCCATGGAAGCCTATGCCCGGAAAATCGATTTCCCCATCATCGGCCCTTCATCCGGCTACCTGTGCTACCAGGTAGCGCGCATGATCGGTGCAAGGCGGGTCTTCGAGCTGGGTTCCGGGTACGGCTATTCCACCGCCTGGTTTGCAAGAGCAGTCAGCGAGAATGGTGGCGGGGAGGTCTTTCACGTTGTCTGGGATGAGGAACTGTCGAAGCAGGCCCGCCAGCATCTGGGAGTGCTAGGCTACACGGACATGATCCGATACCACGTTGCCGAGGCAGTGCAGACATTGAGGGAAACCCCCGGACCGTTCGACTTGATCTTCAATGATATCAACAAGGAAGACTACGCAGCTTCACTGCCGGTAATTACTGAAAAGCTGCGCCGGGGCGGGGTGCTGATCGTGGACAATATGCTCTGGCACGGGCAGATCTTCGAGGCGGGGGACAAGAGCCCGGCAACCGGGAGCGTGCGCAAGCTGACCGATCTGCTCACCCGCAGCCCGGACTGGATCGCGTCGCTGGCGCCGGTGCGGGATGGGGTGATGGTGGCGTATAGGAAGTGATCTGCAACCCAGTTATTTCAAAACACGAAGGGCACCAAGTGTTACAAAGGATCATTAAGAATATTTTCTTTTTTCCCCTTTGTGAACCTTGGTGGCCTTTGTGTTAAAATCTTTTTGGAATCATCATACGAATCACGGAGGTCTCCCATGCAATCCTTTTCCCGCGGTTGGCTCTTTCTCAAAATAGCCTGGCGAATGGCGTTTTAGATTGGGGGTCTGACCAAGACCTTCCATCTACTCGCTCTTCGTAGAGGTGATCGTTTAAGTGGTCTGCCTCAGGCTTATGATCGGAACGACAGTGCTGTTTGGAGAGTGGGGGCTGAGCCAAGGGATGAAGAAGGGATAAGAAGATGTTCTCCCAACATAATTTTCGGCGCGACTTTTCGCTGATTGTGTTCGCGTCCATTTCCTGGGGGACGGTAGGTGTTGCAAACCGGTTTCTCTTTGCCTCCAGCACGACGAATGCGCTGTCGTTAGCTTTCCTGCGCCTGGCGATAGCAGTTCCTTTCTTTTTCGCGGCGAGTTGGGTTGCGCTGAAACGCCGTCTGTTTGAAATCAAACCAGGCGACCTGGGCATGATGATGTTGATGGGCTGTTTGATCGCCCTTTCGCAGGCCCTGTATATTGCAGCGATTTCCTACGTTGGGGTGAGCGTGTCCACGCTGATCGCCATCTGTGCCGCCCCAGTGATCGTCGTGCTGCTCTCTGCCATAATCGCACACGAACGCATCACGGCAATGACACTGATTGCGCTTGTGGCTGCCATAGGCGGGACGCTGCTCCTGATAGCAACTCCGGCTCATTCCACATTGGCCAATCATGTCTCGCTGCTGGGGGTAGTACTGGCATTTCTCTCGGCGTGCGGCTATGCCGGGTTCATCTTTTGCGGACGGCTGCTAACCGGCAGTTACCCTCCATTGCAGATCAGCACGCTGGCATTTGGCACAGGCGCACTCCTGCTGTTCGTCTGCGCATCGGCCACCCGATTGGCCCTGGTTTACACACCGACAGGCTGGCTGGTATTGTTGTACCTGGGAAGTGTTCCCACGGCGCTGGGATATGGGCTTTTCCAAGCCGGTATCCGGTCTCTTTCCGCGACGCTGGCGAGCATCGTGACGATGTTCGAACCCCTGACAGCCACCTTGCTGGCCTGGCTGCTCTATCACGAGGTATTAGGTCCGGCCGGCCTGCTTGGGGCGGGCCTGCTACTCGGTGCCATGGCCATGATCCTGCTGGTACCGACGAAGTATTTTGAATAAGAGCAGGCAGGGACGGGTTCCCGCGATTTTTCGTTGCGGGTATCCGGCAATCCTGCCGGGGCAGCTGCCAATCGCCAAGACTTCTTTTTATTTATACGAAAGGAATTAATGTTCGGGTCATTTGCGGTTAGAGGAAGCGTACCGTCGGCCCTTCCAGGTGACACCCTGGCCGGACAGGACTTTCCAGGTGGAGGCGAACAGCATGGCCGCAAAGAGGCCGGCCCCGAGCGGGATGGTCAGGGCGTACCAGGCCGGGATGCCCATGTCACGCAGCACCCGCACGCGCCAGAAGACGAGCCAGCCCCACAACAGGGCGGCTTCGGCGGGAACCAGCCAGGCGGCGGAGGCGGGGGCGGCAGCCCACCAGGCCAGCCCGGCCAGCAGCCATAGCGGCAGCGCCAGCGCGGCCACCAGGCTCAGGAATGCCCCCAAGGCACCCAGCAGGAGCAAGCCGGCCGAACCGCTCAAGCCGAGGAAGATATTCTTGGTCCAGCCCTCCCACATTTCGGGCAGGGAAGTGTACATGCGGGTTTGCGCAACCTGGCGTCCATCCGCGATGACCAGCCGGTAGCCGGCGCGTTTGACCAGCACGGCCAGGTCGCGGTCTTCGACGATGGAATCCTTCAGAGCGGCATGCCCACCAACCGTGTCGTAGACGCTGCGTTTGATGAGGATGAATTGCCCGTTGGCGATGGCATCCTTGCGGCGGGGGTCATTGACCCGGCGCGGCGAAAACCCGACCGACAGCGCCGTGAACACCACCGGCAGGATCACGCGCTCCCAGAAAGTCGGCACCTCCTGCCCGGTCATGATGGTGAAAAGGTCGGCGCGGGTGGCCTGGGCGCCGGCATAGACCGAAGCGAGCGCCTGCGGCCCGGCAAACGTGTCGGCATCCACAAAACAGAGCCAGTCACCACGGGCGGCCCGGGCAGCCTGGAACACGGCATGCGGCTTGCCAGCCCAGCCGGGTGGAAGCTCGGCGCCCAAGAGCACCGTCAGACGTTGGTCGGGAGAAGCGAAGGCATGCAGGATCTTGGGGGTGGCATCGGTAGAGCGGTCGTCCAGGACGATCAGCTCGAAATCCGGATAGGTCTGGGCGAGCAGGCTTTCCACGCAGCGCCGGATATTCCGTTCTTCGTTGCGGGCCGGGACGATCACCGAGATGCGCGGACCGGTGAGTGGGGCAGGGACGGGGGATACCACTACATCCATGTGGTGCTGGCTATGCAACCAGGTAACGATGAAGATGCCGGTCAGGCAGGCCAGGGTGGAGAGGACGAGTAAGGTTAATGTCATAGAATGAAACACAAAGTTGGAAGGTTTGACAGACTAAAAAACGCCCGCAAACCTTCCAACCCCGATTGAAAAAGCTTGTAATACTAGAAAACTCGAAATTGCTTCGTCGCCAAAGTGCGGTTCCTCGCAATGACACGTGGCTGTTACAGGCCGGCGGCTTTGCGCAGGGCCGGGGCTTTATCGGTATTTTCCCAGGGGAACTGGACGTCATCGCGGCCGAAATGGCCGTAGGCGGCGGTCTTGCGGTAGATGGGGCGGCGCAGGTCCAGGTCACGGATGATGGCGCCGGGGCGCAGGTCGAAGTGCTCGAGGATGAGCCGGCCGATCTTCTCATCGGCGATCTTACCGGTATCGAAGGTCTCGACATTTACTGAAAGCGGGTGGGCCACGCCGATGGCATAGGCCACCTGGATCTCGCAGCGGTCAGCCAGCCCGGCGGCAACTACGTTCTTGGCAGCCCAGCGGGCTGCATAGGCTGCCGACCGGTCGACCTTGGTGGGATCCTTGCCGGAGAAGGCACCGCCGCCATGCCGGCCCATGCCGCCATAGGTATCGACGATGATCTTGCGGCCGGTGACGCCGGCGTCACCCATGGGGCCGCCGATTACGAAGCGCCCGGTGGGGTTGACAAACACTTTCAAGGCCTTATCAGTCAGCCCTTCCGGCATGGTCGGCATGATGACATGCTCCATGATGCCTTCCTCGATGTCGGCATGCGAAACGTCCGGGGAATGCTGGGTGCTGATCAGGACAGTGTCGATGCGCTTGGGTTTGCCGTAGGCATATTCGACGGTAACCTGGGACTTGCCATCCGGGCGCAGCCAGGGCAAGGCTCCGCTCTTGCGCACCTCGGCCAGCTTGCGGGTCAATTTGTGGGCCAGGTAGATGGGCATGGGCATGAGCTGGGCGGTCTCAGTGCAGGCATAGCCGAACATCATGCCCTGGTCGCCGGCGCCGATCAGGTCGATCTGGTCCTGGTCGCCTTCCTTAGCTTCGAAGGACTGGCTGACGCCCATATCAATATCCGGGCTCTGGCTGGCAATCGCCGAGAGAACGCCACAGGTGTTGCCATCGAAACCCTTTTCGCTGCTGTCATAGCCGATTTCCTTGACTACCCGGCGGACCAGCTCGTCAAAGTTGACGAAGGCGTTGGTGGTGATCTCACCGAGCAGCATCACGAAGCCGGTCTTGGTGGCAACTTCGCAGGCCACCCGGCTCATCGGATCCTGTTCGAAACAGGCATCCAGGACGGAATCGGCGATCTGGTCACAAATTTTGTCCGGATGGCCTTCGGTGACCGACTCGGAGGTAAAGAGTAATTTTGGAGAAGACATGAAAGTAGTTGGCATGGAGTACCCTTTCTTAATAATAAGAATGCCCTTTCCTGGCGAAAGGGCAATTGCACGGAGTGCACGGCTGCCCTCTCATCTTCCAGAATGTGGGCGACCAACCAGGTCGCTTCACCTGCCGGATTTGGCACCGTGTTCGGCTTATTCGCCGACCGGTTGTCGAGGCATCATAGGGCCGGTCCCTCCGCCTCTCTGGATAAGAGTGCCGATCAGGGCTATTTAATTGTTTTGGCATGATACCACAGGTCACATGGAGAAGCAAGTGGGCAAATCGAAAAGCGGTGCTACAATTAGGGTGAGAGGAGATGCCATGCCAACGAAATCTTTTTCCCGAAAATATTTCAAGGTTTTTGTCATTGCCTTTTTACTCGTATTGATCGGGGTTTCGTGCGCAGGTTCCGTTCCTGCAGCGACGCCCATACAGACCGTGGTGGTGCTGCAGCAAGTCATTACCAAGGTGGTCACCCAGATCGTGTATGTCCCCGTAACCGTCACACCGACTGCAACGCCTTACATAGCCGACACGCCAACCGCATTACCACCCACCGCCGTAACCACTCCGCCGACCGCCACGGTAACCCCGCTGCCACCCACCGTAACAGTCCAAGTACATACCCAATGCCTGTACGGCCCCGATCCTGCTTATATCGGCAGGTACGACATCCTGGCGAACAGCCAGCAGGTTGCGATCGGACGCAACCAGGATACCAGCTGGCTGCTTGTACAGGGGTCCGACCATAAGTACCCGTGCTGGGTAAAGGCGGCTCTGGTAAAAGTGGATACGGGCAGTTTCACGGATCCGCCAGTGGTCAATCCGGATTTGACCCCCTATACCACGCTGTATCCCCCGCCGCCGGCCGTCAGCGCCAACCGTGTTGGTGATGATGTCACGATATTCTGGCTGCCGGTTCCAATGACCGAGAAGGATTACAACGGCTACCTGATCGAAGCCTGGGTATGCCAGAGCGGACAACAGGTATTAGTTCCGATAAGCTACGTCACTTCGTGGGACAAGAATAGCACCATGATGGCAGTGAAAGTAACGGACCAGGCCGGCTGTTCTGAATCTTCCAGCGCCCGCATCTATTCTGTTACAACCAATGCCTATTCATCCCCGAAAACTGTCTACGGCTGGCCAGCGCCGGTAACGCCAACACCCAATGTGCCAGCCACTCCGTGACGGAGGTCAAATACAAATTGCATGCGGACATATGCCGAATTTGTTCAGAAATACCCGGCTTACGATAAAACCCACGACCTGGACGAGCTGCGCGCGAGCGACTATGCCCGGCTGGACCGGTGCGGACAGATCTACCTGGATTACACCGGCGGCGGGATGTATGCCGAGAGCCAGGTGCGAGCCCATCAAAAGGTTCTGGCGGAAAATGTTTTCGGCAACCCGCACTCGTCCAACCCAACTTCGCTGGCAGCCACACGCCTGATCGAAAGCACACGCGCGGCCATCCTGGATTTCTTTCATGCAGATCCGGGCGAGTATATCGTCATCTTTACCTTGAATGCCAGTGGGGCGTTAAAGCTGGTGGGAGAATCCTATCCCTTCGGAAAAGATTCGCATTACCTGCTGACCTTCGACAACCACAACTCGGTCAATGGGATCCGCGAATATGCCCACGCCAAGGGGGCCGAGGTGACTTACATCCCGGTGGCACTGCCGGATATGCGCGTGGATACGGAAACGCTCTCGGCATCCCTGGATAAGGGACCTTCCGGTAAGAACAACCTGTTCGCCTACCCGGCCCAATCCAATTTCTCTTCCGTACTCCACCCGCTGGAGTGGATCGAGCGCGCACATGCCCAAGGCTGGGATGTACTGCTGGATGCGGCTGCGTTCGCTCCCACCAATCCGCTGGACCTTTCCAAATACAAGCCGGATTTCGTGCCGCTCTCGTTCTATAAGATATTCGGCTATCCGACCGGAATCGGGGCATTGCTGGCACGACGGGAGGTGCTGAAGAAGCTGCAGCGTCCCTGGTTTGCCGGTGGAACCATCACGGTCGCATCGGTGCAGGGCGACAAGTATTACCTGGCCGAAGCCCCGGCCGCCTTCGAAGATGGTACATTGGATTACCTCAACATTCCGGCAGTGGAGATCGGTTTGAGGCACATCCAATCGATCGGTTACGAGTCCATCCATGCGCGGGTGCACTGTCTGACGGGCTGGCTGCTGGAGGGCTTGTCGGAGATGAAACACAGCACGGGCGCGCCGCTGGCGCGGGTATATGGACCGCTGGATACGTTAAAACGGGGGGGCGCAGTGACGGCTAATTTCTACGACAAGGACGGCCAGCCAATCGACCACCGGTTTATCGAGGCAAAAGCGAACCAATCCAACATCTCCCTGCGGACCGGCTGCTTCTGCAACCCAGGGGCGGGAGAGATCGCCCTGGGCATCTCCAGGATGGAATTGGCAGCCTGCTTCACGAGCCCCGGCCACGACCAGCGCCTCAGCCTGGATGATTTCCGTCTGTGCATCGATGGTAAATCTTCGGGGGCGGTGCGCGTGTCAACCGGGCTGGTGTCCAATTTTGAGGACGTG
>Ga0182011_10003146_pt1 | contig 13645 bp, 12 predicted proteins | sample 711E1DmetaG_FD_120481 | JGI IMG/M metagenome (GOLD analysis project Ga0182011, IMG submission 120481) | Permafrost microbial communities from Stordalen Mire, Sweden - 711E1D metaG | ecosystem: Environmental > Terrestrial > Soil > Wetlands > Permafrost | place: Sweden: Stordalen | collected... | reverse complement strand
GCCGGAGTGACTGTTGACTGGGATGCGCAGGTCTACTGGAGTCTGGGCGCATTGGACTGGGACCGCCATACCTCCAAACCGAGTAAGGCCAAACTGCTTTCGCTCGGGCTGGACGATGTCGCCAAGGATTTATATCCCTAGAAATAGCTGATTTGCGCGGCTATTATCACCGCAGTCGGAATCTGCGCGAATATTAAATAAAAAAGGAAAACGTAAAAATGGGTAGAAAAGTAAACATCCTCAGGAAACTCTTGAATGAAGGCAAACCAAGTTTCGGCACGCACGTTGTCACCCCCTGGATGGGAGCATTCGAAATTGTGGGGAATTCCGGTGTTTTTGATTACATCGAATATATCTCCGAATATTCTCCCTGGACGCTGCCACTGTTAGACGATATAGGCCGCACGATGGAACTCTTCCCGAACATGGCCGTCATGCTGAAAATAGATGAGCAATCGAGAAGCATTATTACTTCCCGGGCGCTGGATTCCGGTTTCCAGAGCTGCCTCTTCGCCGATGTCCGCACCGCGGATGATGTCAAAGAATGCATTCGTCTGGTGCGGGCCGAATCACCCGAGATCGGCGGCGTCCACGGCACCAGCGGCCGGCGTCATTCCGGCGGCTACGGCGGCGCGCGCGGCGGTTCCGCCACCGTGGATTGGGTCAAAGAAATGAACGATGTCGTCATCGTGGTCATGATCGAGAAAAAGGAAGCCCTGAAAAACCTGGATGAAATCCTCTCGGTCAAAGGCGTCGACATGGTGCAATTCGGCCCCAGCGATTTCTCCATCAGCATCGGCAAAGCTGGACAGGTCATGAGTCCCGAAACACAGGAAGCCGAGAAGGTGATGATCAAAGCTGCAAGAAACAAAGGCATTCAGGTCCGTAGCGAAATGGGCAGACCGGAAGAAGTCAAAGGCTTGATCGAGTCGGGTGTCCGCCATTTCTGCATTGGCACCGATACCATGATTTTGTCCGAATGGTGCAAAGCTCAGGAAAAAGCAGGCGTCAAGAATCTGCTGGCTGGATTATAGTTTTCCTACAAAATAACCAATTAGGTTAGAAGGCAGGGATTTCCTCCCTGCCTTCTTTTTTCAAGTTGGTTCAATTTTCCCGGTGATGCATGGTGGGTACCCGGAGTAATTAAAAAAAGAGGCTGGGATTATTTCAAAACCCAGCCTCATTAATGGTTCAAATTTTCTCGAATTTACTTAGGCTTGTTTTCCCCGGCCTTCTTCTCATTGAATGCATTCATCGCATTCTGGTTGTCCTTGGTCTCCCGGCACATCTGTCCCGCCCAGGCTTCCCAGTCATAATGATGTCCAACATCATCGATCATGCTCCGGTAAACCAGCCGCTTGGTCAATGCTAAAGCGATCAGCGGATACTGGGCCATCTGCGCCGCCAGTTCATTCGCGGCTTTCATCAATTCTTCCCCGGGCACAACCTTGCTGACCAGCCCGGCCTGTTTCGCCTCTTCCCCAACCAAAATCTTGCCGGTAAGGAGGAACTCCAGGGCTCCGGCGGTGCCCATAATGCGCGGCAGCCAGTACGACATGGCATTATCGGGACTTGCGCCAAGCTTAATGAAGGCTGCGCCCAATTTCGCTTTGTCTGAGGCAAGCCTGATATCGCAGCTCAAAGCCAGCGATAACCCGGCCCCGACACATGCTCCGTTAATGGCACAGATTGTCGGTTTATCGATCTTGAAAAAAGACGGTCTCGGCGGCCCGGCCAGTTTTTCGTAAATCGTCGGCGGTGCTTTCGGCGCACCGGCAAATTCCGTCAGGTCGGCACCTGCGCAGAATCCGCGCCCGGCGCCGGTCAAAATAACCACTTTTATGGAATCGTCTTTATTGACATCATCCATCGCCATGAACAGGCTCTCTCTCATTTTCGAAGACATGGCATTTAATTTATCCGGCGAATTCAAGGTAATGGTGGCAATGCCGTCCTTCTTTTCCAGTAACAAATCAACTAAATTCATCTCAATACTCCTTTCTTACTTTTCAAATATGCGAGTTGACGTCAGTTGACGTCAATAAATTACTTTCTGTTCGACCAATTTTGCCATCTCGGCATCGGACATCCCCAGCAGGTCCTGAAATACATAGCTGTTATGCTGCCCGAACAACGGCGCCGTTGGGTTCTGCGCTGTTAAAGCCGATTTCCAGGGAGCCCGCCAGGTCAGTACCTTGCCACCCTCCAGGTGGTCTTTCTCAATCAAAGCGCCGCGGTCTTTGACATGCGGGTCGTTATACATTTCCTTTGTGCTGAAAGAGACACCGGCAGCTACCCCCGCCTTTTGCAGCAGGTGCATTACATCGTAGTGAGTAAAATCCTTGGTCCAGCTGCCCACCAATTTGTTCAATTCGTCCTGATTTTGCCAGCGGCTGTACTGGTCGGCGAATTTCTCATCTTTGCTCCACTCAGGATTGCCCATAACCTTGCACATCGCTTTCCATTCCTCATTGGTGCCAACGGCGATCGCTACCCATTTGTCGCGACCCTTGCAAGGATAACAACTGTGCGGCGCCATAATAGCATCGCGGTTGCCCATGCGCGGACGGATCCTGCCGTTCATTGAATACTCCATGATCACTTCCGGCAGGAAAGTGGTGATCGCTTCACTTTGAGCAACATCGATATGCTGGCCTTTACCCGTTTTGCGATGGTGAAAAATCGCGCCGACAACACAAAGCGCGCCGTACATGCCGCCGGTCGGGTCGGCCAGAAAAATGGATGGCGTTGCCGGTTCTCCGCCCAGATAACCGAATGAAGCGGCTAATCCCCCTACGGCTTCTACCGTAGAGGCATAAGAGATGTAGTTTTTATCCGGGCCGGTACTGCCGAAGCCCGGCTCCGAGACCATGATAATATCCGGTTTGATCTGTTTTAAAGTGTCATAACCCAGGCCGAAACCCGGCATGGCGCGGGGAGACAAATTTTCTATTATAACATCGCTGATTTTCACCAGTTTTTTAAAAATTTCTACTGCTTCCGGTTGTTTCATATTGAGGGTGCAGCTCTTGACGCCGTTATTATAAGCATTGAAATGGGATTCTTTGTTTAGTCCTTCTTTACCGCGCCGGTATAGTTCGAGTTTTGTGCTGGATTCGATCTTGATTACTTCGGCGCCCATATCAGACAATAAATGGCCCGTCCAGGCGCCGGCCCAAACCTGCGTCAACGCGATAACACGCACACCTTTAAGAAATACTTCGCTCATAGTAACCGCCTTTTTTGAAAGTATTAAATAATTACCATCCGGCTTAAATAACGCTGGCTTCCTTTAGTTTGGCCAGATTCTCCCGGGTGTAACCCAATCTCCCGCAATAAATTTCTTCATTATGCTGGCCTAATTGCGGCGCCGCTGCCGGTGTCTCCCGCGGCAGGTCAAAGAAACGATAAGGGACGCCGGGATATTTCAGCTTGCCGTTCTCGGAATGTTCGATATCGACGAAAAATTCCCGCGCAGTCAATTGTCTGTCTGTAAACATGTCTTTAGCCGTATACACCGCGCCGATGGCTGAACCCCTGTCCTGACTGGCGCGGTAGATTTCATCCATTGTGTGATCTTTCAACCAGTCTTCCAATAACGGCTTGAGCGCATCCCAGAACTTGGCTCGCGAAGTATAAGTGGCGAACAACTCGCCGGATGCCCACTCGGGGCTGCCCATTAATTCAATAAAACGCTGCCACTGGACTTCTTCCATGTTCGCGTGGTGGATATAACCGTCCTTACATTTCAGGATATGCGCAGGCGCCCTGTCCAGTACATCCGTGCGGTAGCAAACCTGTTTGTAGTAATAATATCGCAACATCGCGTGCAGGTTCTGCATGATGCTTTCCTGTTCCGCCACATCGAGGTAAGTTCCGTGACCGGTCATCGTTTGATTAATCGCTGCGCCGATAGTACCTACCGCAGCGCCCAAGCCGGTCTGGAAGCTGAAGATATGCCCCGGTAATTTGATCGGCTCCAGACTGACATCGACTTCACGGGCGGAATCAAATCCGACCGCGCCCATACTCTCATTGATCAACTCCCCGCCTTTATAATCTTTATACGGGCCGGTCTGTCCGAACGGTGTGATCGAAGTCATCACGATGCGCGGATTAATTTCTTTGACGTGTTTGTAATTGAGCTCCAGCACTTTCATTCGTTTCACCGGATTATTCTCAATGAAGACATCGGCTTGTTTTAACAATTCGCTGAATATTTTGTAGCCGGTGGCTGTGCGTGGATTCAGTGTGATCCCCTTTTTGTTCATATTCACGTATTGATACAAACCGCTGCGTTCAAGACCGGGAATGTCACCCAGAAAAGGCTCCTGGCGTCTGGATTCGTCGCCGGTTTCCGGTTCTTCGATCTTGATTACTTCCGCACCCAGGTCCGCCAGGATCCTGGCGCAGAACGGAGCATCAACAAGCGTTCCGTATTCTAATACTTTTACACCTTCAAGTACCTTATAAAACAAGACTGCCTCCTGAATAGCTGCCGTCGGGGAAAAACCGCTCCTCCGGCAAGACATGCTTCTCTTTTTACTATTATAGGTCGGGCCGGTTACCGCAATCCAATCGTAATGCTAATCACGCTCATATTATGTACCATGATTGGCTTAAATCATCACCGGTATAAACTGGCCATTTTTAAATACTAAGGAAATGCGGGCGCTTCTTTTAAATAATCGATATCCGGCCGTTCGGTTAAAAACGTGCTGGCGAAATCGACATAGGGCTCAAGAAACGGATATTTATCATATTTGGCCCAGGACGGTTTGGTATACTTCGGAGGCGAATCGATTATCGCCTTTTTCCAGCCGTTAAAATCATCGTACCACAACTCACTGAGGCGTACCCACGCGCCGGGCTGCAGCGGATTGCCCTTCGGAATTTGCAATGCAGGCGCACTGACAAATCCGGCCAATCCGGGTTGTTTCAGAACTTCCTTAGCGTGCACATTCAGGAACCAGTCTTCACCTTCTTTGAGCGAGACTCCCTTGGGATACCGGTGAATGCAATACCAGCGCAGTACGGTTCTTTCATCGGCGCTGCGCTTTCCGGCCAGGAATGCATCCGGGTAAGGTTGTTCCACATTAATAGAGACGCGCGGTACTTCCATTTTATCCCATTCCACCGGTTTGTCTGACCACGGAGGCTGCCAGGTGAAGTGGAACATCCCGGCGCCGCCGGGCCGTTCGTCCAGGCTGCGGAACCACGCTTCGATGACGCGCATATTGTAATAACCGTAAGGCACGGCTTCGGGAATTACCGGCAGCGGACGGTAAGCGATGAAGTTAGTCAGCCACGGTTTGTGATTAAAGACAACCTCCGCAGCATGGTAACGCAGGTACCACCGCTCGAACTTGAACATTTCGTTGGGCAAATCTTTGGAGCCTAACATGAAAATGGTTTTAAGCACAACATTCTCCTTCAGTCTTCGTTTTTTGTCAGTTTGCAGGGATTTCCTATGTTAATTCGCTATGAAATAAGCAGCTGATATTTGCAGGTTTTGAAATCAATAATATACCAAGCGCGCTCGGTTGTAAAGATTGCCGTATGTTCGCGTCATTCATATAAGATATGCAGTGTCCGGTATTTTTCTTCCTTCGGCCGTTTATCTTAGGTATGAAGTAAATGTATAAAGACAGTGTCATGGAGGCACGATGGGGGTTAGGTGGGATTTATCCTTGAGATACAGAGGGACTTACACGGCATCCCCCATTTGCCCAGGAAGACAATACGGTTTCAATACTGTATATAGACTAGAAGCGAGTCCGCCTGAGGCGGACTCGCTTCGTTTTCATGAACTATCAGATTGTTAATTTAGTGTCCGAGGCTCTTTTTCAGGCTGGTATCAATCCAGAACCGGGCTGAATAGAAGCCCATCCACAATGCGCCGGTGCCTCCTCCTAATGCTGAGACGGAGAACGCCTGGCCGTTGTATCCTTTCAACCAGGGCTGATAAAGGGCAAACATGTTCGGCGTGCATAAGGTAATCTCCCAATGCTGTGCAGCCATATAAGTGTTACCCTGAACAACCAGCGCTTTGGTATCGGTGACATTGGTCGCGGCTAGCGCTTTCAGATAAAGGGCATCCCAGGCGGGGTCGTTGACATCACACCAGTTGTTGCCAGAGGTTGATTGCCAGCGGCGGAAACCCATCAGCGGCGGGAAAGAGAAACCGATGGAGTTATTATAGGCCAGCTGGTCGTGTTTCTTGGCACGTACCATCGTGTTCCAAGTGGCGAAATCGTAGGTATTAATGGTCATGTCGATGCCGACTGCAGCGTAATAGGATTTGACGATCTGTAATAGATCCAGATCATTGTTATTCGCAGCAACGATATCGGTTTTAAACCCGGTTGGGAAACCGGCATCGGACAGCAGCTGTTTGGCCTTGGTCGGATTGTAAGCATAAGAATCTTTCAGGTCCTGCGGCCACTGGTCGTAGGGATAGGTCCAGCCGGTCATGTACATGGAGGTCATGGTGGAAGGCGTGGCAGGACAGGAACCGGAATAATAAGTTGCGGCAATGGTCGGCAGGTCTAATGCCATCTGCATGGCCTGTCTGACTTTGATGTCGGTAAATGGTTTGACATCATTTTTCGGGTCGATGCTGGGCGTGCCGCCCGGATAGGTTATGGATAAGATTTCCGGATTGGTTTTCTTCACTTGTTGTGCATTTGCCAGATTGATGTTATCCATGACATCGATCTTACCGGTGCGCAACGCGGCCAGCGAGGTAGCGGCATCAGGAATGATGAGCACCTTTAGTTCATCGATGTAAGGAAGCTGGTTTTGCGGGTAGCGCTCGTCATGTCCGAAATAATCCGGATTTTTGACTAATGTCGCGGAAGCGCTGCTGACATAGTCTTTCCAGATGAACGGACCGGAGCCAATGCATTGATGCCAGTCGGTCAATTGCGGATTAGCAGCATTGGTATATGCCTTGATTGTTTCGGGTGATTCAAAGTACTCGTCACTACCACCGCCCTGCAGGGTTTCGGTGATGGACTCTTCGCTGACACCCGCGAATTTGAAAGCAACGGTGTATTTGTCCAGTGCGGTGACAGATTTCATGCTCTGCCAGATGGTCGCTGCAGCATAATAGGGACTGGGCGTAGTATAACCGTGGCCCCAACCCATTCTGCGGTCAAAATGAAACACGATGTCATCTGCGACAAGTTCGCGTCCTGTAGAAGGAGCGACATTCTGCCAATGGACACCCTGGCGCAAGTGGACAACATAGGTCAGCGGATCGGTAAATTCCCAGCTGGTCCCCAGGCAACCCACTTCATAATCACTCGGGCGGAAGGCTAATTGGTAAGCAAATATCTTGGGATCCAGCGTCCAGTCATCAGCGACCAGCGCGTCTTCCCAGGCATTCATGATACTGGTTTGTCCCGGGTTGTTCCAGTCATCAAAACCGGTGATATTTGTTGCTGAGAACAGGGTCAATGTCCCACCGTATGTCGGCTTGCCCAGTTTGTCCCACCATTTTCCCGTGGTAGAACCGGTAGTAGAAGTCGTCGATGTTTTTGTAGTAGACGAGGGGGAGGTTGTCACGTTAGAAGTAGTGGTGGTATTGCCGGAGGTGGTAGTGGTTGTAGTGCTAGTTGATGTTGACGTTGAGCCGCAAGATGACAATAACAGAGATATTGCCAGTAAACAGCTCAAAATCAAAAAGACCGTTTTTACTCTCATTCTCTCTCCTTTTATTTATTTTGTCCCTTAGTTAAAGTAACTGTCATGGACATGTATACTGCGTGAAAATGTATCACATATCGCATCAATTTGTCAAATAAAAAACAACGTTTCAGGCAGAATTAATGGAATAATATACATATGGAAACTCTTAATGAAACAAATATGAAAAAAGGATGAAAATGGAAGCGGATAACTAAATAAAAATGGAGGCGACGAGCGGATTTGAACCGCTGAATGGGAGTTTTGCAGACTCCTGCCTTGCCACTTGGCTACGTCGCCTCGCTTCTATATTGTAAATGAAGACATTTTCTAATGCAAGCCTAATATAAAAACCCTGATATCTAAACACTAAATCCGAAACAAATACCAATTTCTAATATCAAATCACTCATAATTCATAACTTAATTCTTCCCCCTTTCTTTTTGTTCCAACTTTTAATATAATCATTTTGAATATCGTTAGATTCATATGAATTATGTTAAACTATAGTCAAGTATAATCAACAGCTGGGATCAGAATGGAAAAACAGCTCTCAAATCCGGTTTCATATGAACTCGGCCCTTACCGCCCGCCGAGCGAGGCTTATTCTTTGCTGCTCAGACTGACGCGCAATTGCCCGTGGAACCGCTGCCGCTTTTGTGAGATGTATAAAGGACAGAAATTCGAACTGCGGACGATGGCTGATATTAAGCAGGATATAATCACCGCAGCACAAATAAGGGATGAAATCGCGGAACTGGCGAAAAACGCTTATGCCAAAGACCTGCGTAAAGCCGCGGCAGCCGTATTTAGCAATCCCCCCGATTTCGTCTACCAGAACGTGGCATTATGGCTATATAAAGGCGGGCAAAATGTTTTCTTACAGGATGCGAATAGTCTGGTGATGCCCACCGCCGACCTGGTGGAAGTTTTGAAATTCCTGAAAGAAAAACTGCCAACGGTCAACCGTATCACCAGTTACTGCCGCGCGAAAACCGCGGCGCTGAAAAAGCCGGAGGAATTGCAGGCCGTCCGGGCAGCCGGCCTGACCCGCTTGCACATCGGGCTGGAATCCGGCAGCAATAATATCCTCAAGATGATCGATAAAGGGGTGACAGCCGCCGAGGAAATCGATGGTGGGAAGAAAGTAGTCGCCGCCGGTATTTCGCTCTCGGAATATTATCTGTTGGGGATCGGCGGCAAGGCTTTGTGGCAGGAACAGGCTGTCGAAAGCGCCCGCGTTTTAAACGCAATTAATCCCGATTTCATCAGGGTCCGCACACTGAGCATCAACGAGCGGATGCTGATGTGGCAGGATGTGCAAAACGGCGTCTTCGTCCGGACGACCGATGAAGAATTGATCGAAGAGTTAAAGCTCTTCATTCAGAATCTCAACTGCCGCGCCAATTTTGTCAGCGACCACATCAGCAATTTATTACAGGAACTGGAAGGTAATCTTCCTGAAGACAAAGAGAAACTGCTGGCGATCATCGCCCGTTTTCAGGCTCTTACACCCGCGGAACGTCAGGTTTACCGCATCGGACGGCGCGCCAGGTATTATAATGTGCTGGATGACCTTACAGACCCGGGACTGCATCAGGCTGTCGAGCAAATCATTGCAAAACTCAGTAACGGCACTGGTCAGGTCGATGAGCAGGTCGTGTATAAAATGAGAGAAGCAATGTGATGGAAGAGAAGCTAAGCAATCCGGCAGAAGTCAGCATCAACATCATGCGGGTTAACAAACTCACGCTGGGCACGATAGAATCAGCTACCGGTGGATTGATTGCCCACCTCATCACCAACGTACCCGGCGCCTCCGATGTTTTTCATGGCTCGGTCACCTCCTACAACAACCAGGTCAAAATGAAAATAGTCGGCGTAAAAGAAACGACGCTGCAGCAGCACGGCGCGGTTAGCGCCGAAGTGGCAGAAGAAATGGCCGAAGGCGGCAGAAAAGCGCTGGGCGTGGATATTTGCATCGCCGATACCGGTATCGCCGGACCATCGGGCGCAACTCCCGGCAAACCGGTAGGATTATTTTATCTGGCCCTGGCTCACAAAGACGGCACCAATGTGCGTAAACTGCTCTTTAAAGGCACACGCGTGGAAAATAAACAACAGGTCGCCGAAACGGCACTGACATGGCTGCGGGATTATCTTTTTAATTTATGACAAGGATGTTACCGTTTACGAGATTGTAGAAAAACTACTAACCTTAATCGATTCCGTTACTTTCTCCCTTTTGTAAAGAGAGGGTAGGAGTAATTTATCCTTTACCACGAGACTCTTTATCAGGATGAATTACTATTTTAATGGTTGTCAGCTGTTATTGTAAAAACCATTCGTATCTGCCTATAATAATCTCACAGATTGCGGAGGTAAATAAATGTATAAGCATATTATGGTGCCCCTCGACGGTTCTGAACTGGCGGAATGTGTCTTTTCACAATTAGAAACGGTGGTCAAAAGTTGCCAGATTGCTCCTAAGGTAACACTGGTTCGGGTCGTTACACCCCTGAAACTCTACGGCGGTTTGGATTTTGGCGGAGCAGTTGAGTATATCAGCCCCGAACAGATTCAGCGGCTTGAAGATGATAATAAAAAAGCCGCACAGGATTACCTGGCCAAACAAGTAAGCCGTTTGAAAGTTCAAGGCATCAACGCGGAAGCAGAAGTCACCTTCGGGTTGGCCAGCGAAACATTGACAAAATACGCCGAAAAAAATGGGGTCGACCTGATTATTATTGCTACACACGGCCGTTCAGGAATTAATGAATGGTTCTGGGGTAGTGTTGCCGAACGGGTTTTAAAGACGTCCAAAATTCCAGTGTTAATGGTGCGTCCGAACGGGTGCGGGCTGGTTCAACAACCCAAATAAGCGGGAACTTTACTGAATCCACGAGGGGATGGCACGAACTTCCTGGTTGAGAGGGTTTAGTGGTAGGTCCCGCCCGAGTATAAATAACTTAGACAAAATTAAATGCCATTCTCTCTCCTTTTTAAGGAGAGATGGAGAGAGAATTATGGTTAATGGTTATTTTATTCCCCTTTGAACACCGGCTCCCGTTTCTCCACAAAAGCCCTCGCCCCTTCCTCATGGTCTTTGGTATGCATCAACAGTTTGGTCACATCTCTGGCATATTTCAAGCTCTCGTCCAAATTCATAGCCAGACCGTCATAAACAGCCCTCTTGTCCCACTGAATTGCCATCGGCGGGCCTTTCGCCAGTTTTTCCGCCAGTTCCAAAACCGTCGTTTCCAGATCTTCGTGCGGGACAACCATCGTCACCAGACCAATTCTTTCCGCTTCCTGGGCATCCACCATCTCTCCCGTCCACAGCATCATCAAAGCCTTATCGATGCCAATCACGCGGGGCAGCAAATAAGTGCCGCCGGATGTCGGCACCAGTCCCCGGCGGACATAGACCTCGGCGAAGCGGGCTTTATCGGAAGCAATGCGGATATCGCAGGCCAGCGCCATGTCCAGCCCACCCCCGACCGCCACCCCGTTGATCGCCGCAATAACCGGCTTGTCACACTTCTGTAACAGGCTGATCACCGAAGTACGGCTGCGCACTACGTGCGTCAACATGTCATCCGTATCTGCGCCCTCGAATTTTCCGGCCAGGGCTTTCACATCCGCTCCGGAGCAAAACGCCCGCCCCGTACCGGTGATGATAATTACCCGTATTTTTTTATCTTTTGACACATTCACGATAAACCGTTTGAAATTGTCGTTCATCTCGATGGTGTAAGAATTCATCTTGTCCGGCCGGTTTAAAGTGATCTTCGCGATCGGCCCTTCTTTTACGTATAAAATATCCTGATTTTCCATTTCACATTTCCTTTTTAAATTTACCAGATAGGATTCGGTTATCTTACGGTTATTATTCAACTACATAGATTAGAAAAGCATTGGCTGGGCATAAGTAAGACCTCCAGAAGAGGAAGTGCGAACTCACTTACTCTCGTTTATCTGCCTCTCCATTATGGGAGAGGCAGGAGAGGGTCTTGTGTATTTGTTCAAATCGTTTTAGATCCATCCCTGGATTTGGCTTTTTTACTAAAGGGCTCTTTAGTTTAATCTGATACCAATAGTTACGGAAAAATAATACTCACCTCAAAATTCAGAAAAGCCTTCCTCAAACCTGCTATTGAAATCTCTTCCATCCTAATAAACACCGGCCGCCTGCCGATCTCCGCCGGGGAATGCGCATCCGATCCCTGGATACAGGCCATTTTCCGTCGAAAACCTCGCTGCTCCCCCCTGTTCCATGCATCTTTATCCGCTGCGACGGTAATTTCCAGCGCGCTGAGATCAGGATTATCATGAATTGCCAGCTTTGCCTTTTTCAGCTCTTTCGTCTCCAGAAAACCGGAAGGCCATCGCTCGATGTGCGCCGCGATCACCAGTCCGCCATGAGCAACAATTTTCGGGAATATTTCCTCAACCGTGCCTTCCACGAATACCGCGGCATCTCCCCAGTCTTCCGTTTTGATCCCGATGTTCGCTAAAACTTTGCGCAATTCTACCAGCGGTGTGCCCGGCTCAAACAAGGCCAGGAAATGCCCGCTTTTCGTCGATAGTTCCACCCCGGGAAAAACAACCAGGCCCTTCCCTTGCACGGCACTTCGGATATCATCCACACTTTCAAAGGTGTTGTGGTCGGTCACCGCGATGGCATCCAGACCTTTAGCCAGCGCCGCCTCGACAATTTGTCCGGCCGTAATCGATTTATCGCTGTAGCAAAAAGAACGCGGGGTGTGGATATGCAGGTCAACTCTGCGCAGGATAGTATCTTTTGTTGTAACCAAATTCCACCCGGTATCATTTTATGAAATAGCGACACGCCAGCCGCTTATGCAATCTCCCTCCCTCTCAGGCTTGCAGTCCCGGAGGCACGAACGGGAGAGGGACTAAAGGAGAGTGCATAATATCTTAATTATTCATTCTCGCTAAGACAGCAAGCCCAGCATGTCAAATCAGGAGCTATTCTGGAAGCGAGGTTAAATAAACCATGGTCTTATGTCAACTTCTTCCCGGTCAGCCGCTCATAAGCCGTGCGGTAGATCCGGCTGGTTGATTCAATGACCTCCGGTGGCAGCATCGGCGCCGGCGGCTCTTTATTCCACCCGGAATTGGTCAACCAGTCGCGCACCGGTTGTTTGTCATAGCTCGGTTGCGATTGCCCCGGTTTGAACAGTTTAGCATCCCAGAACCGCGAGGAATCAGGCGTCAGCATCTCATCAATGACGATCAGTTTGTCCCCTTCCAATCCGAACTCGAATTTGGTATCGGCAATAATAATACCCTTGCCGATCGCCTGTTTGCGGGCATAATTATAGACTGCCAGGCTCTTGTCTTTGATATCGTTTGCCAACTTAACCCCGATCAGCTTGCCCATTTCTTCGATCGTCATCGGCATATCGTGTCCGGTGTCCGCCTTGGTTGTTGGCGTAAATAACGGCTCCGGCAATTCCTGGCTTTCCAGCATTTTCTTCGGCAATGGGATGCCGAAAGCCGTGCCGCTTTTCTGGTACTCCGCCCACGCCGAACCGGCTAAATAGCCGCGCACTACACACTCCACCGGCAGGCGTTTTACTTTTTTCACCAACATCGAACGGCCCGCCAGGTAAGCCGGATAAGCGAACCGCTGGCCGGCCGGGAGAAATTTATCTAAGGCCTTCGGGTCGTTGATCATTTCGATGACATGGTTGGCAATTATGTTTTTCGTCTCGTTAAACCAGTATGCCGAGATCTGATTCAGCACACGACCCTTATCCGGGATGCCGCACGGTAAAACCACATCGAACGCCGAAAGACGGTCGGTGGCCACAATCAATAATTGCTTGCCAAGATCATAGGTGTCCCGCACCTTCCCTTTCACGAAAACCGGTAAAGGTAGTTCGGAATTAATGAGAACTGAGGTTTTGTCGGTCATAAATCCCTCCG
>Ga0182011_10003145_pt1 | contig 13647 bp, 19 predicted proteins | sample 711E1DmetaG_FD_120481 | JGI IMG/M metagenome (GOLD analysis project Ga0182011, IMG submission 120481) | Permafrost microbial communities from Stordalen Mire, Sweden - 711E1D metaG | ecosystem: Environmental > Terrestrial > Soil > Wetlands > Permafrost | place: Sweden: Stordalen | collected... | reverse complement strand
CGGCATCGCGCCGCTCGAGTTGCCTACAACCACCAGCGGCGTCGTCGAGGTCCCGATCTCGGTGCCGTCCACCCGCCGCAGATTGACGTGCGCCGCCCGTTGCGCCGTGATCCGCAGCACCGAGGCCTGGCCGGATGCCGGCGACCCGGCGAAGGAGTCGTTGTACACCCCGCCGATCGCTTCCACCGGCGTCGTACCCTCCGTAAACGCGGTTTTGTCCTGCTGCGAGTAGCCCCCGCCGGTTTGCGCCAGGACCTTCACCGGAAGACAGTAGACCCCGCCGACGTTCTGTAGCGTCGAGACGTTGCTGGCGTCCGTCAGCTTGATCGGCCAGGCGCCCGCCGTGGCCGCCGCCGTGCCCTGGTTGCCCGTTACAGTCCCCTGGATGGTTGGAGTGCCGGAGATGGCGACCGTGCCCGCGACCGTCACTGTATTCGTAATGGTGGCCACCGTGCCGATGTTCCAGGTGCCGCTCTGGGTGACCGCCGCCGTCCCCGAGATGGCCACCGTGCCCGCCACCGTCACCGTGTTGGTGATGTTGGTGACTGTAGCGATATTCCACGTACCGCTTTGGCTGACCGCGGGAGTGCCGGAGATCGCCACAGTTCCCGCAACCGTTGCCGTCCCCTGTACCGCGACGTTCAGAGTCTGGCCGCCCACGTTGGTTACCGGCACGGATGCCGCCGAGACGGTTCCCAGGTTCACCACCAGGCCCGTACTGGCCGACGCCGGGACCAGGCTGGTGGACCCCAGCGCCGACTCCGCCAGCTTGATTACCTGCATATCGCCGCCGGCGCTCGAGTCCGCCGTAATCGGCGTCCCGGTTCCCTGTGTGATCGAAATCGTCGTCATGCTCATACGCCCTCCACCTTCCGCGCTGGGACCAAGTCCTTTCGCAGACCCAATAACTTCGACCGGTCGAACTTCTCCAGCTCAAACGGCATTTTGTCGTACCGGCTGCCGGCGTTCCGCGCGCGCACGTAGTTGCCGTAGTGCTCTGCGGCTTTGAGCAGCGCACCCAGTCCCGGCAGCGCCTTCTGAAACTCCTGGCCGCCTTCCACCTGGCGCGGCCGGTAAACGCCGTATTCGATGTAGGCCGAGTGATACTCGGCCGGCGTTTCGGGGACGTCCGTGTCGCTCACCAGCGGCAGCCCCGCGCGCGCGTAGGTTACCTGTAGCGTGCTGCCGTTCAGCGGCAGGGGGTACGGCACCGCCAAATCCGCTCCCAACGCCACGTAGCGCGTGGGATCGCCCGGCGTCTGCGTCGTCATCCAGCCGGCGTCCAGCGACGCCAGGTCCTCCAGGCGTGCCGGCCGTACCTTGGCCCCGGTGGACGTCGTTACGCGCAGTGGCACGATCCAATCCGGGAATGTGGCCAGCATGTGGTACGCCGCGAACGTAGACCCCGGCGGAATGGTCCACGATGCCGTGGTCTCCAGTCCCAGCGTCAACAGCACGAAAAGCCTGTGCGCTTCGTTCAGCGCCGCCACAATCTCGGCCTTCGGATAGAATCCCGGGCCCGCGGCCTCGTTGAGCCGTTGCGAGACCCGCGCCACCATATCGGAGAGCTGCATGGCGTCCTAGTTCGGGCCGCCCATCCCGGGACCCCAGTTATTGTTTCGTCCGCGCGCCGCCCTGGCCATCCGGTGCCGCACGAACCGGTCCGCCATCCGCATCGTCGCTTTCAGGCGCTTCTGGCTGTGTTCGAGCAGTAGCATGCGCCGCAGTCCAAGCTGGAAAAGAGCCTCGTAGGAATTGGCTTGCACCGAGTACCCTGCGGCCGCCGCGGGCGCCTCGGCGCTGCCCGCCAGGTGCCGCGCCACCTTCGCCCGCGCTCCGTCCAGCAAAACGCCGGTCGAGACGAACGGGAGCGGCGAGGTTTGCGTCGACGCCCCGTCGAACGCCAGCGCCGCGTGGACGTACTCCACGCTCATGGCTCGCGCGTGCACGGGCGGCGGGAAAAACTCGATCTGGTGTACCACCGCGCCGCCGCTCTCGCCGGAATCGTCCGTGATGGCGTAACTCACCGGATCCTGCACCAGGGTCCGCGGCCCGGCCGACTGGTCCAGCCGGTCCTGCGAGAACGGCTGCAGCGGGAAACCGGTCATCGGGTCGAGCACCGACACTACCGTTCGCACGTCGGAGGGAAGCGCGTACACGTTCTGCATCAGGACGTAAGCCGCGCCGAGGTAGACCGTGCCCGCCGCGTCGATGCCGTTGCCTTCGTATGGCCGGTCCAGCGTCGCCGTCGTAGCTCCCGTCTGTGTGAACACGTAGGTCGGCGTGTCGCCCGGGCGGTAAAACTTCAGCCCGCTCTGGCTGCTGCCCCAGTTCGTGCCCAGCCCCGTCACCCCGGTTTGTCCCACCGTCAGGGTGACCGTGTCGGTGGCCGATTGGTACGCCGCCAGCGTCTGCACCGCGCAGTGATACTTCAGCCCCTGCCAGTCGGTGGCCTCGAGCACCGCCTCGTAGGTCGTGTTCAAAAACTCGTCGAGGAGATCCGCCGGCACGCCCGGCGCCCCCGTCTGTAGCTGGAATCGCAGTTGGCCCCAGGTCATGTCAGTGTACCCGGCACCGGATGTAGCCGCCCTGCGCCACTCCGCCGGTGTCGCTCTGCAGCACCGTCGCGAAGAATTCCGCGCCTTTTGCGGCCGTCTGCGGGGAGTTGGCGAAGGTCGCCTGAAAGTTTGCTACGCCCGGCGTGTCCGTCGTTGCCACCACTAACTTGCTGGCGCCGAAGATGGACACCCCCGCGGCCGTCTGAATGTCGACGATCACCGACTGCACCGTCGGCATCGTTTGCAGCGACAGGCCGCATTCGTCGAACGTCACTCCGTTCGGATTGCCGACAAAATAACTCGTGAAGGTCTGCTCGGCGAGGCAGCCGGCCGTTGTGCAGATGATAAACGCGGGAGCCTCGGTAGCCGGTAGATCGGTTGGCACCAGGGCGCGCCAGGAGGCCGCACCCGATCCCCCCGACGCCGGCCCGGCGTACACCGCACCCTGCGAGATGGTGCCCGAGAGGCTGCCCGCGCTCCCCGACGTATTGGCTGCGTTGCTCGGGATGTCCCCCGATTGCAGCGCCGGTAACCGCGCGTGCGGTAATGTGCCGCTGCCGATGTTGCCGGCGTTGGTGGTGTCGGTTGTCGCCGACGCCGCAAAACTCGGCCAGCTCCCGGGTGCTCCCGAGATGGTAGTCTGAAAGCCGCTAATCCGGCCGCCCGCCGCCGTCAGAGTCAGCCAGCTTGGGTCCGTGTAGCTGCCCGCGGCGCTCACCGCGTTGGTCACCTGTGCCGCCGTGTAGTCGCCGCCCGCCGCGGCCACCGCGCCGGCCCGCCCGAACACGCTCGATACCGCTCCCGCGCCACCGCTGCCCCCTGGCAGCGCCACCCACCAGAGCCCCGCCGACGCCGGGTTGTTATCCAGGTTGCTCGTCTCCAGACTGACGTAAGGCGCCCCGCCGTAAATCACCAGGTCCTGCGAGTTGTAGACGGTTGTCGCCGACCAGGTGCCGGCGTAGTGCATCTTGTTCCAGTACAACCACGACGTGGTGACCGACACCTGCCCCGACGGATTGGCCGGCTGTGCAGGGTATTGCAGCGCTTGCGCGCTCAGCCCCGCGGTGATCGCCAGCAGTGCCGCCGCGAACCTACCCGGTCGTGTCACGTAGAACCTCGCTCTCGGCGGAGTCCCGCGGTCTTAGGCGGGGATCTCTTCCCAGGTGATGGAGTAGCCGCAGAGCAGCGAGCTGCCGGCGGCTCCCCACAGCGGCAGCCATCCGGCTCCCTGTGCCACGACGAGCTGCCCGTCGAGCACGTCGTCGGCCGTCACCAGGTAGGGCGAGGCCTGTGCGGTGGCGGTTGAACTGAAATTGGCCAGCATGTGAGTTACCGGAGCCGCCCCCGCCGTCAGGGTGGTGCCGGTAGTTCCCGTGGCGTAGCTCCTGGCCACCGACGACGCCCCGCTCGACAGCATGTTGTTGAGGATCGTGCCCGTAGCGGTCGCGGTGGGCACGTTGGGGATGTAGCCGTGAAAGACGGGACCGGCGCCCGGCGTCCCCGATATGATGCCAAGCCGGAAGCGCAACAGAACCAGCAGTTTTCCCGATGCGGCCGGGTTGAACAGCGCGAACTGCGTCGCCGCCGCCGCCGCCGCGGAGACGATGTTTCCCGCCGCTACGCCGCCCGTGGTGGCGGCCAGCGTCAGGCTGAACACGTTGCCGCGGTACACCGGCTCCTGGTAAAAGCCGTGCGCATTGAGTCCCACGATCGAGCCGTCCTTGCTGGCCCGCTCCGGAACCGGAACGCCGTCTGCGCAAATCTGAGGACCTACCCTCGCAGGTGGAAACATCGCAAATTCTCCTTCACTTCAAAATGTCCGCCGACAGGGAATACGCGTAATTCGACCCGTCGAAGTGCTTCACAACCACGTCCCATTGATAGGGAACCGCGCGGCTTACCGCCTCCCGCACGTTTCCGAAGGCGTCGCTCGGGTGGTAGCTCATCTCGAACGCGTACGTCCCGACCTGCGTCACCGCGTAAACGCCCCCGGTAGTCAACTCCACCGAATTCCCGCTCACCCGGTCGTAACCGCGGATTATCGGCAGGATTCCGCCCGACCCGCTGGCCGCGCTCACGTTCAGATATAAGCGCAGTGCCGAGCAGTCGGCGTCGGTCTGAGCCGCCGTCGCGGTATTCGCCGCTCGCGTTGCGCTGTTGAGCAGCGTCCGGGATGTCTTGATCCCCAAGGCCATGGTCTTACCCGAGCGTCAGAATGCCGTACTCCACGTACGCGATCGCCGTGCCCGTGCCGGTGGCAAACGCGCCGCTGGCGTTCGAAACGTAGATCCCGGTGTTCGCCGGAACCGTCAGCCCATTCGATCCACTGGCCGGCCACAGCGCCGTCAGGGTCGTGCCCGCCCCCGCGTTCACCACGCTCGCCGGGACCGTGCCGGCGTGAACGGCCGTGCCTCCGGCGTTCGCCGTGTTCCCAAACTGGAACTGCACCGCGCCGCCGCTGGTGAACTGTGTCGCCGTGGTCTTAAGCTCGAGCAGGATCTCGTAAACCACGATTGCCAAGCCCGAGCCGGGCGCCCCCAGAATGACCACCGGCGTCGCATACATGGCGATCAGGTTGGCCGCCGTGAGAGGCACCTGGGCCACCTGGGTGGTCATGGCGACTCCGCTCAGTACCGATATATTGCCGGCCTGGTCGATGTCGAAAAGCTCGGTCGGAGCGGCATTTGCCGTCTGCCGGCGGATCCGCACCGCTGGAACGCTCTGCGTCGAGGGCACGCGGATAATCAGCGCTTCGTCGCCCCCCGCGCCCACGTGCGGCTCGTTCCCCGCCCCCATCGCTCCCCGGGGGACGATGTCCAGCAGACGCAGCCGCGTCCGCTTCGGTGTGTCGTTCGGTAGCAACGCCATGCGAACCCCCTAGCTGGACGGAATCCCGTAGATCCCGTAGAAGCCGTTGTAGCCGACCGAGAATCTCATCCAGCCGGCCGTTTTCACCGACCTCGAGTCGAAGTCGATGTCGTGGACCGTGTTGAACGCCTCGCGGTCGTAGTACCGCAGCTCGGTGTCTTCCTTCTCCGCCTCCAGGAACCAGGCGTCCGGGTTGGTGAGATAGTCCCACACCATCCACGAGTCGAAGCTCGGCATCCCCGAGCGCCGTTTGAAGGCGTTGATCGTGCGGTTCGCGGTGTCGGCCCGGTCGCTGCCGCCCAGCAATTCGGCGCCGATGAACTCGAGCTCGGGTGGGAAAATCGCTTTCTTCGGCGGGATGCGCAGCCGCTTCCCGCGGTGGTCGACCGTCTTCCGCATATCCTTCAGCGCGAGCTGAATGCTCGTCACGTCCGGATCCGTGGCGTAGCTCAGCCGGTTTGTCTGCGTTCCGCCGCCGATGAGCGGGTGCGCCGTGCTGAACAGCGTCGTGCCGTCCGGCCCCGTCGAAGACGTGAAACCGGTGTTGAACACGTTGGCCGCGGTTACTTCCTTGGTTTCCTTCGCCGATCGGCCCAGCTCGGTGGCGAGCTTGCGCACCACGCCGAACTTGTCGTCGTCCATGGCCACCTTGGTGACCTTGAATCCCAGGCCGTACTGGCCGTGGATGTAGGTTTTATTGAAGCCCGGCAGCGCCTCGTCGTATCTGGTGGTATCGCCTTCCGGGATCACCGCCATCTGGCCGAAGCCGGTCACTTCCGTGGTCTGCTCGATTGACCGCGTCGAGCTTTCCACGCGGAAGACCTCGCTGAACTCGTCCGGATACCGGCTGTACTTCGTCATGACCACTTCGTCGATCGCAGGCAGCATCGACTGCAAGAAGAGGTCCGGAAAAATTGTCCGAATGAACACTGTCGCCCCCCCGAATTCTTAGGGTGGGGCGGGTACTTTGCCCGCCGCCTACCCTTCCGACGGCCGCCCGTCCGGTTGCCGCCGAAACCCCGACTACTACGCCCCGGCCGTACCCTGGGCGAACTGGTGCTTGTTGATGCGCACTTCCAGAATCGCGCTATCGCCTTCCGCGTTCGGCGAAATCATTGCCACCTTCAGAATGTTCAGGTCGAGCGTGCTGGTGGTGTTGATGGTGCCGCCGTCCACCGCCAGGCCGCTCTGCTTGGTCACCGTGCTGCCCGCCGTCGTCAGCGAGATGTTCGCGTTCAATCCCACGTGCGAGGACGTCGAAATCGTCGTGCCGGTCTTGCACTGTGCCAGGTAGATCACGTCGATTTCGTCCGTTACCGGGTGGACCGAGGCCGTGGACGCCGCCCCGTAGGCCAGGCTGGCGCCCAGGTACAGCGAGGTGCCCGCCGTCGCCTGGTAAGCGGTCTGCGCGTTCGGCAGGTTGTAACCCTGCGGGCTCTCCGGCAGCGCCATCGACTCCGAGGTGTTGTATATCGCCAGGTCGAACATGAAAATTGCGTGGCTGTCGCCGGACGGTTTGCCGTACTCGGTCACCGAAAACGGCGCGCCGCCCGCCCGAATCGTCGGCCGGAACCCAAAAGGACTGTTGTTGTTTGCCACTCGCTCACCCCTCCATCAGCGCGGATCTGCGCCCGCTAACATTGCATTCGACATTTCGAGCGAACTTACGCTCCGTTCTCGCGCTCGAATCGCAGGCCGCCCGCCCTTGCCTGCCCGAGGTAGTTCTCGCTCTCGGTCGCAGTGGCCAGCATCGACTCGTCCGGAGCCAGCGGCCGGGATCCCGCTACGGGCACGCCCGCGGCGCCGGCGGCGCGCAGCAGCCGGTCCTGCGCGTCCATGTAGCCGTCTTCCATTTCGCGCAGCGCCGCTTCGCTCTCGCCCGCGTACCTGGCGAGCCGCTCTTGCGCCCAACGCTCCGGGATCTCGCCCATAATCAGCGTTCCAACCTTCACCGGATCCCCGCGTTCGTTCTTCGCGATCTCGTAGCCGCGCATCCCCAGCGCCCCCATGCACCGCTCGGAGAGGAACTTCGCCCTCATCCCCGGGCGCCCGTAGCGCTCCACCGCGTCCCGCATCGGATCGGCGAGTTGAACCGTGTCCTCGCGCTCCACTTCCACTTCGTACTCGCGTACCGGGATCTTCATGACCCGGTCGCGGAACGCCTGCGCCACGGCTTCTACCCCAAAACGGTCGATTGCTTTCTTCAGCCCCTTGCGCATTACCGGGTCGGGAACGGCGCTCGATCCCTTGCTCCGGATTGCTTCCGCGGTGGCGTTCGCATACTCCGCCAGGCCGTTCTGCTCCAGCCGGTCTCGAAATTCCGGACACCCTTCCAAAAGCGGGTCCGGGCCGTACACCTTCCGGGTGATCGTGGGCAACGCCTCGCCGAAGACTCCGCGGTCCCACTCGTCCGTGAGCAGCTCGGCCGCGCTCGCCGGTGCGCTGTGCGGGGCCAGGTCCGCGGCCATCTGATCTACCGCCGCCGCCGTCCGCTCCTCTTGCTTGCGTTTGGCGTCGACTCGCTTCTGCCTCTCGGCCAGCACCTGCCGATTCATTGCATCGGCCGGGTCCACCGCCGGGGCCGTTCGCTTGTTAGGCATCGCCTTACCTCACTCCCCTCATCGCCACGCCCTTCCTGGCGCGTGTCCTGTAGGCCTCTAGGGCCTGCTCCCGGTTCATCGGCTTGCCGTCGGCGCCTGGCATCCCTAGCAGCATACTGAGCGCTATCTTTTGCTGTTCGGGGGAGAGTTCTCCGTCGTCGGCCTCGCCCGCGCCCGGTGCACGGTTCCCTCTGTCGCCCTCCTGCGCCGCGGCCCGCGCCCTGCGCGTGGCCTCGCGCGTCGCCGCGGTTTCTTCCGATGCCTGCGATCGCGTCTTCAGCTTGCCCGCCTCCATAAAAACTAAGGCGACGCGCTCGGCCGCCATCTCCATCGCCAGATGCTGCGGCACGCCCTGGTTCTTGAACTCTCCGTACGCCCGCGCCGTCTCCTTGAAGAAATCCGACTGCTGGTTCTTGAGGTCCGGGAAGCGCCCCACTAGCTCCACTTCCTTCGTCATCTGCGCGGCGCGCGTCTCGATCATGGCTTCCACGTCCGTCTTGCGCACGTAACCGCGGTCGCTGATGACCTTGTCCAGCCCCTTGGCTCCCTGTGTCGTCACCACTTCCAGCAAGTCCACGTCGTCGCCCGCCTGGGGAACTTGCGCGGTCGCCGCGGCCGGCTGCTCGCCGCGGTTCTTGGCCTCGCGGTACCAGTACTCGGTTGTGCGCTGTTGCTCTGCGATCTGCGCTTTCAGCGTGTCGAGCTGCGCGCGCAGTGCTGTAAGGTCCTGCCCTTCGGCGGCCGGCGCCCCCGGTTGAGTTCCCACCGCCGCCGCGGGGGCGTGATCGCCGCTGACGGTCGTTTCGACCGGAGAGACTGGGTCATTCATAGTTTGAGAGTTTCCTTTCCGAATCTAGTGCCTGCGTACAAGTCCGCGCGCTTCCCGACGTAGGGCCGCACGCAGCACGCGCAAAGCAGTTGATAGATGCCATCCTTGGGCACCACATACATTCTGACCTCGACACCTGGCGCCGCTGCGCGCAGCCGGGCCCAATCCGCGCCGCATTGCTGGCATCCCGCCGGGACCCCGCCGCTCAGCACCTCGAGAGCGGCCAAATGCCACTCCAGGCAGTAATCGCAGAGCGCCTGGCCTGAGGTAAGCCGGTGTACGCGGAACTCGGGCCGCTGCTTTGAGCACCACGAGCACCGCACGCTGACAACCCGGGGCGCCGCAGTCATCGCACCACCGGCCTGCCGTCTACCGTGCACGTCAGGACTACCACATGGTCCTGGCAGTAGAGCCGGCCGCAATGATCCTGCGTCCAGCCGAGTGGCAGAGAGGGCGTATAGAAGCGGCTGCATTCGTCGTTGAGCTTAAGGTCCATTTGGACCCGTTCCGCCTCGCACGCACAGCACCTGGCCAGGTATCGAATGTAAAACATCGCCTAACCTCCCCCGCCTCAGTAGCTCCAGATTTTCCGTACCGTATTGGGCGGCCCCCACTTTCGGATGGCCGCCTCGAACGCCGGCCAGCTACTTCCCACAGGGCTGCGCGGCTCGGGTTCGTCCGCGCGCAGCCGCCGGAATTTGCGCTCCCATTCGCGGTCCGATCTTCGGTCGAGCAGGTACGCATCCAGCTCTTCCCGCCTCCGCTGTTCGCCCGATCGGCGCTCTCTGCGCGACACGCGCGCCGCGGTACCGTCGGGGGAACGTTCGGCCGCCGCACGGGCCATAAGCGCGCGTTGCTTCCTGGCCTCCTCGCGAGCCTGTACGTGTTTTTTCTTGGCCGCCTCGCCCGCCCGGTACGAGGCCAGCCTGTCGGCGTACGTTCTGCCCCGAATCTGTTGCACGACAGGCTACTCCGGCCGCGGTGGATTCTCCTGCAAGACCGGGCCCGCGGGCGAGAAAAAGCGCTTTAGCGCCAGCGCCTCGGGTCCGGCGAAGTCGAACACCGCTCCACTGGCGAAATGCACCTGCGCATGAGCCTCCGCGCAGGCTTCCGGCGGAGCGCTTCCGCCGAACCTCACTGCCTCGATGGCTGCGAGGTTGAGGATGACGCCGCCCACCTCGATGAACTTTGGTTGCATATGTTGGGGAATTCGCCATTATCGGCGCCAACGTTCACGCCTTCCCCCGCATCGCCGCAAGCAGTATCTCCGGCAGCGCCAGCGTCGTCCGCAGCGCCTTAGCCGCTCCTTGCGCCCGCGTCACTTCGTGCGCGTCGCCGGAGGTCTCGCAAATCGTCCTGTGCCTCTCCAGCTCCTGGCGCAACCGGTCGACGAACAGGTGCCAGGACTCGGAGTCCAGCATCTTCAGAAACTGCTCCCGGTCGATGGCGTCCAGCCGCCGCGAGACGATGGCGTTAGGTTTCATTGGCTAGCCTCGCCACCCAGGCGTCGAAGCCTTCTTCGTCGCCCTGGCTGCCCCCCAGCACCCAGTCCAGACAGTACAGCCAGGCGCGCGCGTGGTCGTACTCGTACTCATTTGCCGGCTCGTAGGTCCGGGCGCGCAGCGTCTGCACCTGGCGAGCCACCTGCGCTCGCCTGCGGGCCAACGCCGCCCGGCAAGGACGTGGCCGATTACTGCTCATGCATCACCTCCGGATGCCCGCTGTAGATGTTGGGGCCCTCCGCCGCCGGATTACCGGCGGGCTCGGTAACGGGTCCTCCGAACAGCCCCTGGGGCATCCGCAACGGCTTCGCTTTGCCCGCAAGTTGTTGTACGGCCTGCGCGGCCTGCTCGACGATCGCTTGTTGCAGCTTCTTCATCTGCAACTGCTGGATATGGTCGTGGTAGTGCGCGATCAGCTTCTTTACCGCGTCCAGGTCTCCGGTCGGCCCGTTCGGGTTCTGCTCGGACATCTGCAGGTCCTTCATGTGCCGTACCAGGTGCGCCTGATCGTTATCCGCCGGATTGACGTGGACGTCTTCGCCGTGCAGCAGCTCCACCCATTCGTCCTTGGGATCGATCGAAACGTCCGGCGCCGGCGGCTTAGGCACCGCCTTGGCGAAGTCCGGATCGTCCAGCGCCTCGTGCGCCGCCCGCGTCGCCTCCCACAGCGCCTGCGGGTTCTGCACCACCAGCGGATTCTGCAGGTCCAACTGGTACCGCGCCAAGGCCTGTTCCTTTTTCGCCTCCCGCGAATGCACGCTGGAGGCGAACTGTAGCCGGAAGTCGTAGCGGCCGTCGCGGTCCTCGAGCGTCAGGATCGACCCCCCGTTGTTGGTCTCGAATATCCCGTCGGCGTCGTCTTCCGTGACGCGAAAGAAGGTCTGCGGGCTGCTGAAGATGTACTCGAGATCCCAGAAATGCGACAGAACGCCCGACATATCCTCGCGCAGGACCTTGTTGTCCAGCGAAATACGGACGTTACCCTCTTCCAGCAGGGCGACCGTCTGCTTGGCGGTTCGCGGCGCGTTGGGCCGGTCGCTCTGGCGCCCCATCTGCAGGTCGGACATCCCGGTCAGCTTCTCGCCGTACGCCAGGACGCACTGTTCCTTCCACTGGGCGATGTCCATGTTCGCGCCGATTTTGAGCTGGATTACGTCGGTAGCCGGGTTGTCGAGCGGAATCGCCAGGCCCGGCTCGATCTTGAACGTCTCCGGGTTCATACCGCTCCCGGGCCGGTAAGCAATCGGCGGGTTGATGGCCAGTTGCCCCGCCTCGGTGGCTTGGTTGTGATTGGCGCACAGCTCGTCCTCGATGTCGATGAGTAGCTCGGCCATCCCCGGCGACCAGTAAGTGCCGTCCTTGAACATCGACGCCTCGGTGAACGGACGCCGGTTCCGCTTCGTCGGGTACAACTGCGCCAGGTCCTGCACCCCGATGACCAGGCGCAGGTCCCACAGGTAGCGCACCACGAACTCCCGTTGCCGCATCTCGCGCTTCTTGAAGTCCCACTCCGCGGCGTCCTTCACCCCGCTCTTCAACGGCCTCCAACGGCCGTACCATTCGAGCACCAGCAGAGACTCCCCGCTGGATAGCGGCCTCTGATACAGGATGCCCTCCGCGTCGTCTTTCTCCTGTTTGACCTCGTCGCCTTCGTACTCGCGCTGGATGCCGTGCTGCGCCATGTTCAGGATGGTTTCCCAGTGCTCCTTGATGCCGCGGTAGCGTCCTTTCTCCTCGCCGCGCAGCAACTGGTCCGGGGTCGCCCGGTACTTCCGCAAGCAGAACGAGAACTCGTGCAGCGTGGAGACTTCCTCGGCCGGCACGATGAAGTCGTCCGGCCACAACGGAACGAAGTCCGGCCCCTCGTACTCCACCACTTCGCCTTCGTCTTTCGGCGACTCCTTGCCCGTCAACGGATGTTGGCAGTGCTCGCAGGCCTGCGGCGGCGCGCCTTCGTCCCCCAGGGCGTCCCGGCCGCAGTTCTTGCAGTTGTAGAAGGCTTTCCCCTCGGGAGCCGGGACGTCGAACGAATCCGTCTTCCAAGGCGAGTACGCCACCACGCGCCCGAACACCAACTTGAACAGCACGAAGGCGCAGAACTGCGGCACCAGTTTCATGCTGTTGAACACGCGCCAGGTCATATACTTCGAGACCTTGGCGTCGCGCTTGTAGTCGGAGGCCCCCACCGGCACGGCTACTATCTCCGCGTCGTCTCCGAACAGCGCGTCCATTTCCTTGGCCCACTTCGTCAGCACGTTCCAGCGAACGTAGGGCACCGGCAGGTTTGCGGCGGTCTCCTCGCCTTCGTTCGGCAGGTTCACCATCGCCCGGAAACGCCGGTAGTACTCGCGCCAGCGCTTGATGCGTCGATTGTGATCCGCCAGCGCCGCCCGGTAATCCGTCTGTATCCTAGTCGCGATCCGGTCCAGCTCGGCCTTGGGCCAGTTCAGTTGGAAGTCCTGCTGCGTCATTCGGGCCCCTTCGCTTCCACCTCGTCGCACCACTTGTTCAGGAAGCCGGCAAGTTCGCTCGTCCGGCTGGAGACCTCCCGCAGATACGTGGCGAAGTTGCGTAGCCGCTCCGTCGCCTCATCGATACCCGGGCCGCCTCCCCTGGCGCGGCGCCGCAACTCCCGGTCGTACTGCTGTATCCCCTGCTGGATAAGCCTGTTCACCTCGCAATGCACGTCAAGCCCGTCCATGTTTTAGTGCCTCCTCGTACATCGCTGTCAGCTCCCCGATGTGGAACCGCACCAGCCCGTCCTCGCCCAGCAGCAGCGTCGCCATCAGCTCGCTCAGCACGTTGTTGAAGTCGTGCAACGCCGCGCGCTCGCGGTCGTGGCGCGGACTCCACCCCGTCTCGCGAACGCGCCCTCTGGTCGGTTCAGCGCCGCACACGAACGATGGCCCCCCTGCTTTCGGATTCGCCGCCGCGGCCGTAGCGAGTCACCCGCGGCGCTGGCGTCGTCTCCCGGACCGCCGGCCGCGGCATCCGGGTAACCACGATCAGGGCCAGCGCCAGGGCGATAACCGTGTCGTCGTGGCAGCCGGTCTGGTGCTCCGCCTTGCCGCTGGCTTTGATGACGAACGTCAACAATTCGCCCGCTGTGATCGCGTCGTGGATCGTGATTGCAAGTTGCCTGAGCGTCTCGTCAAGCAGGCTGATAAGGACCGGGCGGCTTACCCCGCTGGTGTCCCAGCCGATGCGGTCGCCTCTCACCTGCGGGTCTCTGTCCGGCGTCGTTGGCCGGTGGTAGATCAGCGACGACGGGTAATCCGCGTTGAGGATCG